>Ga0209631_10002816_pt1 | contig 20476 bp, 26 predicted proteins | sample COG_08_FD_184752 | JGI IMG/M metagenome (GOLD analysis project Ga0209631, IMG submission 184752) | Pelagic Microbial community sample from North Sea - COGITO 998_met_08 (SPAdes) (version 2) | ecosystem: Environmental > Aquatic > Marine > Neritic zone/Coastal water | place: Helgoland, sampling...
CAAAGTACGAGACGTACTTGCTCAGGATAAGGCCGCACTCAGTGCGGAGTTAGGCGATGTCAACGCAGAAAAACTAGCGCTGCTAAGCGATCAACAGCAGATGCGAACTGAAATCGCTGCCCTGCAAGATGACAAGCGCATGCTTGCTCAGGATAAGGCTGCCCTCAATGTTAACCTCGCGACCGCTGTGTCAGGAAGCAACGAACGCCTTGATCAGCTTGAGCTCTCCGAACGGCTCCGTGAGGAGTTGTCCGCGGATCTTTCCCGTCTTCAGAGCGTGCTTGCGCAGCTACAAGCAGAACAGATCAGGCTAACGGCGACGCTTCAGACGAGTACCGAAGAGAAAGATATTGTCACGATGTCGCGAGATGAGCTCGCCGCTGAGCGTGATCAACTGGTACAGCAGGTGAGCGCGCTCGATGTGACTCGAATCTCCCTGCAGACCGAGATCGGCGCGCTCCGTGAGGAGTTGGCAAGTTTTGTCCGCACCGCAATTAGTAGTGAGCGCGCATTGGAGGAAAGTGAGGTGATGGCAGAGACACTCACTCGCGAGCTGGCTGCCGTTTCTCTTGAGTATCGCTTAACAAAAGAAGAATTAGCTTTTCTTCAAGCTGAGCTCGCCGATGAAGTCGCGAGTTTTAAAAAAGAAAGAGATCTTTTGATCGCGGCGCATACAGAGGAGCTTGATATCCTGAGGGATCAGCACTCTGATTTAGAAAGCCGGTACAACCGGCTCGTTCGCCCGGCCCGCAGTACCGTGGGGCGTGTCGTTGTAGAAGTGCGGTTCTGGAAAGATGGCGCAGTTCGTCAATACTCTTTGCGCGAAAGCGGAGGTGCCGAAGAGATCATTAGCGAGAGCGATTTGTATCAGAAGTTAAGCGTCTTGAAAGTAAAACATGCGGACAAACTCTATACGAAAGTGATACCCGACGATAATTCGTTGACGCATGGCGAAGCCTGGGGGTTTACGAATAAAATCCTGAATCGTTTTGATTATTACTATCAGAATTAACTTAAATCTCGACGACGAACGTGCAGTATCCAGAAAAATTTGATGTCATTGTGATCGGCGGCGGGCATGCGGGAACAGAAGCTGCGTTAGCAGCTGCTCGGGCCGGCGCCTCTACTCTTTTGGTGACGCACACGATCGAGACCGTCGGGCAGATGTCCTGCAACCCTGCAATTGGCGGCATTGGAAAGGGCCATATTGTCAAAGAAATCGATGCACTTGGCGGCATTATGGGCAGGGCCGCAGATCGCGCAGGCATTCAATTTAGAACGCTCAACTCTCGTAAGGGGCCCGCGGTTCGGGCAACAAGAGCACAGGCCGATCGTAATCTTTATCGGGAGGCGGTTCGCTATGCCGTGGAGAATCAGCCTGGACTCACGCTCCTTCAACAAGCTGTAGAAGACATTCTGATTTCAAATCAACAGGTGACCGGGATAAAGACAGCCGGCGCGGTGCAGATTGATGCCCCCAATGTCGTGTTGACGACGGGCACTTTTCTAAATGGCAAGATTCACGTGGGCGATCAATCCCAGCCGGGGGGTCGCGCTGGTGACGCACCTGCGATCGTGCTTGCTGAAAAACTGCGTGAGATTTGCCCTCGAACGGGGCGTCTGAAAACAGGCACACCGCCACGAATTGACGGTCGCACAATTGATTTTTCGAAACTAGAAGTCCAGCCCGGCGAGAATCCGCCACCTAGTTTTTCGTTTTTAACCTCAAGCGATGAACACCCGCTGCAGGTTGATTGTCATATTGCGGCTACCCGTGAAGTGACTCATGACATCATTCGTGCGGGCCTTTCACAATCTGCTCTTTATGGCGGGAAGATCGAGGGGGTTGGGCCTCGTTATTGCCCTTCGGTTGAGGACAAAGTGGTTCGATTTTCGGAACGCAATGCTCACCAGATCTTCGTTGAGCCTGAGGGCCTCAAGACACACGAGATTTATCCCAATGGCCTATCGACCAGTTTGCCTTTTGATATCCAGTGGCAAATGGTTCAGAGCATCAACGGCTTTGAAAACGCGCGGATCACCAGACCCGGGTATGCGATTGAGTACGACTTTTTTGATCCCCGAGACCTAACGCCTGCGTTACAAACCCGAGCAGTTGCGGGCTTATTTTTCGCGGGTCAGATTAATGGCACGACCGGATATGAAGAAGCAGCAGGCCAGGGCCTGATTGCCGGCGTCAATGCAGCAAGGGCGAGCCAGGAAAAGCCTTTTTGGTGGCCGGGACGTCATGAAGCTTATATCGGCGTCATGATTGATGATCTCGTGACCCGAGGCGTAACAGAACCGTATCGCATGTTTACGTCTCGTGCCGAATATCGTTTGCAGTTACGCGAAGATAATGCGGATCTGAGGTTAACCGAAATAGGTCGAGAAGTCGGGCTGGTGGATGATTGTCGATGGTCAGCTTACACGGTAAAACGTGAGCGGCTTGATGCTGAGCGCAGCCGCCTTCAGAAGACCTGGGTTCGGCCCACTATCGATAACAAAGATCAGATATCGAAAGTGCTTGGGCAGGCACTCAGCCATGAGCAAACGCTTGCGGACTTGTTACGCCGGCCGGAAGTGAGCTACGAAAATTTGTTAGCGTTGGATTCAGGTATTGCACCGGTTCTGGATCCGGCGATTATCGAACAACTGGAAATCGAGGCACGCTACTCAGGCTATATCGATCGTCAAAAAGATGAGATTGCTCGTCAACGGCGACACGAGGAGACCGTTATTCCTTCGCAATTTGATTATGCAGCCGTGCGGGGTTTATCAACAGAGGTGCTTCAGATCTTGATGTCACATCGACCGCTGACCATCGGTCAGGCTTCGCGCCTGTCGGGCGTGACCCCTGCAGCTATTTCCTTATTATTGGTTCATCTAAAACGCCAACAAATGCGCCCAGCGGCTTGAGCACATTAAGCGCAGTTGAAAAGCACCGATTGATGGAGGGTCTTCAGTCGGGCGCTCAGCAGATGACAGATGAGCTTGGCGCGCCCACGTGCTCGCGCCTCATCGAATTTATCGAGCTCTTGTGTAAGTGGAATCGAGTGCATAATTTAACGTCAGTAGACGAACCCGGGAAAATCTTAACGCATCATCTGCTGGACAGTTTAAGCGCGGCGTCTTTTATTTCCGGGCCCAACTGCCTCGACGTGGGATCCGGGGCCGGTTTTCCCGGCGTGGTGATGGCAATCTGTTTTCCACAACAAAACTGGACTTTGGCGGAAAGCAAGAGTAAAAAGGCGGGCTTCTTACGGGAAGTTAAAGCGCATATTGGGGTCGAAAACCTCGCCATTTTTGAAGGCCGTGTCGAGAATTACCCCGGTACAGTGAATTTTGATACGCTTACAGCGCGCGCGGTGACGTCGCTCGCGGGATTGCTTCAGATGACCGGCCACCTTCACCACCCCATGCAGAGGCTGATCGCAATGAAGGGCGCTTATCCTCATGATGAGTTAGAAGCTTTGTCGCCAGCGCATCGCGGCAATACCGAAGTTTTTCCGGTTACGGTGCCCGGGCTCAGCGCCCGCAGGCACATAGTCAAAATTAGAGATTTAACAGGATAGAAATTGACCAAAACAATCGCGGTTACAAATCAGAAGGGAGGCGTGGGCAAGACCACCACGACGATCAATCTCGCTTCTGCGCTGGGTCAAGAGGGAAAGAAAGTCTTGTTAATTGATCTTGATCCTCAGGCAAACGCAACCGTTGGTAGCGGCATCGATCGCGCGGGCTTATCCTTTACGGTCTATCAAATGTTACTGGATCGCTGTTCGCTAGCAGAGACTATTGTTTCGAGCGAGTCTGGTTTTGATGTGCTGCCGGCTGAGGCGGGCCTGGCAGGTGCTCAGGTTGAACTCACGGGAGAAGATGAAGGCGATAATTACAAACTCAAAGCCGCTCTGGAAACCGCGACCCATTATGATTTTGTGCTCATCGACTGCCCGCCCGCACTTAACGTGTTAACCCTGAACGCACTTGTCGCGGCAGACTCATATTTGATTCCCGTGCAGTGCGAATACTACGCACTCGAAGGGTTAGCGGGGCTGGAAGATACGATTCGCCGAATCAAGGACAGTATCAATGGGGATCTTGAGCTCGAAGGTGTTGTGCGCACAATGTATGACGGGCGAAATTCATTGACCAATGAGGTCTCCAAACAGCTGGGCAATGTTTACCACGAACGTCTTTATGAGACCGTAATTCCTCGAAACGTTCGTTTGGCTGAGGCGCCGGGGTTCGGCAAGTCTGTGATTGACTATGACCCAAATTGCCCAGGCGCCGTAGCTTATCGTCAACTGGCGAGAGAGTTACTGAAAAGCAATACCGAAGCGACAACTTTTTAAGGCGTGATTGAACGATGAGTCCAAAACCACGATTGGGAAAAGGCCTGGATGCGCTGCTGGGCGGCAGCGCTGTGAAATCAAGCTCCGGAAGCGGTGAGCTCAGGCAATTATCGGTTAGTCGTATTAGGGAAGGCCGGTATCAGCCGCGCACCCGGATGGATGAGGGATCTTTACAGGAGTTAGCGGCGTCAATTTCCGCGCAAGGGATCATTCAGCCACTCTTGGTTCGCGAGACGGCAGGCGGGGGCTATGAATTAATCGCCGGTGAGCGCCGCTGGCGCGCCGCTCAACTTGCGGGGCTGACCGAGGTGCCAGCTGTGGTGCGCCGGGTCCCCGATGAGGCAGCGCTCGCTGTGGGGTTGATCGAAAACATTCAACGCGAAAATCTCAATGCCATCGAGGAGGCAGCCGGCCTTAAAAGATTGCTGGATGAGTTTGGTTTAACCCACCAGCAGGCGGCACAAGCCGTTGGGCGTTCTCGCGCCGCCGTCAGTAATTTGCTTCGTTTGCTGAGATTGGAGGCGAGTGTGCGCGAAGATCTGGAGGCAGGCTTGATTGAAGCAGGACATGCGCGAGTTTTGCTCGGGCTCCCTAAAGATCAACAGGCGATCGTGGCACACACCATCGTAAAAAGAGATCTCTCGGTGCGTCAAACCGAGGATTTGGTGCGACGGATGCTTGAGGCAGAATCGCAAGGCCCAAAGAAAAAGAAAAAGAAGAGCCGAAGCCGAGATATCAAACGACTTGAAGAGATGCTCTCCGAAAAGTTGGCAGCACCCGTGCAGCTCGAGTCAAAAAATGGCAAATCAGGCAAACTGATCATTGTCTATAACTCTCTTGATGAATTGGACGGCATCATTGAGAGAATTGGGGATTGATCGCTGATTTTCGCGACGTTAGCGTCGTCGAATCCCCATGATTTTTCCCGCTTGCTCTGGTTTGGGTAAATCCTTGTGTGCATCGAGCAGGCTATTAATCGTTGAGTCGATCGCTGTTGGAAAAGGGGAAGAGCGACGGCTTTCGAGATTCACATGCATCATGATCTGTTCACTGGTGGCCGCAAGGTATTCCTTTTCGGGGTTGAACATTTTTAGAAAATAATGCACTCGTTTGGTATCGGCATCTAGAAGCTGACAGGTAAGCCGTAGCGGGTCCCCGAGGTGCAGTTCCTGCAAATAGTTGATATGCATTTCTAATGTAAAGGTGGATGATTTTTCGGATGCGAGATATTCTGGTGTAATGCCGACTTGTCGCATCAGTTCGTCGACACCCTGATCAAATGCGAGGACGTAGTACGCGACATTCATGTGGCCGTTATAGTCAATCCACTCGGGTAAAACGGTTTGGTCTCCAAGCATCAGTTCGCTTGCTGAGGACGGAAGGTTCATGATGGATTTTTCTCCAGATTAAGTTGGTTTACAGCATCCGTAATTCGTTGTTCAACGTAGAAACCATAAAAATCTGAGATGCCTGCGCCCACCAGGGGCTCAGTTAACGCATGACCTTTTGGGTTAACAATTTCGAGTGTGGGTACGATCAAGATGCCGCGTTCTTTTGCGAAATCTGAATGATCAACAATCGAGCCGTCGAATTCTTGAAGCTTAATTTCGCTGTCAATAATCACTTCACGCAAAATGATGTGACTTCGATATCTAGGATCGTCTTCAATATGATTGAACACTTCCGCCTTAACACGAACGCAATAGTGACAATAACTCGCGGTATATAAAATCAAAATAACCGCATTTTTTTCTTTGGCGCTTGCGCCATCATTTTGAAGATTTAGCGCGGGGTTTATTTTGCTGGCATGAGCGCACGAAGCCATTAAGAGCGCAGCCAAAAGAAACCGGTGTGAAAAAAATCGCATCATGTCGAAATTATATTATTGACAGGCGTCTTGGAAAATGGACGCCTGTCGGTGTAGTCGATTAGGTTTTTGTGAGCAGGTTTTCGATCCCAGGATAATTTTCCCGGGAAATACAGTATTTTGAAGTTGCGCCACCCCAAGGCTCACCAGTCTCTAGAAGTTCGGCAAGGAGTTTGGAGTCCGTAACGGTAGTACTGCCGATGACATCAATTCCACGTTCGAACAGCGGGTCAGGCAAACAGGAGGCGGTGGGCCCAATGAGCGCGGTTTGAGCATCGCGCGAACAATTTTCGATCACCTCATCAAGGGTATGGTTGATCAATGTTGATCCGGTAATGAGCACCCGATCACAGTCTTTGACTCGATTGATGTTCGAGGTCATTTCGAAGGCGCCTGAGCGATCGAGAAACTTTTTGTCTTTTTCAATAATGGTTAATCGAATTTTTTGCGCTGTTAACGTTTTAACAAGAGGCGGGAAAAATCCAACCATGCCGACATGCTGCGCAGAGTCGATATCCAATTGGCCCACCGGATTGCTCGCCCGATCAAAGTGATAATGTGCAGTTTTGAGAAGATGCTGGCTGACCGCATTAAGAACGCCAAATCCAATGGCGGCCTCAAAAGGGTCGTTGCTGTTACACCAATCTAGATAGCTTATCGTCGGCGCGTCTAGTTGTTTTTGGGAATTGAACTGTTGTAACTGAGATTGGGTACTCCCGAAACCTGCGAAAAAAAAGCCACAGCTCCCATCTGTTAGGGCAATGACGCCAAATTTTTTATCGCGTCGATGCGGTATATTTTCAGAAGGCGGATAAAGCCGTGCGATATCTGGTAATTCCCGTTTCTCGCATAAGCGACGTACACGGGCTTCAATAGCGGAATGAATTGTCATCATGTCTTCAAAGTTATCGACTTATTCCAATCGTCGGACCCAAGTCTATAGTAAGTTTCGAGCGCCTGAGTTTGCTGATATCGCTAATATGCGGCCAGGCGTGTCACACGATCGAATTATCGAAGCGTGGCTAGTTAACCGATTGTCTGTCACGCAATCAATCTATCGCAAGAGCACTCATCAGCTTTATTTTTGCGACACGACGGGCGGGGCAACAAGCGAAGCTGTCTTGAAATCGCTCTTGGCATTAAAGATCCAACGTGGTGTTGAGAAAGTTCGGGTTGATTCGCTTGGCGCCATCTACGTCGGCTCAAAAATTCGGATTGGAACCAACGAGTTACCTGTTGTTACAGCCGCGCTGAGATTAATGGGGCTTGAAGTGATTTATGTTGATTTTTAGTTTCTTGCTCAAACAGTCGAGAATTCGTTCTGACGCCAAGCTTCATAAACAGCGATCGCGACAGAATTTGAAAGATTTAGGCTCCGGCTTGATGGCGCCATGGGGATAGTGACCCGATGTTGTTCTGTCGCAAGTTCTCGCGCCATATCCGGCAGACCCCTCGTTTCGGGGCCAAAAATAAACGAATCACCGGGCTGGAAATCGCATGTCGTATATGAAACGTGATGCTTGGTTGAAAACGTAAAGATTCGGTCTTTGAGTTGATGAGAAGCGTAATCTTGAATACTGTCGTAAGTTTTTAGCTCGACATTTTTTGCGTAATCCAGGCCGGCTCGACGAAGTTCTCGGTCGCTGATTGAAAACCCGAGTGGCTCGATCAGATGTAAGGAGCACCGGGTATTCGCACAGAGCCGAATAATATTTCCAGTATTGGGCGGAATCTCCGGTTGATAGAGAACGATCTGAAACATCAGTCCAGCGGGTTAGTTGGGTTTTAGAACAACTAGCAAAACAGCCCCAACTAAAATCAGGACAGGAAATTCGTTAAACCACCGGTAGAAGATATGGCTGTGAACGTTCGCTTCTTTCTGGAAGCGCTTGACCAGCCGGCCGCACCAGACGTGATATCCAACGAGTACGATGACCAGGCCAATTTTGAGTTGCAGCCAGAGTGATTGGTCGCCAATGCCATAGCCTATCCAAAGCCAGATTCCAAAAAGGACGGTGAGTACGCCTCCAGGATTCATGATGCCGTAATACAACTTCCGCTCCATGATTCTGAACTGCGCACGAGTTGATTCGTCTTCGGTCATGGCGTGGTATACAAAAAGGCGCGGGAGGTAAAAAAGTCCTGCGAACCAAGTGACCATAAAAATGATATGGAGCGCTTTAAGCCAGAGCACAGGCATCACTTTGATGGGAGGTCATTGCCAAACGAATGATCAAAAGAAAATTAAGTCGATTGTTAATTCAAATGATCATAGCACGCGCGATGAGCTGCTGTTAGTCGGGTAAAAACCGTTGGAGAATTTCATCTAAAAATCGCCATCCGAGTGGCGTCGTCCGAACATGATTTGCTGTAATTTCCAAAAGACCATCATTAACAGCACTTGAGATTATCCCGGATTCGGATGACCACTGTAGTCCGGTACGCGTTTCAAAAAGTTCAAACCGAAAGCCCGCTTTTAACCGCAAGGCATTGAGTAAAAATTCAAACAAAAGATCCTGCTGATTGATGGGATCACCAATTTGTGGTGTTCGCTGGGGTGCGGTGGGATTCATATAGTGTTTCGGATGTCGGGTCCGAAACCACCGGTAAACCGCGTTTTCGATAGTGATTTTGCTATGGGCGCCTGCCCCAACGCCAATATAGTCACCGAACTGCCAATAGTTAAGATTATGAGCACACTGATAGCCAGATCGCGCGAAACCCGAAACCTCGTAGTGTTCGAACCCGGCCTGCTGCGCGTCGGATTGAACTGCAGAACGAATGGTCCAAGAGGCCTCCTCGTCCGGCAATACAGGTGGTGTTGCCGCGAATGGCGTGTTGGGTTCGATGGTCAATTGGTATAGCGAAAGATGTTTGGGTTCCTGACTAAGTGCAGACTCAAGATCCGATAATGCAGATTGTTTATTTTGGCCAGGTAATCCAAACATCAAATCAATATTGAAATTGTCGAATCCCGATTGTTTGGCGATTTCGCATGCGGTGGCGGCCTGTTTCCCATCATGAATGCGTCCAAGCGAACGCAGGCTTTCATCATTGAAGCTTTGGACCCCTAGCGATAATCGATTCACGCCATAACGTCGATAACCCTCAAAGCGAGCCGCGTCAGCCGAGCCTGGATTTGCTTCAAGCGTTATTTCTGCATTCTGTTCTAACGCCGACGTGTCGTTCAAATACTGAATTATTCTCCCGACTTCCGGTGGGGCAAAAAGGCTCGGTGTACCACCACCAAAAAATACGGTTTCAAATTTCCTTGAACCACGCAACGAAGCCGTTGATTCAAGATCCATGAGTACTTGATCAATGTAGAGACCATCGGGTAGATCGCCTTTTAACGAGTGTGAATTGAAATCACAGTACGGACACTTTTGTTCACACCATGGGAGGTGGACGTAAAGCGCGAGAGGCGGTTTGATGAGATTTTCTCTAATCGGGCAAGCACAAGTTTCGTGCTTGGCCGTTGCGAAACGCTTTGATGAGGTCAGCTACTTCATCGATAAGACGTTGGCGTGCCTGGATCGAGCCCCACGCGTTATGTGGGCTGACAATCAGATTTGGAATATCACCATCCAAGAGCGGCTGACAGTTGTTGGGCGGCTCTTGGGTCAGCACATCGATTCCCGCGCCCGCAATCTCTCCGGTGCGCAACGCTTCCACCAAAGCGGATTCGTTTACGATCCCGCCACGTGCAGTATTGATAAGGATCGCGCCCGATTTCATTCTTTTCAGTTCGCGGTGGCCGATGAGATTGTTTGTATTGTCGTTTAGTGGGCAGTGCAAAGAGATTACGTCAGATCTATCAATTAATTCGTCGAATGATACGCGGCCAGACGGGATCGTGGTCGTCCCGGGCCTTGCTGCAATGATCACATTCATATCGAAGCCCTGCGCGATCCTTGCGACCCGTTTTCCCAGATTCCCATATCCAATGATGCCGAGCGTCTTTCCGGCAAGCTCGTTTATTGGATAATCCAGCAAACAAAAGACCGGGCTTTGATGCCAGCGCCCTTCGCGTACTGCGTTGGCATAATCGGACAGGTGCGTATAGAGCGCAAGCATCATTGAAAAGACATGCTGGCTTACCGCAGGGGCGGCGTAGTCGCGGACGTTACAAACTGAAATAGCTTTGCGTTGGGCGGCTTCAAGATCGATATTGTTTGTTCCGGTTGCGGCAATAACAATGAGTTGAAGGCTCGCACTTTCTAAAGCGCTGGCGGTGATTGCAACTTTGTTGGTCACAATGACATTCATGCCGGCAATGCGCGCCATGGTTTGATTGGGTAGCGTACTGCGATGCCAATGCCAGTTTTCAAGACTGGCCTCGAGAGATGAGGTGATTAAATCGTTCTGGTCAAAACTACCTGCGTCAAGGATTACACCATTCATTCAGTCGGACCTCTCGGCGTAACGTAAGCGGTCGAGGGCCCGACGCTCTTTTTTAGCAGGCCGGCCTTTTTGTGATCGCTGGGGGGGCGACTCTGCTCGAAGCCGAGACGATAATGCTTCGCGCGCCTCGATGCTTTTCGGGTCTTCTGTGAATGTGTGAGAGGCCATTGTGGCGGATACTCGTTTATTGATAAGAGACAAAACCGTAATTTTTGAGACAAAAAGTCCTCGCCGGATCAGAAGCCTGTCGCCGCATCGAAGCAGTTTTGAGGGCCGGCAGCGTTGGTCATTGACGAGGATATGCCCCGCGTTAATTGCGGATACCGCATCAGGGCGGGTTTTAAAGAACCGTGACGCCCACAGCCATCGGTCGACTCGTATTGTTTTCACAGGATCCATATTCTCTACCCTGACACGATCCGGGCGATCTGTAAATTATCGGTCGTGTAGGGTCGAATGTTAAAATATCGCTAAAAACCGATCACCCCTATCAATATGAAAAATATTAGACCACTTGTTTTTGGTTTCGCGTTGTTATTCTCGCTCCGTGCTTATGGGCTGGGTCCGGTTGATGGCGAGGTTGGTGTTTTAGGGTGGGGCGTCGGTGACTATGAGACGGGTGACTTTAATACGCCGATGGTCAGCGGCTATGGCGAGTTGTGGCTTAATGAACGCTGGGGTTTTCGTGGCGCCTTATATCGGGTCAATGAAGACAGTGTGCTCATGGCGCCAGACGAGCAGACTTTTTTTGATTTTAAATATCGATTGCTGAGTGCGACTGATTCCACTTTTCTCGCGTTAGGCCTCGGTTGGGAGCAGAACCGGTTTGGTGCAGATGGTAGCGGCTCTGGCCCAAGAATCATGGCAGAGGGACGCGTGGGGATGCTGGGGTTTTTGAAACTTTATACCGAAATCGGATGGGCGCCAGCGTTAGGTGATGTCGGGGCTCGGCAAGATATTTCCTCAATCGCGGCCGAGGCCGGGTTGGTCCTCGATCCTTTCCCGTTTTTTGATGTCCGGCTCGGATGGCGTTACCAGATTAGTGACTACACGGGCGTTTTGACCGGTTCTGACGTAAGTGAAGCGAGTTATGGCGTCATTATGGGAGCTGGTTTTCACTGGTGATTCCTGAAAAAGCAATTCGCGGCTTTTTTAAAAGTCATCACCCTTTTATTGACGATTCCGATTTGCCTCGACGGGCCGAAGTTGCCCTCGTTCTCGATGTTTCATTAGATAATAATGATCCCAATATTTTGTTTATTCAGAGAGCTGAATGTGAAAAAGACCCCTGGTCGGGCCAGATGGCTTTTCCGGGCGGTCGTCGAGAAACGACTGATTTGGTCGATGGGGATGCCGCTCGCCGGGAGACCGCTGAGGAAATTGGGCTCGAGCTTGGGGCTGCCCAATTGATTGGACGCCTTAATGACATGCGCGGTCGTCACGGAGGACGATCAGCGGATCTCATGATTTCGTGTTTTGTGTTCGTTACCGATCAGATCGAGCAGCTTGCGCTCAATCACGAGGTTGCTGATGTGATGCACTTACCAATCTCACAGCTCCTCGATCCCTCACTCCGAACTTCGATTCGCTATGATTCGGCTGGAGATATTGATTTCCCCGGTATATTTTTGAGCGCGAAAGACGAACGGATTATTTGGGGTTTAACCTATCGTTTCTTAACAGATTTTTTTTCCTTGTTTGACCATCATTTGCCTTCAAGGTGAGGGTTGATGATGGTCAAAATTCCAATATTTTTTTGATAGAGAGGCCAAACATGGCGAGATCAGACAATCGGCAACCTGATGAGTTACGGCCCATCAGATTCACACGATCATTTACGCGACACGCAGAAGGCTCGGTGCTTGTTGAATTTGGCCAGACCCGCGTGCTTTGCACAGCGAGTGTGGAAGAGCGAATTCCGCGGTTTTTGCATGGATCGCACCAAGGCTGGATTACTGCCGAATACGGTATGCTGCCGCGAGCAACCGGCGAGCGAACCGCCCGGGAAGCCGCACGTGGTAAACAGGGAGGCCGGACCCTTGAAATCCAACGTCTTATCGGGCGTTCGCTCCGTGCGGCGGTTGATCTCAAGACGATTGGCGAGCGAACGATTACCCTCGACTGCGACGTGCTGCAGGCGGATGGCGGCACGAGAACCGCCTCGATCACGGGCGCCTGGGTTGCGTTGGCGGACGCGATGGATCATTTGACCGACACCGGTAAGTTAAAAGCAGCGCCGGTTATTCACCAGGTTGCATCTGTGTCGGTTGGACTAAAAGATAACGAGGCGCTATTGGATCTTGATTATGCTGAGGACAGCACGGCAGACACGGATATGAATTTTGTGATGAATGATGAGAATCGTTTTATCGAAGTCCAGGGCACTGCCGAGCATCAGGCTTTTAGCGAGTCAGAGATGCAAGCGATGACGCAACTGGCAATCAAGGGCATCCAGCAATTGATGGCTGAGCAAAAAACGGCGCGCGAAGCGAGCCGTCCATGACCGATGAGATTGTTTTAGCCTCAGACAATGTGGGCAAAATCAAAGAAGTGAATGCACTTCTGCGAGGGCAGCGTTATACGGTAGTGGGTCAGGGTGAGCTGGGTGTTGTGCCAGCTGAAGAGACCGGAACCACGTTTGTGGAGAACGCAATTCTCAAGGCAAAAAACGCGGCTTTGCAAACCGGCCGCGCGGCAATTGCCGATGATTCGGGTCTCGAAGTCGACGCTCTGAATGGCCAGCCCGGTGTTTATTCGGCTCGATTTTCCGGAGCGGGCGCGACGGATTCGCGCAATGTGGATAAACTTTTATCAATGCTGGGGGATACACCCGCTCAGGATCGCACCGCGCGCTTTCGCTGTCTGATGGTGTACATGCGGCATGCTCAGGATGCGACGCCGGTTATTTGTGAGGGCACCTGGGAGGGATTTATTCACACGACGTCTCGTGGGGAAAACGGGTTCGGCTATGACCCAGTGTTTTGGGTGGCATCCGAGCAATGCTGTGTGGCAGAGCTTGAAAGTGTTCGCAAGAACCAACTCAGCCACAGAGGTCAGGCCCTTCGTCAACTTGTTGATAGGATAGCGTTGTAACCATCAATCAATGCAGACTGAGAGACACACATGAAACAAATTGTTCTTGTCAGGCATGGGCAAAGCGTTTGGAATCTGCAGAACCGTTTTACGGGCTGGGTCGATGTTGATCTTTCTGAGCGAGGGATAAGCGAGGCCAGAGCCGCCGGCAAGGCCCTCGCTGAGCGCGGGTTTCGTTTTGATCAGGCTGCATCGTCAATGTTAAAGCGGGCGATCCGTACGCTTTGGTTAATCCTTGATGAGATGGATCAGATGTACGTGCCGGTTGAGACGGATTGGCGATTGAATGAGCGACACTACGGCGCGCTACAGGGTCTGGACAAGAAAGAGACGACCGACCGTCACGGCGAGGAGCAGGTGCTTAAGTGGCGTCGAGGTTACGCAGTCAGTCCTCCCGCGCTGACGCGAGAAGATGATCAGCATCCGGCTCATGACCTGCGTTATCGTGAAATTAATAATCTGCCTGCAACCGAATCCTTAGCGGATACTTTGGTTCGGGTGACGCAGTGGTGGGACGAACAGATTGTGCCCCGGTTAGAGAATAATCAAACATTGATCGTCGCGGCTCACGGAAACAGTCTTCGGGCGCTGGTAAAGCACCTTGACGGCCTTAGCGAGGACGAGATCATGCAATACAACGTTCCAACCGGTATTCCTCTGGTCTATCGTTTCAATGATGATCTCACGGTCGCAGGTAGCGAGTATCTTGCGGATCAGTCCGCACTTGAAGCTGCTGTGAGTGAGGTAAAAAACCAGGCGTCAACGCATCAATAACGCGTTGCGGCTAATTGGGGTGAGCCTTATTTTGCGATTGTTTTAAGTCGAAAAATAATCTGGCGCCTCGCCTGCTTTCCATTTGATATTGCAACCCATACTCGCGATCTGTTGAGCCTCGCACGCGGTCCCCGCGAGAGCCGCTTCGACGGCCTGACGAAGATCCGCGCCTGTTACGGGCTCGGTATTTTTAGGTCTGGAAGCGTCAAACTGTCCCCGGTAGACGAGCTCACGATTATCATTAAATAGAAAAAAGTCGGGCGTGCAGGCAGCTTGAAACGCTTTCGCAACCGATTGGCGCTCATCATAAAGATAAGGAAAGCTGAACCCGTGCAGCGCTGCCGCTTCAGTCATTTTTTCGGGGCCGTCATCGGGATAATTTTCGGCGTCGTTCGAATTGATTGCGATGATTGCTAGGCCTCGAGACCCAAATTCACTCGCAAATTGAGTGAAAGCGTCGCGAATATGAATCACATAAGGACAGTGGTTGCAGATAAACGCAACGAGCAGCGCTTTTTGACTGGCGTAGTCAGACAAAGAGATCAATTCACCGCCACCTGTTGGATTTGTGTTTCTAAGTGTGAATTGGGGGGCCTTTGTGCCTAGCGCCTGCATCGTGGAAGCCGTACTGACCATAAAAATCCTAAGAAATGACCGAGAAGACGCAAAAATTCTATCATGACCGCGTATTTTTAATAACGGCTATGGCGACCGTTAAAATAAAATCTCGTTAAACTACTAATACGTTTCAGACAGGCAGATTTTGAATTGACGACGAAAGAAAAGGGACTCACCCACCTTAATGATCGAGGTGAGGTACACATGGTTGATGTTGGGGAAAAAGATGTGACTGCGCGCCGCGCCGTGGCGACAGGACAAATTCAAATGCAGGCATCAACGTTGTCAATGATCAGCGATGGTGAGCATCCGAAAGGGGATGTGCTTGCCGTCGCACGGGTTGCTGCGATCATGGCCGCAAAACGAACAGCCGAAACGATCCCTTTGTGCCATCCTATTTTTCTGACCCGAGTCGAGGTCGCGTTTAAATTGGACCCCGAGCATTCCCGTGTGGATTGCTCCGTGATTACCGAGACACGAGAGCGCACGGGCGTTGAGATGGAGGCGCTGGCAGCAGTTAGCGCGGGACTGTTAACAATCTATGATATGTGTAAAGCGGTTGATCGCGGAATGGTGATTACTGATATCGGTCTGATGGAAAAGTCGGGTGGTCGATCAGGTGATTGGAGCAGGTCGCCATGAAGGCTGAGCAACCCGTAAGTCGTTTGCCCAGTTGTGATGATGAATACGACCCATCGCTAATTCCAGTCGAGAGAGCGCTTGAGAAAATTGCGGCAGCGGTCGATCCGATAGCCCACACTGAGGTCGTCGCGCTAAGAGAGGGGTTGGATCGAGTGCTTGGGGCGGATATCCGCTCGCCCGAGAATGTCCCTAACCACACCAATTCTGCGATGGATGGCTATGCTGTGAGAGTTGCCGATCTAGAGAATGAAACGCTAAAAGTGATCGGGACCTCTTGGGCGGGGAAGGCTTTTGACGGAACTATTTCTGCCAACCAGGCGGTTCGAATCATGACCGGCGCGGTGATCCCAGAGGGCGCTGATTCAATCGTGATACAGGAGCATGTGGAGCGCGAAGGTGATCTGATTCGCGTAGCCCCCGGACAGCGCCAAGGCCAACATGTTAGAAAAGCGGGCGAAGATTTGGCCGCCGGAGATGTAGCGCTAACGGCAGGGCGGCGACTGCTCGCATCTGATCTGGGCCTGATCGCATCGCTTGGTATCGGCGAGGTTCCGGTGACTCGAAGGCCCCGCGTTGCCTTTTTCTCTAATGGTGATGAGTTGCGGTCTATCGGTCAGCCACTTGCAGTGGGCGATGTTTATGATTCCAATCGCTATACATTACATGGAATGCTGACGCGGTCCGGTATGGCATTTAATGATTTGGGTGTCGTGCCTGATGATCGAGACCGGATCAAAGATACGTTTTTGCGGGCAGCCGATATTGCCGACGTGGTGATTACGTCTGCAGGCGCCTCAGTGGGTGATGCTGATTTTGTTAAGGATGTCCTCGATGAAATAGGCGACGTTAATTTTTGGAAGATTGCAATGAAGCCAGGCAGGCCGCTTTCATTCGGGAAAGTGGGCAACAGTCTTTTTTTTGGTCTTCCGGGCAATCCTGTGTCGGTGATGGTGACGTTTTATCAGTTTGTGTTGCCTGCATTGAGGCGGCTCTCCGGAGAGCTCGCGTGGGCGCCACTTCGATTGATGGCTCGCACTCAGGATCGGCTAAAAAAAATGCCGGGTCGTACAGAGTTTCAACGGGCTGCGCTTTTTCAGGACGAAAACGGTGAGCTCGTTGTTTCAACGACGGGAGATCAGGGCTCTGGGATTCTAAGTTCGATGACCCAGGCCAATTGTTTTGTGATTTTGCCAATCGATAGCGCAGGCGCACAACCTGGCGAGCAGGTCATGGTCGAGCCTTTTGCCGGACTTGTCTAGATGTTACCGACTTCAAGAATCGACCATCCTAATGCCTGGACAACGGCCACCGTTCGTTCCGAATTGGATATTGCCTACCCACTTGGCGATCAGGAATTAGCTGAGCTGGATGGCGCGTTAAATGTAATTAAAGCCAAAGGCCTGGCGGTAGAGGAAATTACCAAAAATGATTTTCCGCTCGGTTCCCTGCGGAAAGTGATTGCAGAATGGATCCATGAGATTGACTATGGAAAAGGCCTCGTGCTTTTGCGAGGGCTTCCGATGGAGCGCTACACCAAAGACGATTGCGCGATAATTTTTTGGGGCATTGGGGCACACATGGGGGAGGCCCAGTCGCAAAGTCTCGCCGGTGACCGTCTCGGACATGTCGTCAATTTGGGAGGCGATAATCCGCGTTACCGGGCTTATCAAAACAGTACTGAGCTTGCGCTGCACACTGATGCGACGGATGTGGTCGGGATGATGTGTCTCGTTGCCGCACACGAAGGCGGCCTGAGTGGTTATGCGGGCGCAGCTGCGATCTATAACGAACTGCTGGATCAGCATCCTGATGTGCTACCGACTCTCTGTGAGGGTTTTCAGTACCATCTTTTTGGTGAGCAGGCCCCCGGTGAGTCCCCTGTCACCGAGGAAAAAATTCCCGTATTTTCGGAAAAAGATGGCTGTCTCAGCATCAGCTATTTAAGGAGTTACATCGAGATGGCGTTCACCCATCTCGGCAAAGCGAAAACACCTGCCGAGAGCAAGGCGTTAGATATACTGGATCAGGTGGCTCATGGCGCCAAGTGCTATCGACAGTTTATGCTTGCACCCGGAGATATCCTTTTTTTCAGTAATTACACGGTCTTACATAATCGGACGGCGTTTATAGATCATGATGATCTGGACAAGCGCCGGCACCTCATGCGGCTCTGGTTAAAGGCTTATTCCCCCCGGCCGCTGATTGACGATATTTCAGCGTTTGGTAAGCGCCGTGGCATCTCAAAACAGGAAGGCCGGGTGAGCATTTACGATGGGGAACTGGATTACGAAGAATATGCCGTGCCATCCCCGGACCGTGCCGGTCGTTTCTAGTTTTTGGAAAATAAAGTCGTGGTGACTGATGCCTCCCGTTGGGACGAGAAATATCAAAAAAGTGAATTGGCGAGTTTGCGCGTTGAGCCCCTGCTTGAAAAAAATTTAGGGTTTATCGAGAACTTGCCTACTGGCGCCAAGGCCGTTGATATTGCTGCAGGCAAGTGCCATGCCAGTGTCTTTCTCGCCAAGCGAGGCCTCGATGTGACGGCCATCGACTGCAGCGGGGTAGGCTTGGAATTAGGGATAGCGCTTGCCAAGGAAGAGGACGTCTCGATTAAGACGCTTGTTCTAGACCTAGAAGCCAATCCGCTCCCAACGGGCTCGTGGTCACTGATCTGTTGTTTTCGATATCTTAATCGAGCGCTGTTTCCTTTTATTCAGGACGCCATTGTGGATAACGGATTGTTGTTTTTCAGCACGTTTAACATTAATCACCTTGAAAAAGCACCCCGTTTTAATGCCGAATATGTACTCCAACCGGGTGAGTTACAGCAGAGTTTTCAAGGACTCGAAATTTTAGATCTGTCAGATGGTGACGATCCTGATCAAAATCTTTCTTGGATTGTGGCTCGCCGATAATCGCTTATCGCTTGGATCTGTTTAGCCGGCTGTGTTTTTTTCAACCCAGCGCTCACCGGAGGCAAGTGATTCTTTTTTCCAAAAAGGAGCGGTTGATTTAAGTGTTTCCATCATCTCACGACACGCGATAAGCGCTTCTTTGCGATGCGCGGAAAACGCGGCGACCAGCACGATGTCATCTGCCGGTAATATGGTTCCCACACGATGGATAACAAGTGCATCGCTCAGATGGTGTTTGGAAATGGCATCCTGTGTCATGGTCTCGAGATGTTGTTCTGTCATGCCGGGATAGTGCTCCAGGACCATCGACTTAACGTCATCGCCTTCGTTGAAATCACGCATTGTGCCAACGAATACGGCGCTCGCCCCGATGCGTCCTGCCGCGAGGTGATCGCGACGAAATGCCGCCACTTCTAGCCAGGGATCAAACGCTGTTGCTCGAATTTCAACGCGCATCTGCTGTTTAGCCGCCTGTCACGGGTGGGAAAAAAGCGACTTCGTCGCCATCAGAGACTGCTTTATCAAGGCTTGCGTAGGCCTTATTAATTGCGACCAGCATTTCTTCATCAAGTGGAGAGGCGCTGACCGCCTGCCAGACATCACGTGCTGTTGCGATGTCCGCACTTTCAATGGAAAGACGGGTATGTCCAACGCGCTCGCGCAGACTGGCAAAAAAACGGACCTGAATTGACATGACTTTTTTGAATAACGATATAGTTGGAGACCGACCTTATAATAAAGGCGTCTAAAACGCTTCACAAGTGACACTTTGAGTCATGACTAAGAACATTCGTGAACTAATCCCTGTGCCGATTGCTGTGATGACGGTATCGGATTCTCGCACTGAGTCTGATGACAAGTCGGGCAAGCTTTTGGTTGATCGTTTGACTGCAGCGGGACATACGCTGGTTGAAAAAGTGATTGTGCCGGATGATGTGTTCCAGATTCGTGCCGTGGCCTCCCGCTGGATTGCAGATCCGGCAATTCAGGTCGTGTTGATGACCGGTGGAACCGGTGTGACAGGGTTTGATGGTACTCCCGAAGCGGTTACGCCACTTTTCGAGAAAGTCCTTGATGGATTCGGGGAGATTTTTCGAGCGATTTCTTTTGAGGAGATTGCGACATCTTCGCTGCAGTCAAGAGCGATTGGAGGTGTGGCAAACGGAACTTATCTCTTTTCGCTTCCTGGATCTTCAGGCGCTTGTGCGACCGCGTGGGATAAGTTGCTCACCCATCAACTGGATTACCGGACGCGCCCTTGTAATCTTGTGGAGCTGATGCCGCGGCTGTTGGAGCATCGCTGTAAAAAGTGAGTCGTCTAGTTTTTTGATCGACTTGTTACCTGCGATCATATCAGGCAGGTTCGTGGTATTCGGGGGCAATTTATAAATCTGCTTTTGACCCGAAGAAGATCATTTCTTTTAGATTTTTGTCCTTCGTTGAACCACAAACGTCGCCAAAGCATATGATGAGTTTTAATACTCGTCAGAAACTAGAGTGAATTCAATTTTGATTACGCAGCAATGACCAGCCCAGATTCGCCAGCATCCACACCAGAGACTAGGAGAGGTCGACGACGTAAAGTTCGGGATAGTGGTGCGACAAAACAGGCGCTTGCGCAGTTGCCTTGGGATCAGCCTCGCTATCTTGATCCTCCGGTAGAGCCCGTGGGCCTAGAAGGTGCCCAGCGAATTCATGAGGCGGCCATGCAAATCCTTGAAGAAATCGGAATCGATTTCTTGCATGATCAAGCGCGTGATGTGCTTGCGGCAGCGGGTTGTACGGTTACAGAACTATCACCGACGGTT
>Ga0209631_10002826_pt1 | contig 20448 bp, 21 predicted proteins | sample COG_08_FD_184752 | JGI IMG/M metagenome (GOLD analysis project Ga0209631, IMG submission 184752) | Pelagic Microbial community sample from North Sea - COGITO 998_met_08 (SPAdes) (version 2) | ecosystem: Environmental > Aquatic > Marine > Neritic zone/Coastal water | place: Helgoland, sampling...
CGATCCAATACCACCACCACAACAGACTTTGCAGTTCACTTTAAGCTGTTCACTTCAAGCTCACGTAGTACACGTCCAAGTACTACCCTCCACTCCCCCTCCCCTTCCCCAGGTCGCAGCCGCCGCCTCGCAGCGGAGCAGAGACGCCCACGTCACCGCCGTCGCCGCGGCGTTCGACAAGTGCGACAAGTTCGACAAAAACGACAAACTCAAAAACAACCCCTCCGACGTCTCCGACATCAACGACTTCTTCGTCTTCAACCGCACCACCGTCGCCGACATACTCGCCGCTAAGCACTCGCTCTACACCTACTGGGGGTCCAACCACTGGTGCGACGCCGATGGTGAGTATATTTTTATTTCCGTATGAGCAATTAGTTTGACGTCGTGTTTTGTTCACAGCCCCGGTGAAGGACGCCGTGCGAAAGGTGAGTTTATTTTAATCCCTGTATGGGCAATTAGAATGACGTGTTTTTCAACTCAGATGAACTCGCAAGACGTAGGCGCGTTACTGGTGATGGACAGGGCGGTGCTGGACGCGGACGGCGACGAGATCGTCACCGAGGCGGAGTTCCGCGCGTCTCCGCAGACGGGCGCCATGCGCGGCATCGTCACCGAGCGCGACTACCTCCGAGCCGTCGCCCGCGGAGCAGTCGCCGCCGACACCAAAGGTGAGCGTCGACTTGACAGTCTCCCCGCGTTAACAGTCTCCCTTGCATCGTCAATCACCCAATTACCACCCAAATACTCCCCGACCGATCACCACTGACACCGACCGCCCGTGTGTACCCATCCATCAAAGTCTCCGACATCATGACGGACTTTGCCGCGGACGACGGCGCGGGGCTGATCAGCGCCTCCCCCGACACTTCGGTGCTCGCGGCGGTGAGTATCTTTTTTATATTCGTATTGCCAAAATACTGAAGTCGTGTTTTGGTTACAGATGGAGATCATGACGGAGCGACGCATCCGGCACATCCCGTGCATCGTGCCCGCTTCGAAGGACGGTCGCACGGGGTCGGTGATGGAGGGGATGGTGTGCATCGGCGACGTGGTCAAGGCGCTTCTCGCGGAGGAGCGTGAGGAGGTGCAGATCTGCCGCGACTTCATCAACGGCGTGTACGACTGAGGTACTCGGGACTGATGCCGACTCGACGCGGATGCCACGCGGATACGACGACGGAGACACGAACGAACGAACGACGCGATGCAACACGGGGTGGGTCATGGGCCTCGGCTCTTTGGGACACACATGCAGTGTAAGGAATCGACCTGACTTCCATCGCGCGTGCCCGGTGATCGAAGACTCAGAGGGCTCGACGACGTCCGAGGCGAGGATACTCGCCTTGGACGAGACGACAACGAAACGGCGAGCCTTCTGAGTGTGTTCGGTTGCTGGCTCACCGGACACGCGCGACTATGAAGAGGCAAGAGCCGCGACCTATGACCCTCCCCGTGACCCCCAAACACCGACGAGCGCACCCTCGTCCGCGCACTCGACACTTGTAAAAACACGGCTAAAAAAATTGTATAAATAGCACTAATTCTAATAAAACGTCCGCTCCTCTTCCGCCTGTCGAGTCATCACGAAGTTTTTATTTCCCGCGGCAATCGCGTGACGCGCGCACACGAATAAATAGACAGGAAAAACGGTGATTACGGTTAGATAATTTTCCCCGGACCAGAATTACCATAGCGTACCGGATTTGGCGATCCGGAAAATTGCGCGGCTCTCGTGGCTCACGGTGCCGTGCTTTTTTCAAACAGCCGTGCTTTTTCAATCGCGATTTGGTATCGTCGAACCCTATCCACTAAATCCCTGTCGCGTTTGGAAAAGTAAAACACGATGCTCTTGCCGGCGCGGGTCAGACTCCACCTGCGCACGCTCGTGGCTCACTCTCTTTTCCCACATCGACCCGATCAGAATGCAGACCATTGCTTCCCGCGGCGCCATCATCGGCCAGCGCGTCACCGCGCGCCCCTCCGGCAAGACCGCGAACAAGTCCGCGACTCGCCAGCCCATCAAGGTGAACGCCGTGCACACCAACCAGACCGGCCAGGGCATCATGGTCGACCCCGACCAGTACGACCCCGACGCCAACACCGGCCGCGGCTCCGGCTTCGTCGCCAGGGCCGCCGGCCAGCAGGTCAGGTCCTCCGGCGCCGCCTTCGCGCCCGCGGGCGCCAGGCCCAGCCGCGTCGTTCGCGCCCCCGACGGCGTCACCTACGACCCGGATCAGTACGACCCGGACGCCAACCAGCGCTCCTCCGGCAACGTGTACTCCCCGCCCACCGGCCAGCTCATGGCGGACCTCAACGCCCCCGCGGGCGCCGGCCAGGTCACCGAGTCCGAGGTCCGCGCGTGCCAGGACTTCTGGGCCAGCTCCATCGTCGACATCTCCGCTTCATTCCTCGGGGGCCAAGACTACGTCGGCCTCGCGGGATCCCGTGCCGGCGAACTCTACGGCTACGGCAACGTGAACGTGCTCTTCAAGCCCACCAAGGCGGCGCAGCACCCGTTCCGCCCCACCGCGAACGAGGCGATGTCCTACTTCGTCGGCCACGACGCCGTCGCGGGTGGCTACAACGAGGACCACGGTTTCGCCATCAACGCGAAGAAGGGCTTCTCCAAGGTTGTGTTCAAGAACCACATGATTGACTGCCACTCGCAGGTGGCGCTCGCCATGGGTACCTACGAGTTCACCTGCGCCACCACCGGCGAGGTGTCTTCCGTCGAGTACACCTTCGGGTACAAGCGCTGCCCCGACGGCAAGGTGCGCATCTGCCTCCACCACTCCTCCATCCCCTACGGCGGCGGCGCGGCGGCGCCGGCCACGGGTGACGTGACCAGGGAGGACGTCATCGCGTGCCAGGACTTCTGGGCGCAGTCCATCTGCGACATCTCGAAGACGTACCTTCAGGGCGGCGACTACGTCGGCTTGGCGGGCACCCGCGCCGGCGAGCTCTACGGCTACGGTCACTCCAACGTGCTCTTCAAGCCCACCAAGGCGGCGCAGCACCAGTTCCGCCCGTCGGCTAGCGAGGCGATGTCCTATTTCGTCGGCGGCAACGCGGTCCCGGGCGGCTACTCCGAGGATGGCGGCTTCGCCATCAACTCCGGCAAGGGCTTCTCCAAGGTTACCTTCAAGAACCACCAGATTGACTGCCACGGTGACGTCGCGCTGTCCATGGGCACCTACGACTTCACCTGCGCCACCACCGGCGCGGTGTCCACCGTGGAGTACACCTTTGGCTACAAGCGCAACTCCGACGGCAAGTGCCGCATCTGCCTCCACCACTCCTCCATCCCCTACGGCGCCCACTAAATTATCACGTGGAGTGTGATCCGAAGAGCGTGTGATCGGGAACGATAGCGCGAACCTATACAAAGTGTATACCCCTTTTAACATTGATATCAATTGCAAGACAAACTCGAAGTAAAAAAACTTTCACTACATCGTCCCGCCGTCGAGTATTAAAGCCGCCTCGGTATTAAATGTGGCCTAACAAACCTCCTACAAAACTCACACCTTGACGAGCATGCACACGGTGTGGCACGCGATGCTCCTGTTCTCGCCGAGCGAGTCCACCTTCTCGTGCGTCTTCGCCTTGACGTTCACCACGCCTTCGTCGCACTCTAAAAGCCTCGCGAGGTTCTCCTTGATGGCCTTCTTGTGCGGGGAGATCTTGGGCTTCTGCGCGATGATCGTGCAGTCGATGTTGCCCATCTCGTACCCGGAGTCCCGCATTAAACGCACCGCCTCTTTGATGAACACGTCGCTCGTGCACCCTTTCCACTTCGGGTCGTTATCGGGAAAGCATTGACCAATGTCCGGTAAGCCGAGGGCGCCGGTGATGGCGTCGAAGACGCAGTGGAGGAGGACGTCGCCGTCGGAGTGCGCGACGCACCCGCGATCGTGCTCGAGCTTGATGCCTCCGAGCCACAGCTCGAGGTCCGGCATCGTCGCGAGGGTCTCCATGCGGTGCAGGTCGAAGCCGTGGCCGACGCGCATCGGGACCGGCTTCACCTCGAGCGTCTCGCCGGTGGCGAGCTCCACGGCGCGCGTCGCGACGGACGCGCGGCCGCGCGCGCGAGCGGGTGACGCCTTGGACAGACTCGCGGACTTCGTGGTCTTGGCGGCGACCGCGCGGGTCACCATCACCGCGGAGGCGGCGCACACGGCGGACATGACGAGTTGGCCGAGGATGTTGGGGACCAGATTCGCGGCAATCGGTGCGGAAGTCAGTGATCCGATATCCACGGCGTGAGAGGCTCGAGCTCTCCAAGATTCGTTTGCCAGGCGGGCAGAGCCTCCCGATGACAAATCCCGAACCAAAAAAAAATCGATCTTGTGCAAAAATGCAGACTGAAAGGACATACAGTCGCCGATATTTGGGAGGATATTTTCACAGGCCCCGCTCGTCCCCGCGGTTCCGTCCTATTTGGCAAATTCTGGCGCAAATGCGACGGCCCCGGCGTCACTCCTGTACACGCGCGTCGCTCTCCCGCACGCCGACCACCCTCCCGAGCTTTCCCCAAAGTCTCGCGGACTCCACCTCCCCGAACCTTCCACCGCGCGAAGGCTTCCCCCCGCACACACGACCACGATGGCTGCCACGCAACTTTCGCTGAACACCGCCGGGCTCGCCCCCGCGCGCGTGACTCGCACTTCCGCCGGACGGTGCGTCGCTTGAAGAAGATCCCGGGCGCTCGAACCGCTTCGCGTCGCGCTACTCGCATTTTCGCATCCCCCCGAACCTTCCTTCTCGGTGGATATTCCCCGCGGAGACTCCACTGGAACTTCGATCCTCCCCGTGCATCGAGGCTCGAGCTCTCGATCTTTTTTGCCCTAGGTGCTGACGAGGCCGCCCCCCGTATCTCCCCGACAGTCGCGCCATGAGGTGCAACGCCGCCGCCAAGGGCATCCAGGGCGACGGCAAGGTCACGCTGTGTGTTTCCAAGGAGCAGTTCGACGGCATCGTCGACAAGGCGGGCGACTCGCTGGTGCGCCTTCCCTCCTTATCTTCCAATCGAATCACGACAGTCGCGCAAAAAAACGTGGGCTATTTGTCATAAAAACCAAAACCCCACCGACTCCCCACGCCAGCCCACCACTGACGACACGCATCTAACCTAAACACAAACTCACAGGTCGCCGTGCAGATCTCCACGAAAACGTGCGGCCCGTGCAAGGTTGTCTACCCGTACTTTGCCGGTTTGTCCGAGGAACTTCCGGATGTCTCATTCGTGAAGGTGAGTTTATTTTAATGCGTGCATAGGCAATTGGACTGACGTCGTGTTTTGTTTACAGATCATGGGCGACCACGACGCGGACACCCGGGCGCTCATGAAGGAGTGGGGCGTGCGCGTGGTGCCGCTGTTCATGCTGTTCCGCAACGGCGAGAAGGTGACCGAGTGGTCGGGCGCCAAGCCCGAGGTGCTCAGGGAGAACGTCATCGAGAACTGCAACGACAACGAGAAGGCTACCATCGTCGCCGCGTGATTGATTTTTGGTGATTTTTGGCGACGTGAATTCATATTCGCCGAAGACTCTCAGCCCTCGCGTGCGGTACATAAGACCGGTAGTAGAGACACCCTGTATTAGTACGAAGTAAGACCCGCGTTCGTTGTTCAATTACACCCGCGATCGCCGTCAATATCATCGCCCGTTCAATCACAAGAGATCTATCTATAACACTTATAAGCGGAGCCGAACGAACCGATCGCATCAGAGGATAGCTTTGAACTCGTTCGTCGGAATGGCGCCGCTCTTCATGTGATCCTTAACCTCCGAGATGTCAACCTCGCCGCGGTGGAAGATACCCGCGGCGAGCGCCGCGCTGCACTTGGTGGCGTTGAAAACGTCCGTGAAGTGGCTCGGTTCCCCAGCGCCCGACGAAGCAATCACGGGAATTGTCACCGCGTCTGACACGAGGCCGACGAGTTCGTGGTCGAACCCGTTACCCTGCCCATCCTCGTCGATGCAATTCAACAAAATCTCTCCACAGCCCAGATCTTCCATCGCAACCGCGAGCTCGTACGCCCCGATGTCCCGGCCCTCGCGCCCGCCCTTCACCGTGCACTGGAACCACACGTATTCCTCGCCGTTCGGCCCCGGCCTCGAAGTCTTGACGCACCTGTTCTTGGTATCAGCCGGATCCTTCACGTATTGCCGCCGCGGGTCGATGCTCACCACCATCGCCTGCACTCCGTACCGCGTGCTGATCTGCTCGATGCTCGTGCTCCCGTCCTTTTTCTTATCGCCGGCGTAGTACCGCTCAGCGACGTACACGGCATCGGAGCCGATGCTAACTTTGTCGGCTCCGGCTTTAAAATACGCGGCGGCGACTTCGAGCGCCTGTAGGATTACAAAAACACGCCGTCATTCCAATTGCGCATACAAGAATAAATAAAAAGAGACTCACCGTGTACGATTTTCCGTTTGAATCGGTAAAATCGCGAATGCCGCCGCCGACGGTGAGGGGAACGAAGACCGTCTCCGAGCTCCTTCGCAGCACTTCCAGCATGGGCGCGTCGGTCAGGGGCAGGTCCCGGTATCCGGTGATGTTGAGAAACGCAACCTCGTCCGCGCCTTGCTTGAAGTATTTGCCCGCGAGCTCCACCGGTTTCCCAAGATTTCTCACGTCGCCGCCGTCGTCCGCGTCCCGGACGTCGTAGGAGTCCCCTTTCGTGACGACGAGGTCGCCGCGGTCGTTGGATCGCACGTCGAGGCACGCGATGACGCGCTTGGCGAGCCCGCGGTCGGCATCCGGGAGCGGCTTACCCCCGACGCCAAGCTCGTCCGTGTTCCCTTCGAGAAAGTTTTTGAATATCGAAAGGCCCTTCTCGCCCGACTTCTCGGGGTGGAACTGGCACGCCATGACGTCGCCCTTCTGCACCGCCGCGATGAACTCCCCGCCGTACTCGCACGTCGCGAGTACCCAGTCCTTGTTCTCCTCACTCGGCGTCGCGCGGTAGGAGTGGACAAAGTACAGCCTATCTCCCGCCGGCACATCGCTCATGAGGCCGGTGTCTCTTTTGAAGTCCAGCGTGTTCCATCCGATGTGCGGTACCACGAGCCCATCGCCGACGAACTTGCCGACGGTCCCTGGGACGATGCCGAGTCCCTCCACGCCCCCGGACTCTTCGCTGCCGTCGAACAGGAGCTGGAGGCCGAGGCAGACGCCCATGAACGGCTTGCCGCTGGCGACGTAGTCTTTGATGGGATCGACGAGGCCGCGCGATTTGAGGACGTCCATCGCGGAGCCGTACGCGCCGACGCCCGGGAAGATGAGCTTGTCCGCGGCGGCGATGCCCGCGGGGTCGTCCACGGACTTGACCGTGAACCCGAGGGCTTGGATGGCGTTGCGGACGCTCCGGACGTTGCCGGCGCCGTAGTCCAGGAGGGTCACCTCGCCTTTGGATTCAGCCGCGGCGACGAGGACGGGCGCGCCGCGCGGTACGGCCGGGACGCGGGTGACGGCGCGGCGGCTGAGCGCGCGAGGGGCGCGCTCGAGCTGCACGAGCGCGGCGGGGGTGGTGACGGATGTCGCGAACATGGCGGCGTCGCGTGAACCGCTCACGATCGGTGTGGTCCCGGCTCACTCTCCGAGACGAGAGCCCTAAAACCCCGAAAGGTCGCGAAAATCCGGATAAAATGAGATCTGTGACTATACATCCATACGTACTCTTTTAACCTTAAATAAGTTTGAAACATCCCACCGCGTTTGTGTGTGGACAATGGTGTATTTTTTATTTCAAAATATCGAAGCCGTTTTTCGTCTCGTGACCCGACCATCGTCCCCTTCGTCAGAGGAGCGCGCGCGTTCGCACCTCCTCTCGCGGGGGTATCGATGGATTTTCTCGAGGGGTTCCGCTTCGGGGCATCGCAGGAGGCCGCCGAGAAGGCCACGGCCACGGCGGCGGCGGTGCGCGAAGCCGCGGCCGCCCGCTCGAACAAGGGGGCACTAGATGAGAATGAGCGGAAACATCACGACGACGACGAGTGGCACGTCTCGGAGTCGGAGGATGAAGCCGAGGCGGAACCTTCCGGGCGCGATATCGACACGAAGGAGGAGACGCTCACGCCGGTCAAGCGCGAGCGCGACGACGACGACGATGGGCACCGGGAACCGACGGACGCCGAACACGCGCGTAAGCGTCGATTCGCGAATCAGTTCCTCGGAGGATCCTACAGCGACGCGGTCGACGCGGACGTGGGTGCCGACGGGGGTGCCGACACAGCTGTGCGGGATGGTACCGCCGTCGCGGCGTCCAGGTTCTTCCTCCCGCGCGGTCATCCCGCGCGCGGACCCGACCCAAACCTCACCGCCGAACCAGAAGGATGGCACGGCACCCTCGAACTCATCCGCTCCGCTCGAGCAAACAAAACCGCGTCGGTCGACGAGTTCCACGAGTTCCTACTCTCCCTGCGTCACAAACCCGACGCGCACTTCCAAGCCCTCGTCGCCTCCTTACTCTCCGTGCAGTGCCTCGACAAAGTGGCGCTCGGGGCGATGCGAACGTTACGTGAAGCGCTCGGCGGCGAATGGTGAGTTTATTTTTAATTATCATATGGGCAATAGGACTGACGTCGTGTTTTGTTTGCAGCACGGTAGACGCCGTGATCGCAGCGAAGCCCGAAACGATTGAAACCGCCGTGGCGCGGTGCAACTACAGGCGAACCAAGGCGAAGTACGTCATGGCGTGCGCGAACGAGATTCGTGTACGGTACGGTGGTAAGGTTCCGAGGCAGGTGGCGGGTCTGACTCGGTTGCCGGGCGTCGGACCTAAGATTGCGCATTTAGGTGAGTTTATTTTCATTCCCGCATGCGCGATGTGAATGACGGCGTGTTTTATTTACAGTTGCATCAGTGGCGTTTGGTGACGATCGTGCTGGGATGGTCGTGGACACGCACGTGAGGCGCGTGGCGGGGCGCATCGGGTGGACGCGTACGGGAGTGGAACGAGCCGACGCGGAGAAGACGCGGTTACGGCTGCAGGCGTGGCTGCCGCCGGAGCTATGGGCGGAGACCACTTTGCTGTTGGTCGGGTTCGGGCAGGAGATTTGCGCGCCAAAGGTACGTGTTCAGTTTTAATTCGTGTACGGGCAATTGGACTGACGGGTAAGTGTTTTGTTCACAGGCGCCGAGATGTATCGAGTGTCCGCTGCGGGAAACGTGCCCCTCCGCGTCGCTGTACCTGCCGGACGTGGAGGACTTATAGACGTAGCGTAGGACATAGAGCGGTGGATGAAAGAATGATTCGGTCATTAGCGTGTTACAAATCGGTGGGTGGCGAGTCAGTGGTGTCATCGTCATCGTCATCGTCATCGTCGACCCTTCTTGGATGCGGAAGAAGCCTTGTCCAACCGCTCGCCAAACTTTTCCATGTCTGCGATTTCCTTCTTGAGACTTTGAGCCGAATCGAACAGCGTGGTCGTTTTACCCTTCAATCCACCCTTGGGACCCGGCCCTGACTTGGCTCGCCCCTCAGCCTTGCGACGCTGGTGCTTGGAGAGCCGGCCGCGGTCGTAGTCCTCGTCCAGGTCGTCGTACGTCCGTTGACGCTTGAACCCTTTCTTGCCCGGCGCCGAAACATCCTTTTTTCTCTTCTTATCTTGGAACCTTCGCGGCGGCTTCTCCTTCTCCCCGTTCGCCGGCGACGCGTTCTCATTCCGCTCGTCGTCCTCGTCCCACGCGCTGACGACTTGTTTGTCGTCGAGCTTCGAACGACGCCCGCCTTTCCCGACGACGTTGGCGACGCGCGCCTCTTTGTTGAGCCAACGCCGAATATCCTTCGCCGTCGGTTTTAAGCCGTCTCCTTCCTCATCCGGGTCTCCATTCTCTGGATGCTTTCTGGAAGCCTTCTTCAACGCCAGCTTCTTCGTCTCCCTCAACGCCGCCTTCTTGGCCGCCTTCTTCGTCTCCCTCAACGCCAGCTTCGCCTCCTTCTTGAGCCGTCGCGCGGCTCTCTTCTCCTCCTTGGAGGGCTTAGCCGCGGTGCGGAGCAACTCATCCGCCTGCCACTCGTCCCTCGGCGGGGATAAACCCGCGGCTTTCCGGCCCTCTCTGGTGCGCACCGGAGACAGCTCATCCTGTCCCTTCTTCTTCTTCTTCAGCCCCGCCAACGCTTTCTTGTGCTTCTTCTCCCGGGCGGCGAGAGCGTGCAGGTCCTTGTGGGCCAGTCGTTCGCGCGCGGACATCAGCTTCCCGCGTTTGCCGTACTTAGTAGGGGACTTGAGACTGGACGATTTCAGCGTCGGCGAAGCCTTGGAGTCGGAGTCGGAGTCCGACGAGGAGGAGGAAGACGGATCGTCAGAAGATGAACCGTCCCCGTCGCCCGCGCGGTAGGATTCATCGCTCGAGTCGTCGTCCTCCTCGGACACCTCGTTCACGCGCGTGGGCGCCACGCGTCGAGCCCTCTTGTCGTCCCCGTCGGCGGCGGCGCCGTCGTCGAGAGATTCTTCGCGTTCCCGGGCCACCTTGACCCCCGCGCGTTCAATCGCCTCCCTCTTCGCCGCCTTCAACGCCTTGACGTCCACGCCACCGCCTTGATGCCCCTTGCCAGCGCCCAGGTCCGTACCTTCACGCTGGTAGAACAGCAAGTACGCCTTCTGCCCGAGCGCGGTTCGCTCCGAGGTGGCGCTCACGCCTTCGTCGTCCATCTCGTACCAAACCCCCGCGCTGGATTTAACGTAGCAGTAGTAGTGCCCGCTGTGCATGCTCCCGCCCGCGTGCACCAGCACGGCGAAGAGGGTGTATTTCTCCTTACCCCGCGCCTTTGGGTTCGCGTCCGACATCGCGCCGCTGATGTCGAGCGCCAGCGGGTACTCCACGAACTGCGTCAACTTCCCCCGACCGAACGGCACGTACTCGAACCGTTTCAACTGCACGGTGAGCACCAACGGCGCGGTGTCGATCGTGAACTGCTTCGTCGCGCGCGTCATGTGCGGCTTACCGCCGCCCATCTCGCACTTGTACTTGTTGCTCCCGTCGAGGACCTCCACGGCGACGTACCGTTTCAACGCGGACTCGACGCTCTTAGCCTTGGCGACGTCCAGCGATAGATCCATAAACGAGTCGAACGTGTCGCTCTTGCGACCGCACGTCTTGCACGTCACCTGCGACCGAAGCCGCCCGCCGAACACCTGGAACACGAACGTGGTCTCCGCCCGCGGGGAGTTCTTCGGGGGCTTGGGCCTCGCGGCGTCCACGCACTTCTCGTGCATGGCGTCGAGGAGGCATCGAGCGAACTCGTGCGCGTCCTCCTGCCGACCTTTGCGAAAAGTTTTGGATATCGACCGAAGGTTCTTGACGAACGCGGAAGGCGACACCACCCGCCGCTCGCCGCCCAGCGCCCTGCACACGTGCTCGCCCATCTCGTATATCGCGCTGAACGATTGCGAGTTTGTTCGCGGTTTGAACCGCCGGTGTTCGCCGTCGAGGCAGAAGGACGCCAGCGCCGGCGTGTGCGTCAGGCATTGCATCACCGCGTTCATGAAGCACGTGTTGCCGAGGTTGGCGAGGCCGCTGCCCACCTTGCGGACGGACGGCCACGCCATGCGGATGCGCTCGCGCGGGTAGAGCGCGTCCGCGACGACGACGCCGCGCGCGGCACCCTTCGGGGATGAAGGCGAGGATTTGTCGCCTTTGTTTGAAGTCTTGCCGTGCTTGCCGCCGCGCTTCTCCGCGTCGAGGACTATCATCTTCTTCATCGCGTCGTCCGAGATGAGGGGCGGGTCCGGGCGCCTGGAATGTTGGGGGAAGTGGGGGATGCGGGTGGTCAGTCGCTGAGAGACGGGCGGCGGTGGCGCGTCATGCGCGGCGGGGCGGCGGAACGCTCAATTCAATCGCGAGGAGAAATCTTTTGATTCTAATCGCGAGCGGGCACCCGGCTTCACGCCCCGGGCTTCAGTCGATGAAGGAAACGTGATGCATGCGCGTACCTCGCCCGCACGAAGGTGAGCTTGCGGAGATTGGGCTCCACGTCCCTCTCCAGCGGCGCCAGCTTCGACGCCTTCTTCGACTTCTTCACCATCACGCTTGCTTCACCCCCCGCCCGTTGATGGTGATGTGACTTCTAAACGCTTTGATTTGCGGCCTGACGCGCCTTGCCTTCGGCCACCCTCACGCGCGTCGTCCTCGGTCGACTCTGCCCGCCCGTGGAACTCTTCCCCGACTACTCCGCGCTGGAAACCTCGCCGCCTCTGCCGCGCGAGGGTACGTGACGGGACGCTCGGTGGCGACCTCGTCGTGCTCTCAATGGCTCCACGCGCGAGCCGGCGCCGCAGCTTTCTATACCCTAAACTCTCGGCCGATCGGCCAGATCAAAAGGTTGCGAGTTCGAATCTCGTCGGAGTACCTCGAGGTGAAAAAATAAATCCAATGTGAACTTATTTTGCAAAAGTGCTGGCACTAAATACTAACTGACTCACTGTTTTTTTTGTTTCCTGTCCGAAAGGGCGTGAGTTCAAATCTCACCGGACACCCTGTGAAAAAAAAAATCCAATGTGAACTCGGGCTGTGAGGAACGATGGAATCTCGTCAGAGATCCCACAACGAACGACGAGCATGGCGGGCGACGGCGACGAGCCCACGCTGGATCCGCGCACCAAGGAGATGATCGAGGGCTTCCTCGGGGTCCCACTGGACAAGAACCACGAGTTCTGGAATCCCCCGCCGCTCACGCCGGAGCAGGAGGCTGCCCTGGAGGACGTCAAGAGACGCGCGGAGGCGTGCGTCGGCCTCGACGGCTTCGCCGAGACACTCCTGCACAAGGATTCACACGTCAAGTTCGTCAAGAAGAGCAGCGAGGACAAGGACGCCATCGAGTACGTCCTCACCGATCACCTCCGGCTGTCGGGGATGTACTGGGGCCTAACGTCACTCGACCTACTGGGCAAACTCGACGTCGTGGACGCCGATGAGATCATCGAATTCGTGCAAAAGTGCTGGGTGCCCGAGGTGGGCGGATACGCCCCGTGCGTGTACCACGACGCGCACGTGCTCTACACCCTCAGCGCGGTGCAGATCCTGGCGCTCTTCGACCGCATGGACCTCGTCGACGCGGACGCCATCGCCAAGTTCCTCAAGTCACTCCAGCGGGAAGAGGACGGAGCCGTCATGGGTGACGAGTGGGGCGAGGTGAGTTTATTTTAGTTGTCGTATGGGCAATTAGTATGACGTCGTGTTTTGTCAACAGGTTGATACCCGATTCGCGTATTGCGCCCTCTCCACGTCCACGCTCATCGGCAAACCGGACTGTATCGATCGTGCACGGATCGTGGAGTGGATCGACGCGTGTAAAAACTTCGACGGAGGGTACGGGAGCGACCCGGGGGGTGAATCCCACGCCGGTCAGGTGTTCACGTGCGTCGGGGGTTTGGCGGTGAGTTCATCTTTATCATCTCCGTATGGGCGATTTGAGTACTGACGTCGTGTTTTGTGTTCACAGCTGTGCGACGCCGTGGACAAAATCGATCACCTGTTCCTCGGATGGTGGCTCGCGGAGCGGCAGGTCAAGGCTGGTGGGCTGAACGGCCGGCCGGAGAAGCTCCCTGACGTGTGTTACAGCTGGTGGGTGTTGTCGTCGCTGTGCATCATGGGGAAGATGCACTGGATCGATCAAAAGGCGTTGGCGAGGTGCGTTTATTTTTATTTCTCGTACGTACGGGCAATTAGACTGATGACGTCGTGTTTTGTGCACAGGTTCATACTGAGCGCGCAGGATGAAAAGAAAGGGGGCATCGCCGACAGGCCAGACGACGAACCGGATGTGTATCACACGTTCTTTGGGCTCGCCGCGTTGTCGCTCATGGGGTTTCCGGGGATCAAGCAGATCGATCCGGTGTTCGCGCTGCCGACGTACGTGTGCGAGCGGCTAGGCGTGATGCGCACCGCACCCGACGGCTCCGTGGAGGGACGAACTTGAGTGAGACGATGACAATAAGAGCACTTAGGCTGTAACATCAAACGCTAGAAACTACTACCGAGCTAAGTTCTAATCGTCGCCGAGCGGTCGGAGAGTTCGCCCGGCTAGCCACGGAGGATGCGGGCACGTGAAATCAAAGTTCAAATCGCCGACATCATCTGTCCCGATTGTCCGGTACCGGTGGCAGTGCAGATAGATGGCGTCCAACTCCGCGTCCAGCACGCGCCCAACCGCGCCGCCGCCCCTGTGCGCCACCGCCGGGCAATGCGCGCACAGGGGCCAACGAGGGTCCACATGCCCGTGTCGGACATTGTCGGACACTGGCCTGAGACTGTCGGTCACCCTCGGATCGTCCATCATGACGTCCTCGCGAGGTGTCATCGCGCCGATAGGGGTAGCCGCGCCGCCGTACTTGACGTCGTTGGCGATGGGGTGGCCGATGTGCGCGAGGTGCGCGCGGATCTGGTGCGTTCGGCCCGTCCGTGGCTCGCAATACACCGCGACGCACCCCTCGCCCGATGACTCACCGCCCGATGACTCACCGCCCGATGAGGATGGCTCGCTCGCCTCGGCGACTGTGAACACCGTGGTGGCATCCTTCGCGCCTGGAACCGGCGCGGATCGGGTGGAACACCTCGCGAGCCCGGTGGCCTGGTCGTACGCCATCGGCGCACTCACCGTGATTCGCACTACACCATTCTCGTCGCAGCTCCTCGAGACGTACATGTCGTCCAACGGTGCCGTGGATCCTCCCCCTTCAATACGGCTGCGATCGAACAAATAAGATTCTGCTCCAACCCCGACCCCGACCCCGGGCTTCATGTTCACCAACGCCACGTACGTCTTGGATATCCTCCGTCCACTCATCGCCTCCCGTAACGCACTCGCCGTCCGCCCGTTCCGTGCGAGGAGCAACAACCCGGACACGTTCCTGTCCAGCCTGTGCGCGGGCGCCAGCCAGCCGAGCCGCGGGAAGTGCGAAGCGAGAATTCCGAGAACCGTGTTTTTGCGATACTGGCCCGTCGGATGGACGGGTACCGTCGCGGGTTTGTGCGCCGCCACGAGGTCGTCCGTGACTTCCACGATGTCCACCGGGTGTGACAGCACCGGTGGTTCGTGTCGGTGGAGAAAGTGACGGACGCGCTCGCCCGCTTTGAGCGGCCTCAGCGCCTCGACCTTCGCGGGCTCGAGAAAAGATTTCAAAGATTTCGCGCCGTCGTCGTCGTCCCGCGTCTTCGCTCGCTTGGACTTACCCTGCTTACCCCCCGTGGGGTTGTCCACGCGTAGGTACCCCGCCGCGTGCGCTTTCACGTAGTACGCTCGGTCCCTCGCCGGGAACTCTTTGGCGAAGATTGTAACCACGTCGAGGCCTTCGTGGCGTTTCTTGACGTGCATCACAAAGTCGAACGGGTAGGGCACCACGAGCCTCGTGCCGTCGCCCGGCAGGACGTAATCGGTGGGTGACGGCGGGTAGTCGAAGAGATCGTGGAGGCCTTCTGCGTCGTCCTTGTTCCCTGAAGGAGACGCGGGTCGTTTGGCCGCCATCGTTGGGCGATGGGCGATGGGCTCGGTGAGATTAATCAATCAAATCGAATCGACCGATGCGTCACCGTCCGTCGTTCTTGGTGGCGAGGTAGGCGTGATACTCCGCTAGGTTCTCCTCGTACACGATCCAGACGCAGAACTTGCACTGCGGCGAGCTCTGGCAGCAGTCCTCCGCGCCCGGCACGTGCGGCTCCGACGGGGGCTTCGCGACGCACTGGCAGAATCGCCGGTGGCAGGTTTCGCAGAGCGGCGGGGGCGGCGGGCGCTCGTCGTGCCGGCCCACCCGGTCGCCGCGCGCGGGGGTTGGACCGCCGGTGCCCGTCCAGACCCCGCGAACGAGTCGCGCGAGTACCCCGCGTCCACCCGCGGTGCGCGCGAGCGACATACACAGCGCGCGCGATTCTGGAGCTCTCTCCGCCGCCCGTTTGTACGACGCCGCGAAATATCGAACGCGTCATCCTCATTCTTATCTGCGCTCGACGCGTGTGTCCTCGATGTCACCGACGGATGTTCCCGCGTGTCCCCACGCCGCCGCCGCCGCCGCGCGCCGCCGCGTCGCCGACCTCGCGCGCACCATCGCCCCGCACCCCACCGCCGCCGAAGTCGCGGGCGTCGGCGAAGTCTACGTCTACCAAGAAGATCTGAAAAAGTGCCGCGCCGATCTCCGAGCCTTCATCGACGAAGTCAACTGCCACCCGATCCTCCTCCGGCTCGCGTGGCACGACGCCGGCACGTTCGACAACACCATCGGCACGTGGCCCCAGTGCGGCGGCGCCAACGGGTCCATCCGCTTCGACCCCGAGATGGACCACGGCGCCAACGCGGGACTCAAGAAAGCCATCGGGTACTTAAAACAATTCAACGAGAAGTACCCGAACCTCTCCTGGGCGGATCTCATCCAACTCGCGGGCGCCACAGCCATCGAGTGCGCGGGCGGGCCGAAGATGTACATGCGCTACGGACGCGTGGACACCGCGACGCCGACGCAGTGCCCGAAGGAGGGTAACCTTCCCGACGCGGAGGCTCCCTACCACGATGGCGCGGATCCCGACGCCGCGACGCATCTCCGCCGCGTCTTTTACCGCATGGGCTTCGACGATCGCGAAATCGTCGCGCTGTCCGGGGCGCACACCATCGGCCGCGCGTTCAAGGAACGGAGCGGGGTGTCGACGCACGGCTACGGCGAGAGTGGCGCGACGAAGTTTAGTGGGAAAGGGTGCCCGGTGGCGGGCGGTATGAGCAAACAGAGCGGATGCCCGGCGGCGAACGTCGTCCGCGCGGATGGCGTGCCCGGCCTCGGTATGCCCGGCGGTCAGCCGTGGACCAAGCGCTGGCTCACGTTCGACAACTCGTACTTCAAGAAGGAGTACACGGATGAGCCGGAGCTGTTGTGGATGAGCACCGACAGGGCTTTACACGAGGATCCGGGGTTCAAGCCCCACTTTGATTTATACGCCGATGATCAAAAGGCGTTTCACCGGGACTTCGCGGCGGCGTTCGTGAAGCTGTCGGAGTGCGGCGCGAGGCTCAGGCCCATCAACGGTATCAAGATCAACGAGGACCCCCCACGGCGGATGGTGTGGCGCGGGTAGAGACGACGTCATAGACGGCGTGAAACGAAGCAGAGGGTAAGGTCTAGAGGTCAACGACGTGATTCTTTTTTTCACAAATTCGTCATTCGCACGCGACTAACAAGTAGCAGCCGATGTGCCGCATCAAGGTGACGCACCGCGGTTCTTTGTCGCCGCCGATGAGCTCGTCCCATATACCCACGCGTCCGCCCCCGCCCCAGCACCGCTTACGCTCCGGGTGCCTCTCGCGGAACCGAATGAGCATGAGCTCGATCGCGTCCCCCGCTGTCCACACCAGACTATTTTCATCGTGGCCGTCGGTCACCTTCTCCCATACCTCGTGCGTGCTGGAGCCGTAGGCGCTGTCCTGGACGTGGTACCCCTCACGCAGCCGTACTCGTCCTTCGTTCGCGGTGACTCCTCTGTACCCGTCGAATCCGACGGAGGAGTCGCCCGGAACGTAGACTTCGCACACGACGCCGAAGGTCAGGGTTTTGCCGACGACGGGAGTGCCCGCCGGGGTGACGAGCGGCGCGGCGAGTTCCTCCGCGGTCATCGCGCGTCGGAGTCGCTCCTCGTTCGTGGGCGGGGAGAACCCGCCGTCCTCGCGAGGGGGATTCGGAGGGTACCGGACGTCGACGAGCGCGCGGGGAGGGACGACGCCCAGGTCTATATACAGACTCTCGAGCGAGATATTCGGCCAGTGCCTCGGCCTGTTCTCGGTGGGCTGCGCAGCGCGCACGGTCGCTGTGTAGAACGGCGCGCCGGCGTAGTAGGTCGCCGCGGGGGGCGGGGTGAGGGTGAGGGTCAGATCGTCCGAGTCGGACATCTCGCGCGATGACGTACGGGCGCCCAGTTAGAGGAGGGTGCGTAGGCGGTGTGGCTCCAAAGCGCGGGAAACCACGACGAGTCGACACGATATTTTGAAAGTTCCTGGGTGATATCGAGCGCACTTTCGCCCCCGCTCCGAGAGACGACATCAACAAACGAAACGAAGGTGATGCCGAAGAAGTGTCGCAGCGGTAAAGGTCAGGGTAGATTTAAGAAACGGGTTCGCATCGACACTGACTCACCACTCGCGGAGGATCATCGCGAGAAGAATGACTCCGATGAGCCCCTCACGCTCGGCCCGGGTTTCGTGCACTTCAGCGGCGATGTGTACCTGCACACCTCGCGGCGACCGGTTACTTGTTGGACCAAACGACACATATTCGACCTCACCTTCCAGCTGTACGGCCCGGATAAGGTGCACTATCCGTTTCGGGACTGCGACCCGACGGGCAAGTACACGAAGGGTTGTGAAGTGGAAAAGCTGCGCTCGCAGATCGCGGTCAGGCGGTACCTCGAACGCGCGGGCGACCTTAAGAACCTCACCGAGACACAGATCGATGAACTCGAAGAACGATGGAACGCCGCGGTGGATGAATCCAGGGGTCTAGCGATGGCCAAGGCGAAAGGGGTTCGCGTGAGTCAGCGGAGCGCGGACGGGGCGAATGCCGAAGAAGAGAAAAGGGCGGAGGTTCCCGAGCCGGAGCCCACGGCGGAGGATGCCCCGGGCCCCCCGAAGCGCGGCCGGGGGAGGCCGAAGAAGAAGACCGTGCCAATCAGTTGGCAAACCAGGTGGCAAATCGCGCGGCAGAAGAAGGGATCGTCAGGCTCCGACGAAGTCATCCCCGGCGCCGCCGTCGACGCCGAGGCTGAGCCACCCGCCGAGGAGGCCGCGGTGGACTGCGCGACATTGATGGCGGTGGTGGACTGGAGGTCCGCGCGGATGCGTGAAGAGATGCGGACGATGATCGAGAAGGCTTCGGTCGATGAGATGAAGCAACTCGCGGTGATTTACGGCGACGCGCTGGTGAGGAGCACCGAGATCACCATCGCGCAGGCGGAGCGGGTCAAGGCGCTCGAGGCTGACGCCGTGACTGTCGGGGAGGCGCTGGAACAAGCCGTGGCGATGAAGGATGAGATCGGCGAGCGGGTGAAGGTGCTCGAGGGTGACCTCGCGTCGACAGTGGCTGTGGGGAACAAGCGGGCAAAGGTGCTCAATGAGGCGCTCGACTTGATGAAGACTGAGAGAGACTCGATGAAGGCTGAGAGAGACGAGCTGAACGCTGCGATGGTGGCTGAGAGAGACTCGATGAAGGCGATGAAGGCTGAGTTCGGCGAGCATCACAACGCTGACCTTAAGTACATATCGCGTATGTGGAGCAAGCACGTGAAGGAGCTCCAGGCTGAAGTCGCGGCGATGAAGACTGAGAGAGACGAGCTAAAGGTTGAGAGAGACTCGATGAAGTCTGAGATGGTCAAGTTGGCGAAGGCGTGGGCGTTTGACTCGCCGCTCTTCAAAGATGTTGCTCCCGAGGAGAAGTTGAACGCTGACGACATGGAGTCGGACCCGTTCACCGCCCTCTGGATGTACACAAGAGAACTGGTGCGGATAGCTCCCATCTGGAAGACTGGCAAGGACAAGGCGAAGGCTGAGCTTAAGAAAGTCAAGGCTGAGCTTAAGAAAGTCAAGGCCGAGGGGAATAAGGCGGGGAATATGTGGCAAACGTTGTATAATGATCTCCAGGCTCAGATGGCGGCGATGGTGGCTGAGAGGGACCAGCGGGAGATTGCCTGGCGGAATAAGTGTGCCAGTGTCCACTCCTACGCTGCGAAGGAGCAGTCGGCGCTCCAGGCTAACGTCGCGTCCATCAAGGCCCAGAGGGATAAGTTACGCAAGCGGGAGAAGTACCTCGAGACTGGTCACAACAACACGACGCAGAGATTTCTCGCCGCGGCGGCTGAGAGGGACGCGATGAAGGCTGAGAGGGACGAGGCGATGAAGCTCGCTGAGCGACTCCAGGACCGTCTCCGCCAATCAGAAGTGCCGGAAGAAGTGCCGGAAGTACCCACGGCGTCGCCGGATTCGCGAAAACGGAAGCGAACGTCGCCGTCGGTGTCACCCGCGGTCGGCGTCAAGTTGGAGCCCGATTTCGATGGCACCGAACGACGCGGGCGGTCTATTTTACGTCGTATCCTGCCGTCATGGAACTTTACGAAACAGGGGTGAGCTGATCTAGCTAGCTGAAACCCAGCGACTAAAAGATCTACCGTAGCGTTTTAGTACAAGTGGGCATCCTACCCTCGCGCTTATAAGAACGGCAGGAACCGCAGTATCTGCACGAGAATCCCATCCTCCGACAGCGTCTCCCCGACGTCCACCCCGCCAATCTCCAGCGTGTCCAACCCAGCCGTCGCCGCCAGCCTGTCGATCCAAAAGTTCGCCGCGATAAACGCGAGCACCAGCCCGGTTGCCACGTCCACCTTTCTTACGTCCGCCATCATGGAGTCCTCCATCTGACACTCCGCCATCGTCGCCACGTGCTCCGCCTCGTCGTCCCGTATCGCGCAGAA
>Ga0209631_10002829_pt1 | contig 20440 bp, 22 predicted proteins | sample COG_08_FD_184752 | JGI IMG/M metagenome (GOLD analysis project Ga0209631, IMG submission 184752) | Pelagic Microbial community sample from North Sea - COGITO 998_met_08 (SPAdes) (version 2) | ecosystem: Environmental > Aquatic > Marine > Neritic zone/Coastal water | place: Helgoland, sampling...
ATTCTTTACCCTTAAGTATATTACCTATATCATCTGCTGAAAGTGTCTCATATTCTAAAAGACCTTTAGCAATTTTATGAAGGTCATCAATATGTTTTTTGATAATTAATCTAGAAGTTTTTTCACCTTCTTCTACAAGTCTCCTCACTTCTTCATCAATAAGTCTGGCCGTATCATCAGATATATTTCTTTGTTGAGCTACAGAATGGCCTAAAAAAACTTCTTCTTGATTAGTTTCATATCTTAATGGCCCTAATTTATCAGAAAATCCAAATTCCATTACCATTCTCCTAGCTAAATTAGTAGCTTGTTGAATATCGTTTCCTGCACCAGTAGTAATATTTTTCTTACCATAAATTAGCTCTTCTGCTACTCTTCCGCCGAACATAGAAGCAATTAATGCTTCTAATTCTGTTCTTGTTTGAGAAAGTTTATCTCTTTCAGGAAGCCACATGGTTACTCCTAATGCTCTTCCTCTTGGAATAATAGTGACTTTATGAAGAGGCTCATGACCTTCAACGTTAAGCATAACTAAGGCATGCCCAGCTTCGTGGTAGGCTGTCATTTTTTTTTCATCTTCTGTCATAACCATAGAACGTCTTTCTGCTCCCATCATAACTTTATCTTTAGCTTGCTCTAATTCTATCATACCGACATTTAGTTTGCTTTTTCTTGCAGCTAGAAGCGCAGCTTCATTAACTAAATTTGCTAAATCAGCTCCAGAAAATCCTGGTGTACCTCTAGCAATAATTCTAGGATCTACATTTTTAGCTACAGATATTTTCTTCATATGAACCTTTAAGATTTTTTCTCTTCCTAAGATATCTGGGTTTGGTACAACAACTTGCCTATCAAATCTACCAGGCCTTAGTAATGCTGGGTCCAGAACATCAGGTCTATTTGTTGCAGCGATTAATATAACTCCTTCATTAGTTTCAAAGCCATCCATTTCTACTAATAGTTGATTTAATGTTTGTTCTCTTTCATCATTTCCTCCACCAAGGCCCGCTCCTCTATGTCTCCCAACAGCATCGATTTCATCAATAAATATTATACAAGGAGCACTTTTTTTACCTTGTTCAAACATATCTCTTACTCTGCTAGCACCAACTCCAACAAACATTTCGACAAAGTCTGAACCTGAAATTGTAAAAAATGGAACATTAGCTTCACCAGCTACGGCTCTAGCTAGAAGTGTTTTACCTGTTCCTGGAGGTCCCACAAGTAATACACCTTTTGGTATTTTACCTCCCAATTTTTGAAATTTTTGAGGGTTTTTTAAAAATTCAATAATTTCCTCTAATTCATCTTTGGCTTCATCTACTCCTGCGACATCTTCAAAAGTAACTCTACCTTGTTTCTCTGTAAGAAGCCTTGCTTTCGATTTTCCAAAGCCCATTGCACCACCTTTTCCACCCTGCATCTGTCTCATGAAGAAAATCCATACTCCAATAAATAAAAGCATAGGAAGCCAATTTAAAAGCATTCCTAAAATTGGAGATACTCGTTCATCTAGTGGAGCAGCAGTAACTTTAACACCACTTTCAGCTAATTTTGAAATTAAATTAGGATCGTCGGGAGCATATGTAGTAAATTCTTCACCTGATTGGAAATGACCTGATATATTATTTTCCTGGATAGTAACATCATTTATATTATTTAACTTTACTTGTGCCAAAAATTCAGAATAAGGTAAAGAAACCTGACTATTTGGACTTTTGTTATCCTGAAATAAATTAAAAATAGCTAATAAAAATACTACTATTATAGCCCATGCAGCGAGGTTTTTTCCCATTTTATTCAAGTTTTTTCTCCAGATTTATAAATATCAATATTCTTATATTCACTCAATAATTTTTCTTCTATATGATTTAAGTATATATTATTTTTCCAAAAACTACTCTTCCAATATGATAGATGGGGTATTGATACTATTTGTTCAAGTACTCTAATAGCAGGAATAGTTTTTATAGCATTAAAATTTATACTAGGTTTTTTCACTTTATTCAATTTAATCATTAATAAATAACCTTTTTCACCTAATGGCCCTATAGTTATATTAGCTTTCTTAGTTTTATTTGTTACAATAAATCTTCTATCCCAAACAGTAATATCGTTTTTTAAATCAATATTTTTTATAGAATTATCTAATTGTCTATATAAAACTATTTTATCTTCTTCTATTTTAATATACGCCCCGCCCACTGTAGTATTCCTGGTTTTTTTGCTTTTAATATTTTCAAGTAGATTATTAAGTATTTTAGTTTTTCTCGGATATTTTTTTCCACCTATGATTTTTATTAGATAACTTAATACTTTAATTTGAAATATATTAGGAAGCTCTTTAAACCTATCTATATTGAAATTACAAATTCCTAGATTACTAAATTGAATATCATTTTTCATAAAATTATGGATATAAAAATTTAAATTTTTACTAAGGCTACTAAATAGTTTTATAGAATTACTAAAATCTTTGTGCATATCTTCATATACGATTAACTTTCGTGCTTTAGATCTTAAATATTTCATATCTAAGTTAGTGGGGTCTTCAATCCATTTTAATTGATTACTTATACAAATTTTAATTAAATTATCTTTTTTATAATTTAATAGAGGCCTAATTAATTCTATATTACCTGAACTTGTCAAGATTCTAGATGTTTCTTGCATACATCCTAATCCATCTAATCCACTTTTAGCACTTAATCTGATAATAAAAGTTTCTACCTGGTCGTCGGCATGATGTCCTAAAAAAACATATTTACAATTGTGCATTCTACAAGCTTTTGCTAAAATATCATAGCGAGCTATTCTTGCAGTTTCTTGTATTCTTGTTTTTGGTTTTTCTGCAGACCACACTAGTGAATGATGTTTTATATTAAGACCATTCATTGTTTTTTTTACAAATTTAGTCTCTTTCGCGGATTCTTTTCTTAATTGATGATCTAGTGTAAAAGAAGTAATATTATAGTTATATTTATTTTTAAATTTATTTAATAAAAAAGCTAGAGCAGTGCTATCTGCCCCGCCTGAAACAGCTAAGGCAACGTTTTCTCCGTTAAACTTATTTTTATTTTTATTCATAAAAAATTCAAAATTTTTTGTGAATTTATTATTATCCATTTCGTATTATTTACATTCTAGTTTTTCTTTATACGTCTTGGCTCGACTTGAAATACTTAAAGGTAAATCTGTAAATTCTTTATTCAATTTTACAAAGGTAGAGCACGCTTCTTTATTTTTATTTAAAGCATAAAGTGAAATTCCTAGTTTAAGTAATTGTGCAGAAGCTTTTGAGCCTTTTGGAAACCTTTTATATCCTGCAGCAAAATTTTGTGCAGCTTGGATATATTTTTTTCTAACATAGAATGACTCTCCCAGCCAATAGTAAGCATTACTAGTTAAGCTATGGTCTGAATAATCTTTAATAAATTTTATAAAAGCTACTTCTGCAGCTTCATAATTACCTTTTGAAAGCATATTATACGCTCTTTGATATACATCCTTTGGTTCTTTCTCAGGTTCAGAAATTAAAATTTCTTCAGATAGTAACTTATCTTTTTGTGTATTAATAGTTTCTTTTATTATTTCATCATTACCACTTGTAGTATTTATTTTTGCTAGAACTTCTAGAGAAGAGTTTTCATTTTCATTATTACTCTCAGAGTTATTCATACCAGGATAAATAGGATACTCTTTAGTTATAATTTCTTCGGTTACTTTTTTATCAGTAATCTCACTATTAATATCTGATTGGTTATTTAAGTTTTCTATTTTTACTAATAAATCAGAGTTTTGTTGAATTAGATTACTTATTTTTTCCTTTAAATAATTAAGTTCTTCAATTACTCCTTCGATTGACCTAGTTTTTTCTTCAAGTTCTAAAAGTCTTCTTTCATGGTCAGCATTAGTTCTATTCTGTTCATTAGTATTTATTTCTTGAATCTGGTTATTTGAGTTAACTTCTTTACCTTGATAAACTCTTCTTTCAAGATCATTTATCTTAGTATTTAATCCATCTAATCTATTTAATATCTTCTCATTAATATTATTAATTATTTCATCGTTATTTTGAGAATAAGATATACTTAAATTGAAAGAATTCATAATAATAAGACTTAAGGTTATATAAATAATCCTTTTATTCATTATTGTTTAATCTCTAATTACTATTAATAAATGTAATTGCTGTTCTATTTTGATTCCATGCAGTTTCATCATGCCCTGCAACAGTAGGTTTTTCTTTTCCATAAGAAATAACTGATATTCTATTTGAACTTATACCTAATGATATTAAATAATTTTTTGCAGCAGATGCTCTTCTTTCGCCTAAGGCTAAATTATATTCTCTAGTTCCTCTTTCATCACAATGACCAGTAATAGTAATAGAAAGTTCAGAATTTCTAATTAAAAATTGATATTGTTGTTGAAGAATTTCGGCGCTTTCATCTGAGATTGTTGATTCATCGTAGCCAAAGAAAATTCTATCACCTACGTCTATTAACTCAGCAGAAAGTTTCTCTTCTACAGTAAGTTCTATTTCATCCATCTCAATTATTTGTGCTGTATTATCAATTATCTCAATCTCTTCTGTTAAATTATCATTTTGATCAATATTTCCTCCCTCAGCATCAAGCAACAAACTTTCCTGGTCTTTATTTGTACATGAAATAAAGTTTAATAAAAAAACAGTAATTATAAAAATTTTAAAATACTTTGACATTAATACTCCTTATGTAATCAGTGTGATTTTATTATATAATATTTTCTAAATATTATATAATAATATTTTTTTAAACTATTTTAATTTATATTTTTAGGGCTCCAGGCTGGATCTGAAGCATCTTCCGGAGTGTTCAGTTCTCTTTCTCTATAGCCTGTAATATCTATTACAAATAATCTAGTCTTCATGTTGCCATTTTGTTGGGGAATTTGTCTAAAAAAGCTGAGCACTCTTCCTCCAGGGGCCCAAGTTGGTCCTTCCGTTAAGTATCCTTCAGTAATTAATCTTTCTTCAGAGCCATCTGGTCTCATTAATCCAATAAAAAACCTTCCTCTGGTAAACTTGGTAAAAGCAATATAATCTCCTCTTGGTGACCATACTGGAGTAGCATAACTGCCTCTTCCAAAACTTATTCGCTTTGCATTTTTTCCATTTCTCTTCATTACATAAAGGTGTTGACCACCAGATCTATCTGAATTAAATACTATTTTTTTTCCATCAGGCGAAAATGATGGTGAAGTATCAATAGATCTTCCTTTGGTTAGTTGATTAGTTTTTTTACTTTTGAGATTCATAATATGAATATTAGTAGTACCATTTTGTGCTAAAGACATAACTAAATCTAAACCATCTGGAGAAAACCTAGGAGCAAAAGACATACCAGGAAATTGGCCTAAAATTTCAATTTTTCCAGATAATAAATTATACAGGTAAACACTTGGTTTTAGGCCTGCTTTTATTCCGTTATAAGAAAAAAAGGTAATTTGTTGCTGGTTAGGAGAAAATCTTGGTGTTAATACCAAAGATTTTCCATCTGTAAGGTATTTATGATTGCCCCCATCTTGATCCATAATAGCAAGCCTTTTAATCCTATTTTTTTGGGAGCCAGATTCTGAAATATAAACTATCCTAGTATCAAAATAACCTTCTTCTCCGGTTAACCTTTCATATATTTTATCTGATATAATATGAGAAATTCTTCTCCAGGATTTTATTTTAGAAGATAGAGACAGTCCGAACATTCTTTTTTCACCATATACATCCCATAATTCAACACTAACACTTAATTTATCTTCAGTTTTTTTTATAATTTTTCCTGATATAAGTGCTTGAGCATCAATAATTCTCCAGTCTCTAAATTTAGGGCGAGCATTTAATTGATCAGGATTTTGCATATAAGCATCTCTATCTAATAACTTAAATAATCCTGAGTTAATTAAATTATTTGCAATTAAGTTTGGAATATTTTTATGTAAATTTAATTCCTTTAAATTTTCTTCAGTGGAAAAATAGGATATAGCAATAGGCATCGCCTGAATATTTCCACCCATTATGTCAATTTGTAGGGGTTTATCTGCTGATTGAGATATGCTAGGCAAAGAAGTTAAGATAAATAATGTTGATATGAAAAAAAATACAACAAACTTTGAAAAATATTTTCTAATTTTATTCAATTTAATCTCCAATAGATAGTATTTTATTTATGTTTGGTAAGGTGTAAAGCTAATATCTATTATTTTCCATAAATCATATTCTTCTTCTGGTAGTTTAGTGAATTTACCTAATTTTCTTATAGCTCGTTGTGCTGCTTCCACATAAGGTAAATAAGTTGGATCTTCTTTAGCTCTTCTTATAGAGTTTTTATTTACTATAGTTTTATTTATGGTTCCGTCTGGCCTTACATATATTCTTAATTGAACCGTAATATCATTTAAAACTTTTAAGTCTGGTGCAGGAGGTAAAGTATAATTTTCTTTAATTTGGTTATAAATTTTACCTACAATCATTTTCTGCATATTTTTAATTTGCTGAGGTGATTTTGAATTTTTCTGCTTTGGTTGATTTGAAGCCTTATTCTCAGGTTTTATGGGTTGATCTTCATATTTTGCTAAATTTTTCAACATATCATCAAAAACTTCATCGTTATTTTCTTTTTTAGCAGTCTCAATTTTTTTCTTAACTTCAGTCTCTTTTATTTTAAATTCAGGTTTTTTTTGTGGTGGTTTCGCTTTTATAATTTTAGCTTTCGGTTCTGGGTTCTCTTTCTTAATTATTGGCTTTTGTTTTGGAGGTTGAGGCTTAAATTTAATTGTTTTGGTTTCTTTTATTTTTTTTTCTGGCTTTTTATTTTCCTTAGTTTCTGCAGAAATTGTCTTTTCATTAGTTTCCTCATTAATTATTTCAACAGAGATATAGTCTATTTCTTTAGTTTTTATTTCTGGTAATGTTATAGATATGAGAATAAAGACTAATATATGAATTGATAAAGATGAATAAAAAGCTTTTTTCAATTTTTATTTTTCAATTTTCTGTTTAGTTAATAATGCAACCTTATTATAACCTGCTTTTTTTATTCTGCTCATTAAAACCATAACTTCACCATAAGGTAATAGTTCATCTGCCCGAATAAAGATTCTTGATTCTTTGTTTAAATTTGCTATTGCTTTTAATTTTATTTCTAATGCTTCTGCTTTAATTATACTATCACCAATAAATATTTCTTTATTTTTATTAATAGTTATAGTTAGAGGTTCATCTTGACCAGAAATCGCTTCTGAATCCGTTACAGGGAGGTCTACTGATACTCCAGAGGTCATTAATGGAGCAGTAATCATAAATATAATTAACAAAACAAGCATAACATCCACTAAAGGAGTAACATTTATTTCTGACATTGGCCTATTTTGAAAGCCTCTTGTGTTTTTATTTTCTATATTCATTTTTCTAAGTTCTGTTCTGATAAATGACGAGATAGTAATGCTTCAAACTCACTTGCAAAATTTTGCAGTCTAAGCGCATAAGTATTAAGGTTATTAGATAATTTATTATATGCAATAACAGCAGGAATTGCAGCTACTAAACCTAAAGCAGTAGCTAATAATGCTTCTGCTATTCCAGGAGCCACAACTGCAAGAGAAGTATCTTTGCTTAAAGCAATAGATTGAAAGCTATTCATAATTCCCCAAACTGTTCCAAATAAACCTATAAATGGCGCTGTAGAACCAACTGTAGCTAAAAAGCCAATATTTTTTTCTATATTCTCTAATTCTCTTGTAACGGCGACATTCATTACTTGGTGAATTCTTTCTTGAAGCCCTGCTTGTATATTTTGGTTAGATAAAGAATTATTTTTACTTGCTCGAGTCCATTCATACATACCTGCAACAAAAACTACAGATAAGGGATGTAGAGGATTTTTTTCTTCCTCTTTATATAAGTCTTCTAGTGACTCACCTGACCAAAATGCATCTTCAAATAATTGAGCTTTTCTTTTAAGAGAAAAAAACTTTCTTGTTTTTTCAATAATTATTGACCAAGACCATATGCTAGCCAAAAGTAAAATAAGCATAACAATTTTTACTACTGCATCCGCTTGCAATACTAGACCCCAAAATGATACGTCTAGTGGTGCATTAGCTATTAGCTCATTTTCCATATATTGCTCCTTAATAGTTCATGTAGTATTTAATATATTTAATACAAATTTAGGCAGACGGCTAGGTTTTCCTTCTAGGTTTACAGAACCTAATGTAACATTAATTTTTGCCAATAATTTTTTTTTATTAAATATACTTTGTTCCATTATAATTTTAGCAGAAGATATTTGTATTATTAAGCTTTTGATATTTAATAAGTCATCTAATTTAGCAGAAGCATAATATTCAATAAATAAATTTTTTACTATGAATTGAATATTAAAATCTATTTTTAATTTTTCTTGTTCTATTTTATATTTTCTTAACATCTCTGTTCTTGATCTTTCTGCATATTTTAAATAATTTGCATGGTAAACAACTCCACCAGAATCAGTATCTTCATAATAAACTCTTATTGTATTATTAAAATTAAATATTGATATTTTATTAGTTTTTTGTGGCATTTCTATTATTTTTTAAACAAATTTTCCAAGGCTATTTTTGTTGCTACTCTGCCTCTTGGAGTTTTTTGAAGAAAGCCTTTCTGTATTAAATAAGGCTCGATTACATCCTCAATAGAGTCTTTTTGTTCTCCCATTTGAGCTGCTAATGTTTCTAAACCTACTGGGCCTCCATTATGATCATTAATAAGATGATTTAAATAATTTTGATCCATTTTATCTAGTCCATTTTTATCAACACCTAATTGCAATAGAGCTTCATCAGCAACATCTTTTTTAACTTCTATGTTCTCTTTATTTAAAGATGTAATAATATCTCTTAATCTTCTAACTAACCTACTTGCTACTCGAGGCGTACCTCTTGATCTTTGAGCAATTTCTAGTGCTGCTTCATCATCAATTTTAATATTTAATAAGTTTGATGATCTTAAAACAATTTCTCTCATATCTTCATTTTCATAAAACTCTAATCTTGCGGGTATTCCAAAACGATCTCTTAAGGGATTAGATAATAATCCTGCCCTTGTAGTTGCACCAATTAATGTAAATGGTTGTAAGTCTATTTTTACCGATCTTGCTGAGGGGCCTTCTCCAATCATAATATCTAAATGAAGGTCTTCCATAGCAGGATAAAGTATTTCCTCTACTGTATTATTTAATCTATGTATTTCGTCTATAAATAAAATATCATTTTTTTCAAGGCTTGTAAGTAAAGCCGCTAAATCTCCAGGTCTCTGTATTATAGGTCCTGAAGTAGACCTAAAATTAACATTTAGTTCATTTGAAATTATTTTTGCTAGAGTAGTCTTACCTAAACCGGGTGGACCATATAGTAATACATGGTCTAATGCTTCTTTTCTTTTTTTTGTAGCTTGCATAAAAATATTTAGATTATTACATAAAGTATTTTGTCCTATAAATTCAGTTAAATTTTGTGGCCTTAAGTTAATATCCTTATGATCTCTTATTGTATTAGCCACCGGACTATTATTTTTTTCATTTTCTATATTCATTTTCTTTTCTCAGAAATAATTTTAAGGGCTATTTGTAACATATCTTCTACTTTTTTACTTTTATCATCGTTGCTTAATTTTGATATCACTTCATATGCTTCATGGTGACCATAACCTAAGCCTATAAGACCACTTATAAGGTCTTGAATATTACTATTTTGTTTTGGTTTTGACATTGATTGAATAGATATATTAAGAGTTTTGTCTTTTAACTCAGAACATATTCTCAATGCTCCTTTATTACCTATTCCTGGAATTCTTGTTAATAATGTTTTATCTTCAGATAAAATTGCCATTTCTAATTCTTCTGGAGTCATTATAGATAACCCTTTTATTGCTGTTTTAGCTCCTACACCTTGTACTTTTAATAATAAATCAAACCAATATTTTTCATTTTCTTCTTTAAATCCATATAAAGTTATTTGATCCTCTCTAACTATAGTTTGAATTAAAATTTCATCTAATTGTCCTTTTGTTGACAATTTATTTATAACTTTGCTAGAGCAATAAACTAGATAGCCAACACCAGAGACGTCGATAATAATATAGTCTTCTCCAATTTGATCTATAATACCTCTTAGTTTAGCAATCATTCAATTATACTCTTTCAACATTATGTAATTTAGATTGTGAAAAAAATATATGACAAATTGCAACAGCTAACGCATCAGATTCATCTTCAGTTTTTATTTTACATCCTGGTAAAAGAATTTTAACCATTGATTCTACTTGATCTTTCTTTGCTCTTCCTGAGCCAGTAAGTGATTGTTTTACTCTAGTTGGCGCGTATTCAAAAACTTTTAGACCTTTTATAGAGCATGCTGCTATAGCTGTTCCTCTAGCCATACCTAATTTTAGAGTGGATTGCCCATTCATATTAACAAAAACCTCTTCTACAGCCGCAACGCTAGGATTAAATTCATGAATAATTTCATTTAATTCATTATGAATAATTTTTAATCTTTCTGAGATACAAAGGGAGTTTTTAGGTGAAACGTTTCCACTTGCAATCCATGATATAATATCATCTTTTGTATTTATTATACCCCATCCTGTATGACGTAACCCAGGGTCTAAACCTAAAAGACGCATTTTAATTTTTCCTATTCATAATTAGTTATTTTTTATCTTATCCATAACCTCTTCAGAAACATCTAAATTTGTGTAAACCGTCTGAACGTCATCATTGTCTTCTAATATATCAATAAATTTTAGTATCTTCTCTGCTTGCTCTTCATTGATGGGTTGTAAATTTTGCGGAACCCATTCTAATTTGGCACTGATAGGATCTCCTATTTTATCTGTTAATGTATCTCTAACTTTTCCGAATTCTTCAGAAACACAAATTGCAGTATATTCATTTTTTTCAGAAATTATATCTTCTGCTCCCGCATCTGCGGCTTGCTCAAAAAAAGTATCTTCATCAAATTTTTCATTATTAAATTTGATCACGCCTTTTCTTTTAAAAACAAACCCTAAGCTTCCTGTTTCTCCCAGAGAACCTCCATTTTTACTAAAGGCTGAACGAATTTCTGATGCAGTTCTATTTCTATTATCAGTGAGCACATCAATTATAACAGCCACACTTCCAGGACCATAACCTTCATAACGAATTTCTTCATATACAGCATCATCATTGCCTCCTATAGCTTTTTGAACAGCTTTTTCTATTCTATCCTTTGGCATATTTTCTGCCCTAGCGCTTATAATAGCATTTCTTAATCTAGGGTTTTTTTCTGCTTCAGGAATACCTGTCTTTGCTGCCACAGTTATCTCTCTTGCCATTTTAGAAAATAATTTAGCTCTTTTAGCGTCCTGTGCTCCTTTTCTATATTGAATATTTTTAAATTTTGAATGTCCTGCCATATTACTCTCAATACTTTAATATTTATATTTATTATACTTACTTTTAATAAATATAAATTATATTTTTATATTTTTTCTGGATATCTATTAATTAGATGTGGACCTTTAATTATAGGTTCTATATGAACAGCCATTCCATCTGCATCATTAATGCAAACAAAAACTCCGCATAATGTTGCCTCACCTGAACTAACGTTGATCCTTCCAGTTGGCATCTTATGCTTAAATCTGGCAACCCAACCTTCTTTTTCTCCTCCTATTACAGAATCATAATCTCCACACATTCCTGCATCTGATTGAAAAGCTGTACCATTTTCTAGTATTTGAGCATCTAATGTGGGTATGTGAGTATGTGTACCTATAATAAAACTTACTATTCCATCAAAAGTATGACCTATGGCCATTTTTTCAGAACTTGCTTCGCCATGAACGTCAATAATTATAGCTGAAACATTTTCACCTATTTTATAGTTATCTAATATATTATAAATTGTCTCGATGGGATCATTTAGTGGGTCCATAAAAAGTCTGGCCATAACATTTATTACTAATACTTTTCTGTCCATTGCATCTTTATATATTACAAACCCTTTACCTGGGACGCTTTGTGGAAAATTATGAGGCCTCAAAATATAATTATCTTTACTTATATAAGGTATAATTTCTTTTTGATCCCATACATGATTTCCTGTAGTTATTACATTTACTCCCAATTCATAAAATTCTTCACAAATTTTTGGAGTTATTCCAAATCCTCCTGCGGCATTTTCGCCATTTACAATTACTGTGTCTATCTGAAGATCTCTTTTGAGTTGTGGTAATTGATTTTTTAATACTTGTCTCCCCGATTTTCCCATAACGTCACCTAAAAACAAAATATTCATTGAGTATTCCTTAATAGTTACAAGTTTAATTATATATATTTTTTTCTGTTATAATAGCATCCATACTTACATCGTGTTTTTCTTTCGGCAGTATGTTTATTTTTTGAACAGAATAAGCTAATCCAATTTTCATTGTATTTTTATACTTATATAGCGATTTATCATAGTAACCGCCTCCTCTTCCTAAACGATTTAATTTATTATCAAAGCCGAGTAAGGGGCAAATTATAATATCAGGATTTTTTACTTCCTTACTATTTATTTTTATTCCTAGTTTATTGATTTCTATTTTATCATTTGGTTTCCATAATCTATATTTTATATCATTGTTCTCTGTAGATGCTAAATATATTTTGGCCCCAAAATCATATAATGCTGCAATACAAGGCTTGGTGTTTACCTCAGACCCTATTGGCCAATATATAGAGATTTTTTTATTAATTATTGAATAATTATTATAAATAAAATATTTTATTAAATTACCTGCTATATTATTTGAAGCTTCTATTGATTGGGCAAAAAATAATTTTCTTTCTTTGATAAGCTCTTTTCTTGCTGTACTTTTATTTTTGGAGTAATGCCGCCTAGACCGAATTTTTTGAATAACCACCTTGGAGCCTAAGTTATTAGGTGGGAATCGCATAAAAAGACCACGGTCTTAGCAGAGGTAACTCCCGAGTGATTAGAAAGGTCCTGGAGTTTTTCATTATTTCGCATCTCGCAGCAATTACTCCTATTTAAATATAAATTATAAGTTATAAATTAACAAGTAGCATTAATTATAAATTGTACTAAATATTTTTTTCAATTTTACTAAATATTGCTTCTAATTTTTTAGAGCTATTATCTATGTCTTTAACTGCTTCATCAATAATATCTTGGTTTTTATCTAGTATTGTTATGGCAGCTAGTACCATCAATTTAACGTCTCCAATTTGTCCAATAGTATTTACAATATTTGATACCTCTTCATTTAATAAAGCTGCAAGTTCTTTGACTCTATTTTCTTCCCCTGGAGAACAAGCAATTTTATGTTCTCTATTATTTATTATTATATCTACTTCAGGCATTATTAACCTTTTTTATTTAGTTTATTAATTTTAGCTAAAATTTTTTCTAGTTTATTCAGAGTATCAGCATATTTATTTTTTAGTTTTTGATTTTCTTTAAGAAGTATATCTTCAATATTATTGACTTTAGAATCACTATCATATTTCTCAAGTATAGAATTTAATTTTTCTGTAATAGAATTAAATTTATTTAATGATGTTTTTAAGTCTTTCATATAACCATATTCCTAATTTATATATTTTTTGTCTACAAAAATTAAATAACGTTTTATTTTATTAAAATAATTTCCTATAAGAGAATAGGATGAATTAACTTATATTGGCAACATAGTAGAGAAAAAACTTATTTTATTTTTTTAATATTTCTCTATTAACTTTTTTAGGATATTAAATATATTATGATAATGGATAGAGAAAAGGACCATGACGATCTTTCTAATGCTATTAGAATGCTTTCTGTAGATGCGGTTCAAAAAGCTAATTCGGGGCATCCTGGGATGCCTATGGGAATGGCAGATGTTGCAACAGTATTATTTACTAAATTTTTGAAATTTGATAGTAGCAATCCAGATTGGCTAAATAGAGATAGATTCATTCTAAGTGCCGGTCATGGTTCTATGCTCTTGTATTCATTATTATATCTTAATGGCTATAAAGATATAACTATTGATGATATAAAAAACTTTAGAGCTTTACACTCAAAAACAGCAGGACATCCTGAATATGGAGAGCTCGCAGGGATTGAAACTACCACTGGTCCATTAGGCCAAGGAATAGCTAATGCAGTAGGTATAGCCTTATCAGAAAAAATTATGTCTGAAAGATACGGGCATGATTTATTTGATCATAATACTTATGTAATAGCTGGAGACGGATGCTTAATGGAAGGAATTAGTCAGGAGGCAATTTCTTTTGCTGGTCATTTAGGACTTGGAAAGTTAATAGTTTTATTTGATGATAATGGTATATCGATAGATGGCCCTACTTCTTTATCTACTTCGGATAACCAGCTTCTTCGTTTTAAAGCGAGTAATTGGCATACTAAGGAATGTAATGGACATTCTCCATTAGAAGTTGAGGAAGCCATTAAAGAATCGTTAAGTGATTCGAGACCTTCTTTAATAGCATGTAAGACAAAAATAGGGTTTGGTTCTCCGAATAAAGTAGGAAAGTCTTCTAGTCATGGATCTCCAATGGGAGAGGATGAAATAAAGTTAATTAGAGAAGAATTGCAATGGAAACATGATGCTTTTACTATTCCAGAAACAATCTTGGAACGTTGGAAAAAGAATGGTTCCAAAGGTGCTGATAAAAGACAGACTTGGCAAAAAAATTATTCAAATTCTTCTTATTTTAGTGAGATTAGTGACTTGATAGAAAATAAGCATGTGATGAATATTGAGAATTTATTAGAATCTTATAAAGAACATTTATCTAAAGATGATACTTCTTTGGCAACAAGAAAGTCTAGTGAGAATGTTCTTAACGAATTAACAGAAAAATTGTCTAATTTAATTGGAGGCTCAGCAGATTTAACTGGATCTAATAATACTCTAGCAAAAAGCCAAAAGACAATTACTTCAAGCGACTTTAATGGAAGTTATATATATTATGGAATAAGAGAACATGGAATGGCTGCTATAATGAATGGAATAGCTCTTCATTCTGGCTTAATTCCATATGGGGGAACATTTTTAGTATTTACTGATTACTGTAGACCTTCTATTCGTCTATCAGCTTTAATGGGTTTAAGGGTTATATATATTATGACTCATGATTCTATCGGGCTTGGTGAAGATGGACCTACACATCAACCTGTAGAACATTTATCTGCTTTAAGAGCCATTCCTAATTTAGAAGTATGGAGGCCAGCAGATAGCATAGAAACTTTAGAAGTATGGCAAGCATCTCTTCAATCACTAAATACTCCTAGTATTATTGCTTTATCAAGACAAAATTTAAAACCAGTCAGAAAGAAGTTTATAAAAAATAATTTATCAGCTTTAGGCGCATATATACTAGTTGACAGAGATGATGCAGATGTTTGTTTATATTCTTCTGGCTCTGAGATTGAAATTGCAGTAAATGCAGCAGAAAAACTTGAACTTGAAGGTATTAAAGTAAGAGTAATTTCTGTTCCTTGTTTGGATAGGTTTTATATGCAAAATAAAGAATATAAAGACACAATTATTAAATCTATTCCTAAAATAGTTATAGAAGCGGGAGTGAGACAGAGCTGGGATTACATATTGAATGAAAATGATATTTTTATAGGAATGACTAGTTTTGGGTCTTCTGCTCCGGCTAAAGATTTATATAAGTACTTTTCTATTACTGAAGAAAAAGTAATGAGTTCAGCTAAATTAATATTAAATAGGAGAAACACATGACAGTAAAAGTAGCAATAAATGGATTTGGAAGAATTGGCAGGTTAGTTTTAAGAGCTATCATAGAATCCAAAAGAAATGATATTAGTGTTGTAGCAATTAATGATTTGGGTTCTGTCGAAGCTAATGCTCATTTATTAAGTTATGACAGTGTTCATGGTAAGCTAAATAGTAAAGTGACTGTTACTTCTGATGGAATTAATACTGAGCATGGAAATATTAAAGTTTTTTCTGAAAGAAATCCTGAAGATCTTCCATGGGGTGATTTGGGAATTGATATAGCCTTAGAATGTACTGGATTATTTACTAAGAAAGAAGATGCAAATAAACATATAATAGCTGGAGCAAAGAAGGTATTAATATCAGCTCCAGGGAATGGGGTCGATTACACTGTAGTTCATGGTGTCAATGAGACTGGTATAAAAAATGATCATAAGATTATCTCTAACGCAAGTTGCACAACTAATTGCTTAGCGCCAGTAGCAAAAATATTAAATCAGGTAGTAGGTATTGAAAGTGGTTTCATGACAACAGTACATGCTTTTACAGGAGACCAACCAGTTTTAGATACTTTACATTCTGATTTAAGAAGAGCTAGAGCTGCTTCATCCTCAATGATACCAACATCAACAGGTGCAGCAAAGGCTGTTGGTTTGGTATTGCCAGAATTGTCAGGTAAATTGGATGGGACTGCTGTAAGAGTTCCGACAGTAAATGTATCAATGGTGGATTTAACTTTTTATGCAGAAAAATCTACATCAATAGAAGAAATTAATAACTCAATTAAAGAAGCTGCTTCTGGAAGTATGTCAGGTATTTTAACATATAATAGTGAACCCTTAGTCTCAATTGATTTTAATCATAATCCTGCTTCTTCAAATTTTGATGCTACTCAAACGCAAGTTGTTAAAGAAAAATTAGTTAGAGTTTTATCTTGGTATGATAATGAATGGGGTTTTTCAAATAGAATGGCTGATGTCGCAGTTCTTATGGGGAAATAAATATGCCGCTTAAAACTATTGAGAATTTAGATGTTACTGGCAAGGTTGTTTTAGTAAGATGTGATTTCAATGTTCCAATTTCTGAGGATGGAGAAATTTCGGATACTAGTAGAATAGAAAGACATGCTCCAACAATTATTACTTTAGTAAATAAAGGAGCAAAAGTAGCTTTATTGTCTCATTTTGGAAGACCAGGAGGAAAGTTCGATGAAAATTTTTCATTAGGATTTGTGTCAGAAAGTATATCAGAAGTTTTCAAAGCGTCTGAAGTAGTAGTTATACCAGATTGTATTGGAGATGTTGCCAAGCAGGTTATTAGTGATTTACCGAATGGTGGAATAGCTCTTTTAGAGAATGTAAGATTCTATGAAGGAGAAGAAAAAAATGATCCTGAATTTTGTAAATCTCTAGCTGATTTAGCTGATATATATATTAATGATTCTTTTTCTGTTTGTCATAGGGCTCATTCTTCAGTCCATGGAATAACAAAATACCTGCCATCATATGCTGGTTTAGCATTACAACTAGAGATAGAAATGCTTGAAAAGGTTTTAAAAAATTCTGAGCCTCCTATGATGGCTATTATTGGTGGTTCTAAAGTTTCTACTAAATTAAAGTTATTAGGTAATTTAGTGGAAAAAATGAAATATCTAGCTATTGGTGGAGGAATGGCTAATACATTCTTAGCAGCCAAAGGTTTAAATATAGGTTCATCTTTTTATGAAAAAGATATGTTAGAAGAAGCAAAAAATATTATGGAAAAGGCAAAAACTGTGAGTTGTGATATTATTTTGCCAGTAGATGCAATAGTTGCAGATAAATTAGAATTTGGAGTTGAAAGTTTTGCTGTTGATTTAGATAATGTTAAAAAAAATAATATGATTTTAGATGTAGGAGAAAAAACAGTAGAATTAATATCTAATGGGATTATCAATAGTAAAACACTTCTTTGGAATGGACCTCTTGGTGTATTTGAAATACCACCTTTTGATGAAAGTACTTCTTCATGTGCTTTGACAGCTGCAATGATGACTAGAGCAGGGGGATTAGTAAGTGTAGCTGGAGGAGGAGACACTGTTTCTGCTCTAAATCATGCAGGAGCTTCAGGAGGTTTTTCATATATTTCTGTTGCAGGTGGTGCATTTTTGGAATGGATAGAAGGTAAATCATTGCCTGGTTTACAAGTTTTGAATGATTAAAATAGGGAGAAAGTTTAATGAAAATTACTAAAGTAGTAAAAAATATATTAAATAATTATGAAAGTGATAATCCTGGAACTAAGGCTAATATTGCTAGAATCTTGATGCATGGAAAATTAGCAGGTACTGGTAAATTAGTTATATTACCTGTAGACCAAGGATATGAACATGGTCCTGCAAGATCTTTTTCTCCTAATCCTGATGCCTATGATCCTCACTATCACTATAAACTTGCAATCGATGCAGGTTTAAATGCATATGCAGCTCCTTTAGGAATGTTAGAGGCTGGTGCAGATACTTTTGCTGGACAGATTCCAACTATATTAAAATTAAATAGTGCAAATAGTCTATCAACACTAAAAGATCAGGCTGTACATGGGTCAATTGAAGATGCCTTAAGACTAGGTTGTATGGCCGTAGGTTTTACTATTTATCCTGGTTCGGAATATCAATTTGAGATGATGGAAGAACTTAAAGAGTTGGCAATAGAAGCAAAATCTTTTGGTTTAGCTGTAGTAGTTTGGTCTTACCCTAGAGGAGGAAATTTATCCAAAGAAGGCGAAACAGCTATGGATGTATGTGCTTATGCAGCACATATGGCAGCTTTATTAGGGGCACATATTATTAAAGTAAAACCTCCATCGGAACATATAGAACAAAAAGAAGCTCAAAATTCATATAAAGATGTAGATATTTCAAGCTTAACTAAAAGAATTGCTCATGTTATGCAGTCATCTTTTAATAATAGAAGAATAGTAGTTTTTTCAGGAAATGCATTTACAAATATGCAAGATTTATTAAATGATGTAAGAGAAATTCGTGATGGAGGAGGTAATGGCTCTATTATTGGACGTAATACTTTCCAAAGACCAAGGGAAGAAGCTTTATCTTTGCTTACTCAAGTAATAGATATTTATAAAGGTAAAAATTAAAGGAATTATGAATAATAAAAAGTTATTAACAAAATTATATTTAATTTCACCTGATCATATAAAAGTTAATGAATTTTCAAAAGTGTTGGAAACAGTCTTAAAAACAGGTTTAGTATCTTGTTTTCAATTAAGATTAAAAAGTACTGAAGATAATTATATAATTTCTGCTTCTAAACAACTCATTCCAATATGTAAAAAATATAAAGTTCCGTTCATATTAAATGATAGATTAGACTTAGCTTATGAGGTTAAAGCAGATGGTGTTCACTTAGGCGAGAATGATGGAAGTATTTTAGAGGCTAGAAAATTATTAGGTACGCAAGCTATAATAGGTGCGTCATGTTATAATTCTAAGCACTTAGCTATGGAAGCTGGAGAAAATGGTGCAGATTATGTTGCTTTTGGGGCTTTTTTTGAGACTAAAACAAAAAAACCAAAGTCAAAGGCAGAAATAACTACCGTTAAAGATTGGGTCTATATAAGTAATATTCCTTGTGTCGCAATAGGTGGTATTAACTCTAAAAACTGTGAAGAGTTAGTTAAAGTAGGTGTTGACTTTATAGCTGTAATCGGTTGTATATGGAATAATAAAGAGCAACCAGAAATAGCTATAAAAAAATTCGAAAATATTTTAGTTTAAAAATTTATATATTTAAACTTAAAAAGTTATTATAAACCTATTTTAAAATTAAGTTATAATTAAAATATTGATTATAGGAGTATTCCTCAAATGAAAATTAACGGAAATGCAATTAAGCCTGGAAATATTATAGAGCATCAAAATGCTCAATGGAGAGCAATAAAATGTATGGCAGTAAAGCCTGGAAAGGGAGGTGCTTTCAACCAGGTAGAACTTAAAAACTTAAAGACGGGGTCAAAATTGAATGAACGCTTCAGAGCAAATGAAGTAGTAGAAAAATTAAGTATTGACACTAGACCTTATCAGTATTTATTTAGCAGTGATGAAATGTTAACTTTCATGGATTCAGAAAATTTTGAACAAATTGAGCTCTCAATTTCTTTAATTGGGGAGCAAAAAGCTTTTTTAAAAGATGGTATGGAAGTTACTTTAGAAATAGTTGATGGAAAGCCAATAGGAATAGATCTGCCTGAACAGGTAGTGCATGAAGTTATAGAAACGGAATTAGTAGTAAAGGGACAAACAGCATCATCTTCTTATAAACCGGCAATTTTAGATAATGACTTACGTATTATGGTTCCACCGCATATTACTGTAGGTACTAAAGTAATAGTAGCCACTATAGACTGTAGCTACGTAGGAAAAGAAAAAACTTAAACTCATAGGAAATTTTATGATTAGATATTCAGCGAATATTACTATAATGATGGCTGCTGCTAGAAAAGCATCTAAGTCAATATTGAGAGATTTTGGGGAATTAGAAAAACTTCAGGTTTCTGTAAAAGGGCAAAATGATTTTGTAACAATGGCTGATATAAAAGCACAAGAAATTATTCATTATGAGC
>Ga0209631_10002830_pt1 | contig 20437 bp, 20 predicted proteins | sample COG_08_FD_184752 | JGI IMG/M metagenome (GOLD analysis project Ga0209631, IMG submission 184752) | Pelagic Microbial community sample from North Sea - COGITO 998_met_08 (SPAdes) (version 2) | ecosystem: Environmental > Aquatic > Marine > Neritic zone/Coastal water | place: Helgoland, sampling...
CATGAAAATGTTTTATTTACAAGATTTTATTGAATGTGATAGAACTTTTTAGATTTTAAACTTGGTGATTTTTTAATGTAAGAAAACTTAATATTTGTTCCTTTAGCAATTGCTTTCACACAATCTACTTCATTAAATAAATATTTATATTCATTTCTTACAAAAAAAGCATTAACATATGAGCTTTCCATATAAGCCAAAAAATATCCTTTTTTTTTCATTAAACTACTAATCGCCGTTATACTTGCACCCCAGTATAGATCATTTCTTCCTTGCCAGTGATGTTTAGGATCATTTAATATTGATATTGGTTTTGTTTGAAAATATTTATTATACTCAATAATCATTATTTTTGGAAAAAAATTAATTTCCTTTAGAATATAATAGTCTAATCCATCTACATCTAAAGAAAGTATATCAATTTCATTTTTCTTAAAATTACTATTTATTAGTTTATTTATATTTTCTGGAGTGATTTTATCATTAATTACCTTTAGGTTTTTTTGAAAATCTTTTTTAAAAAAATTTGACAAATGCTTTAAAAGCTCACATTTTTCTTTATCCAATTCAACAAATATATTCAGATTTCCTCTTCTGCATACTATAGTATTATAAAGTAAATTGTTTTCTAACGGATCAAAACCAATTTCAATTGAATTTATTTTCTCAATTTTTATTTTGTTAATTAAAAAATTTAAAACACCATCCTCACAATTTTGGGAAAATTTTTTAAATTCAATTTTATTTATTATTTTACGAAAAAAATACTTTTTATATAAATAAGATAAAATATTTTCAGTTTTTTTTAATTTTAAATAAATATTTGGATAGTTATTTTTAATATAATTATAATAAATTTTTTTTTTATAGTTTATCCAATTAATGCTTATCATAAATTTTGGTAAACAGATTATTGTATTTTTCAGCAGTTTTTTTCCAATTATAATTAGATCTTATATTGTTTTTCGACTTTATAGCTAAATTCTTATAATGACTTTTATTTTTTAAAATTTTTTTCATAGCATCAAATATACTTTTATGATTATGAGGATCAAACAAAGACGCATGAACTTTTTGGTATCTCATGTGCTCAATGTTAGAAGGAATTTTTGCCATAGCAACTGGAACTCCGTGATACCATGCATCTGTACAAGGTCCATTATCAGCCTCATACACAGATGGGCTAATTATCATTAAAGAGTTTACAATTAATCTTTCAAGAATATCATCCTCAATATAACCCATTCCTATTATATTCTTATTTTTATTTGTCAGATGAGCACCATTAAAATCTGTTTTACCATTTACTAAATTAGTATAAGGACCTGTTAAAATAAGCTTAATATCTGGATATAGTTTTACTAGATTGTTAAATGCTATTAATAAAATCCCCAAGTTTTTATGGCCACATAAATTAGTTGGACACAAAATATATTTAAATTTGAATATATGTTTATTTTTTTTAATATTAATTTTTTCTGAATATGGTCCAAGATTTATAACTTTAACTTTTTTATAAAATCCCGGGTAAAATTTTTTAATTTCATTTTTAATAAAATAGTTTGAAACTATAGGTGTTGATGCTTTTAACCATAATGGAACATTTTTTTTCAAATGTTCTAATTGATTTGGAAAATATGTTGGTTGACCTGAAAAATAGTATTTGTAATTAAAATCGTGAAAAATAGCAACAATAGGACATCTTAATTTTGGCAAATCAATTAAAAAAGGCCAAGGAAATAAGGCAAGATCATAGTTTTTAATTTTTTTTTCTAATTCTTTTTGTAGATTGCCGTTTAAAAAATTTGGTAAAAAAGTTAGATAATTAGCAAATTTTATTTGCACTTTCTTTATATAAGAGTCAATTTTCAATAATTTTGATAATTTAAAAGTCGTTAGACGATCGAATTCAAGGTAATTTATTTTTATTTTTTTTTTTTCTAAATAAAATGATAATTTTTCTCTTTTAATAGCGTCTGAGTTACTAAAATAATCTATTTCTAATTTAGAGTTTACTTCTTTTAGTGCTGGTAACAAATTTTTTATTACCCTGCTTACACCTCCATAGTTTCCTAACTGATCTATAACTGCTATTTTCACTTAAGATAATTATTTAAAATATTACATATAAACTGAATTTTTTTTTTTGATAAATTGGGGCTACTTGGAAGATTTAAACCTCTTTTTCCTAAAGTTATTGAATTTGGAAAATTATTATTTTTTTGTTTGTAAATAGGAAGTGTGTGCATAGGACAAAACGTAGCTTTAACCTCAATACCTTTTTTTTTTAAATTTAGAATTAAATTTCCCCTATTAATGCTATTTGGTAACAGAATACTAGTAAGCCAAAAAGAGCTTTTTGTATATTTTGTTTCTTTTAAAAGATGTTTTGAATTTTTTCCAAGATGTTTTTCATAAGTGTAAAAAATTTTTTTCTTTAAACTCAATATTTTTTTAGCTTTCTCGATTTGAGCTAACCCAATTGCGGCACATATATTTGTCATTCTATAATTATAAGCAATTATATCATGATAATATCCCTTGTTTTTTACTACACCTTGATTTTTAAATTTATTTACTTTTTTGATAAATTTTTCTTTGTTTGAAACAACCATCCCACCCTCTCCAGTGGTAATTGTTTTGCTACCAAAAAAACTAAAGGTTGAAATATCACCAAATGTTCCAACATGTTTATTTTTATAGTACGTTCCAAAAGCTTCTGCACAATCTTCTATTAAATATATTTTTTTTTTTTTGGCAATCCTAATTACTTTATTTATATCGCAAACCTGACCATAAACATGAACTAGCATAATAGCTTTAGTTTTTTTTGAAATTTGATCAGCTATTTTATTTTCATCAATTTGCCAAGTATCAATTTTTGAGTCAACAAAGACTGGAGTTGCCCCTACATATTTGATGGCATTTACAGTTGCTACATAAGTAAAGGTTGGAACAATAACTTCATCACCTGCTTTAATGCCGAGGGATAACAATGCCAAATGAATTGCCGCAGTACCATTTGTACACGTGCTAGAATATTTAATATTTATAAATTTACTGAATTTTTTTTCAAATTTATCTACATACAATCCTCTTGAAGATATCCAATTAGATTTTAAACAATTATTAACATATTTTTTTTCTAAAAAATTTAAGCAAGGTTCATAAACAGGAATTTTAAATATATTATTATTTTTATTCATTTATCAGTTGTTATAATAAAGAAACTTTAATTTCTTTAACTATTTTTTTTTGCATTTCTTCACTCATTGAAGGAAAAAGAGGTATTGTTATAGCAGTTTTGTAATACAATTCACAATTAGGAAAGTTTTTTGAATTAAACTTTAATTTTTTATAAAGGGTATGATGGTATATTGGAATATAGTGTATATTAACTAAAATATTTTTTTTTCTTAAAAAATTAAAAACATGGTCTCTTTTTGACTTTGTGGCTGATTGGTTAAATCTAATTACGTATAAATGAAATGAGGACAAATTTTCATTATATATTTTTGGTAAAATTAATGGTAGTTTAGAAAGTAATTTATTATATCTTTTTGCTAAAGAGTTTCTTTTTTTTACCCAATGATCAAGTCTTGTAATTTGAGTGATTCCTAATGCACACTGGATATCTGTGATCCTATAATTAAAGCCCAGCCTTACAGCATTATAAAGCCATTTTTTTTTTCTACTAATAGATCTTTTAATTCCATGATCTCTTAGCAGCCTCATTAATTTATATATTTTATTATTATTAGTTAATGCAACCCCGCCCTCTCCCGTGGTTATCATTTTTACCGGATGAAAACTAAAAACTGTAATATCACTAAACTTGCAAGACCCGATTTTGGTATTTTTATATTTTGCACCTAACGCATGTGATGCGTCTTCAATAATTTTAAAATTATATTTTTTTTTTAATTTATTAATTTTAAGCATTTCACAAGGACTTCCTGCAAAATGAACTATAATTAATACTTTTGGAAGTTTTTTTTGTCTAGCTGAGATTTTTAATTTTTCTTCTAAATTCTTAATAGAAATATTGTTTGTTTCAATATCTATATCAACAAAATCAACTTTTGCACCACACATTAAAATACAATTGGCTGAAGCGACAAATGAATTTGGTACAGTCCAAGCAATGTCATTCTTTTTTAAATCTAAAGCCAGACAGGAAAGGTGTAAGGCACTTGTAGCGCTGTTCGTAGCAACAGAATACTTTGCTCCAGTATATTGACATAATATTTTTTCAAATTCTATAATTTTAGGTCCCTGAGTTATAAACTCAGATTTTAATGTCTTAATGACAGATTTTACATCGCTGTTGTTAATATTTTGTTTTGAGTAAGGTATAGATTTCATAAAAATTTTATTTAACTTTAGAACCAAAAAATTTTACCTCAAAACCTCCGAGATATTTTGGTAGTAATGATTTTAACTTCCATAAAATTAATGCAAAAAAAACATGCTTAGAATTAAATCCATTATAAATTTTAGTCACTAGTTTTTTTTGTTTACTTAAAGATAATGCTGAACCCACTACATTGCTATCATTACCCAATATATGATCTGTCTCTGACAATAACAAGGTATTTAATAAAATTTCCTCACCTAATAAATATCTATGATTTTTTCTAGGATATGCATCAAAAATATCCTTTAAAGACCGATAGTTATTCAATGTACAAATTTTTTCTCCATATTTTTTCTTCAAAATATTAAAATATGCTTTTTCTTCTGTAACTAAAAATATTTTATCATAATTATAAACATTTAATAACTTATCAATGTTATAAATTATTTGTTGCACAGTTGGTGGAAATGGATGCCCTGCTCCAAATTTCTGGTCTGAGCCCCTAAAATGTACTCCTAAAATTTTTTTATTTTTAAAATTTTTTTTTATAAATAAAAATTTTTTTTTTAAAATGTGTTTTTTAAATTTCAAATATTTTTTAAAATATTTTTTTTCATCATACGGTAAATCTAGGTACCCCGTTATATAAGGATTTTTATTAGTAGTACTTTCACATATAATTACGTTTTTACTTTTATATACATCATTTAAATTATATTTACTTATTGGATAAAAATAATATTCCCATGAATTTTTAACTTTATTAATGCTATTTTTTTCATTGTAATAATTTGGGTAATTTTGCATATCTATAACAGGAATAAAATTGAATATCTCTGATATAAATAAATGATGAATTACAAAATTTATATTAGAAAACATACCTGCGCCAGGACTTCTTCTGATTACATAAAAAATTTTATTTTTATTTTTTTTTCCAAAAGATTTAATTTTATATAAAATTTCATCATTGAATGATTTGCTTTTATAATTTTTATTTGGCAATAAAACTTTAGGTTTTTTTGTTAAAATCTTATTTCTTAAAAAATTTAAAATCATCTTAAATTAGTATTGAAGTGATTTAGAATAATTTTCAGAAACTTTACTAATTCTTCTTAACGTGTGAACTTTTTTTATTTTTTTTTTAAAATCAAATTTAGGAGGTAAAGAATTAAAACCAAAAAGTTCTTTTTGTTTATTGTTTAAAAGTTTAAAAATTCCCTTTCCGCATTTTGTAAAATCTGTTGATGGTTTCATCCACCATCTTTTATAATGAAGGAAAATTGACATTCTGGTATCACTAGATTTATTTTTTCCAACTTGATGCCAAGTTTGACCAAGAATGATCGCTATAGAACCAGATGGGGCTTTTAAATATTTAAATTTTTTTATTTTATTCTTTATTTTGTCAGGATTATGGTGAATTCTAATACCGCTTTTATGTGAAGTGGGCCAAATTTTTGTTGCGCCGTTAAGTTCAGTAAAATCATCAAGACAAATCATTACCACAATATCTGTTGTAAAATCTATTCCTTTTACAGGTAGCTGACTGTCAATATGAACCTTCCTTGAATACTTACTTTTAACATTTAAACTATCACTAGCCATAATATTATCTAATATAAATTTATCTTTAAAAATTAAGCCTAGGATTTTCAATATAAAATTGTCACTTATTACATCTAAAAAAATTTTGGGATTTCTTAAAACTAAATCTCTTAGAATAAATTGACCTTTAGAAGAGCCCTCATCTTTAAAAAACTTGTTTTTAATTAATTTATTCTTTAATAAAATAATTTCATTTTTTAATTTATTACAGCGCTTATGTTCTAAATAATTTTTAATTATTATATATCCTTGATTTTCTACTTCTTTTATAATTTTTTTAGAACTTATATTGTTATTTTTTATCATAAATTAATATATTACAAGATTAAATAATGAATATTAAAGAAAAATTAAATAAAATTAAACTAAAATTAGTTAAAAAATACAATCATAAACTTATAAAAGATCTTTTAATAATTAGAAATGAAAAAAATATAAGGGATAACATGATTGATGATTCGGTTATCAAACAAAAAACACACTTAACTTGGGCTAAAAATTCAATTTCAAATAAAGAAAAAAATATTTATATTATAAATATTGATAACGAGTTAGCAGGTGCAATTATAATTGATCAAATTAAAAAAAAACATAAAAGAGCCGATTGGGCATTTTACTTAACAAATAAGTTCCAAAATAGTTATGGTGCATTAGTTGAATACATTTTTTTAAATACTTTTTTTAAAAATAAAAACTTTAATAAATTAAATTGTGTAGTTTTAAGTAACAACCAAAAAGTAGTTAACATGCATCAAAAATTTGGATTCACTATTGAGGGACTAATCAAAGATTATATTTTAAGGGATAAAATTTTTATTGATCTTTGCTTACTCGGTATAAAAAAAGAAAAATGGTATTATTATAAAAAAATTATAGATGAAAAATTTAAAATTTAAAATTATGAATATTAATCAATTTTTAAATTCAAATCTCAAAAAATATAATTTTATATATCTATTTCCAAATAATTTTCAATCAAGGCTAATAAAAGAAAAATTCAAACATAACAATAAAATAATATGTGTAGATAATTACTCAAGTAATATTAATAAAGAAATAATTAAACCTGAAAAAATTGAAGATACCAAAGATAATTTACTAATTATTACAGATCCAATTCATAAAAAAAATTTCAAAACTAAATTGGTTTATTTAAAAAAAAAGGTATTAAAATTGACAGACCCAAATCAAAATATTTCTAAAATTAATTTAGATAAATTAAAAGTTAAAGCTAACACCATTTCAAAATTATTTCAAAAATTTAATACTGATAAAGGAAAATATTATAAAAGATTTAATATTACTGAAAAATCTCATAATTATGGAAAATTCTACTCTAAACATTTTGCAAAATTTCGTAACAAAAAAATTAATATTTTAGAAATTGGAACTTACAACGGTTCTTCAACGGCAGCATTTTTTTTTTATTTTAAAAAAGCAAATTTATATGGAATTGATATAAACAAACATTTTTACAAATCAAAAAGATTAAATTTTATTAAATTAGATTATTTAGATAAAAATAAAGTTCAATTATTTAAAAAAAAATACAATAACTTTTTTGATATAATTATTGATGATGGAAGTCATTTAAAAAGCCATATTGTTAAAAATTTTAAAAATTTTTTTAAATGTTTAAAAAATATGACACCTTCCTATTATGTTGTTGAAGATTATGATATGGATTTTGCTCATTTTAATGATCATAAAAATGAGTTTAATTTTAAAAAAATAATACAACATTTAAAAAAAAAAAAATTCTTTAAAAGTAAAATATTAAATAAAAATGATCAGTATTTATTTAATGCTAGTATAAACAGAATTGATGTATATAAAGGAGACTATATAAAAAACAAAAAAAACATTTCAAAAATTGCATTTTTTCAAATAAAGAAATAATTAATGAAAAAAAAAAATCAAAAAATAATTAAAGCTATTCAGCTAGTAAATAAAATCCAAAAAATTAGATCTAACAATAACAAAAATTGGATGGATTTACTTAAATTATCTCTAGCTTTAGATTTAAAAAAGACTTCCGCAATTCTTAAAAATATATGTAAAGAAGACAAGAAAATTTCTGAGATTGCTAATAAAATTTATAAGATAAAATAAAATTGAAAAAAAAACCCTTTTTAATTGCTGAGATCTCTGCAAATCATTGTGGGGATTTGAAAATAGCTAAAAAACTAATAAAATGTGCCAAAACTAATGGTGCTGATGCAGTCAAAATTCAAACTTATACTCCAAACAGCATGACACTAAATTCAAAAAAAAAATATTTTAAAATTACTAGTGGTATCTGGAAAGGATATACTTTGTGGGACTTATATAATGAAGCAAAAACACCACTTGAATGGCATTCAGAATTATTTGCTTATGCAAAAATGGTCGGGATAAAACTATTTAGCACTCCTTTTGACAAATCATCGGTTGATTTTTTGGAAAAGTTAAATTGTCCTATATATAAAATTTCATCTTTTGAATTAACTGATTTGCCACTTATAAAAAAGGTTGCGCAAACTAAAAAACCCATAATAATATCAACTGGCATGGCAAATATGAATGAAATAAATGAGGCATATAAGACTGCAATAAATAATGGAGCTAAAGATATAACTTTGTTGTACTGTGTGAGTAATTATCCATCTAAAATAAATGAATTTAATCTAAATAATATCAAAATTCTAAAAAAAAAATTTAATTGTAAAGTTGGGTTATCAGATCACTCTACTAACAATATTGTTGCATTATGTGCTGTTGCATGTGGCGCAGAAATTATTGAAAAACATATAGCATTAAAAAATCAAAAAAAAGGTTTTGATATCAAATTTTCAATTAAAGGTGAGCAAATTAAAAAATTTAGAACGGATATTGATCAAGCTTATAAACTTATTGGCAAAAACAAAAAATTCATAAGTAATTCAGATTATAAATCAAAAAAATATCGAAGATCAATATTTAGTACAATAAATATAAAAAAAGATGAATTATTTACAGAAAATAATATAAAAGTAGTAAGGCCGGGATACGGTTTACCTCCAAAGTTCTATGAAAAAATAATTAATAAGAAGAAAGCATTACAAAATATTAAAAAAAATAATCCAATAACAATTAATTTTTTAAAAAAATAATTTATAAAAATGATTAAATTTCCCAAAAAAATTAACGATAATAAAATAAAGAAATTTTTCCTATCAAATAATCTAGATAATTTAATTTCTCTATCTAAATCTCCAGATTTAAAGACAAATCAATTAAAGCTTGATAGCCCTTTCAAACCTGACCTTAGAGATTTATATAGATTATATCAACTTGTGGTACTAAATAAAAGAACAACAATTTTAGAATTTGGATCGGGATGGAGCAGCTTAATTTTTGCTTTAGCTCTGCTTGAATTAAAAAAAAAATTTAAATATAAAGTCTCAAATCTCAGAAGAAATAATCCATTTGAATTATTTGTACTAGAGAATGATAAAAAATTTTTGAATATCTCAAAAAAAAGAATTGATAATTATTTTGAGTTAATTAAAGATAAAAAAAATATTCATTATTGTTTCTCGAGTGTTAATATGACAAGCTATAATGACAAAATAGCAACAGAATACAACAAAATGCCAATGTGTAATCCAGATTTTATATATCTTGATGGGCCGGATCAATTCAATATTAAAGGGAGTATTAATAATTTTAGCACAAGGCATAATGATATGATGCCAATGGTTTGTGATATTCTTAAAATTGAGTATTTTCTCACTCCAGGCACAATTATAGTAGTTGATGGAAGATCGGCAAATTCAAAATTTATGAAAGATAATTTTAAAAGAAACTGGATTTATAAAAATGATAAAAAATTTGATCAGCATATTTTTATACTTAATGACCCAGTGCTAGGAAAATATAACAAACGACAATTAGAATTTTATAATAAAAAATAAATTATAATAAATTTTTATTACCACTTGAGATTAATGCAAAATTTAGTTCAAAAAATAAAATTTTTAATAACTTTTGGAAATAATTTTAATTTTATAATTAATTTAATTAGAGAAGAAAATGCCAAACCTTTAGAGGAAAATAACAAAAAATTTTTAAAAAAAATTTCTCATTATTATTTGGGCTCAAATTTTTACTCTTTTGGAGAAAAAAATAAAAAAAAAATTTTTTATATAATCAAGAGATCGCCTGGTGCAGGTTTTTTTTCAAATTTAAATTATGTTTTACACAGTTTATTAATTTGTAAAAAAAAAAATTATGTACCTATTATTGATATGCAAAATTTTAAAACTATTTATAATGAAAAAACAAAAATAAGTTTTTCAAATAATTGCTGGGAGTATTACTTTAAAAAAATTAATCGATATAAACTTGAAGAAGTTTACAAAAGTAAAAATGTAATAATTCCAGAAAAAGAAATAAATTTAGAAATTGATATATCTAATTTAATTTTTTCTAATTTGAAAATTAAAATTAAGATTAAAAATAAAATAATAAGAATTTTTAAAAAATTTGAAAAAAAAAATTTTTTTAAAAATGATAAGATTCTTGGTATTCATCTTAGAGGAACATCTTACAAAACAGCAGCCGGGCACGCTTTTCCTCCAACCGAAAAACTAATGTCGGAGTTTATTGATAATTTATTAGTAAAACATAACTATAATAAAATTTTTTTGATTACAGAAGAAAAGAAATATTTATATTTTTTTAAAAAAAAATATCCAAATTTATACTTTTATAAAAATACATATCGATCAGATAAAAATGATGCATTCATAAAATATCCAAGAAATAGACATCGATATAAATTGGGTCTTGAGTCAATTATTGAAGCCTTAATACTATCAAGATGTGATGGTTTAGCATATATCAAATCTAATTTAATATCAGCCGCTATTTTTTTTTCAAAAAAAAAACAAATTAAACATGAAATTTTTCTGGGTTATAACTCTAGAAAAAAATTTATATCGAGATGGCTATGGTTCTTAAAAAGAGCACTCCCTAAAAAATTTGGTGGATTAAAGATTTTAAACTAATTTTATTTGGCCATTTTCTATTTTATATTTTAACTTAAAATAATCTAAAACTTTCTGATCATGTGAGACTAAAATCATTGTCAAATCTCTTTTTATTAAATTATCTATAATTTTTTTTTCACTTTCATGGTCTAAAGAATTTGTAGACTCATCTAAAATTAAGATTTCAGGATTTAAGTATATTGCTCTAGCAATACCTATTCTTTGTTTTTGACCGCCAGAAATATTTGACCCTTTTTCACCAAGTATTTTATCTTTTGGAATATTATGTAGTCCTAAATCCTCAATAATACTATCTAAATACTTTTCATCCTTAATTTTTTTATCTTTCAAGGTAATATTATTAATTAAATTATCATCTAAAATTGAAATATCCTGAGAAACATACCCTACATTTCCCATCCATTTCGATAGGTCTTTGGTGGTAAAAAGCTTATCATCTACAAACATTTGACCTTCATTTAAATTTAATAATCCCGATATAATATTCACAAATGTGCTTTTACCTGAACCACTTGGGCCATAAATTGCAACTTTTTCATTTTTATAAATTTTAAAATTCAAATTAGTCAAAATTTTATTACGATTATCATAACTAAAACTTATATCTTTTAATTTAATATTTTTTTTAAATAAAATATTTGCGTCAGCAATATTTTCATAATCAAAATATCTTTTTAATTCATTTTGGATTTCTTCAAATGCTGGTTTTGAAAAGATAATTCTTTGAATACTACTGTTTAATTTGTTTACTGACGGATAAATCCTTATACAGGCTACAAAAAAAACGCTAATTTTACTTATATCGATTTCTGAACCACTATTTACACTATTGATGGCCAAAAAATAAACTGAGGTCAGTACTAATATTATCAAGCAGTATTCAATAACATACCTAGGAATTACAGTTAACATGTTGGAGTAAAGTTGCGCAGCGTTACTTTTTTTACTATTTTTATCAAAGTCAGATAGAAATTTATTTTCGCTTTTTGAAATTTTAATATCTTTTATTCCTGCAAAAGCCTCTGATATAATTTTTACTTTTTCAGCCCATAATTTTTTAATAATACTTGCATTTTCGTAGTTTTTTTTTTTCGTTAATATATGGACCAAAAAAATTGTTATAGAAAAAAAAATTATTGCAAATAAAGTAATATAAAAATCTATGTTTAATAAAAAAATTAACATAGTAGATAACAATACTATCTCTACAACTATACTTAAAACTGCAGGCATTAATTGTTGTGCAAAAGCTGACACTAACGCAGTACAGTTTCTTATCATTAATGATGAATTAAAATTTAAAAAATAAATTAAAGGTTTTTTTAAATAAACTTTAAATACCCTTAAGGATAAAGTTCTACTTAATTTTAAAACAAAATCAGTTTGAATGTAATTTGTAAAAATTAAGAAAATATTTTTTATTAAATAAAGTAAAGAAATGAAAATGAATAATTGCAGCATTCTAATATTTTTGTCATCTGATAAAAAAGATTTTATTTTGAATATTTCTTGAAATTCAAAATAAGTTTCCTGATTTGAAATTATTGAAGATGCAATAGGATAAATTAAACTTAAGCCCAATATTTCTAGGGCTGCACTGACAAGAGCAATTATAAAGAGTAAAACAAAAAAAAATATTTCTTTTTTATCAAAAATATAAGTTATTTTTTTTAATAGATTTCCTTTTTTCATTATTCATTTTTCCTATAATTTTAGATAAAATTTATCTAATAATTGCACTTATAATTTTATTTAGTCTAGAAGAATAACCTTCTCTATTGTGAAATAAATAAAAATCTCTTTCTTTATCAATTTTGTGCATAAATTTTTGTTGTTTCATTTTGAATATATTTATTAGATCTATTTCTAAATTTTTTAAATTTTTGCATAAAACCACATTACTAAAATTTTGAATACCCTTTAAATGAACAAAATTTCTTAATTGATCATAATAATTAATATCTGAATAATTTTTATAACCTAAAAGCAAAGTTTTTTTTTTGAAAATAGTCGACTCTAGCAACATGCTTGTTGGACCGGTAATTACTATATCAGCATTTTTAATTAATGATGGATAATATTTTAATGATGGTTGAAAGCTTGTATCAAAAATTTTATTCATATAATTATGTTTAATTTGAGGGTCTATAATTACGGACTTTAAATTTAAATTGTCTAAATTAATATTGTGTTTTTTTTGCCAAGGATGAGGCCTGTAAATTATTTTATAATTTTTAAACTTTGAATTTTTATTAATAAAATTATCTAATATTTTTAATTCAACAGAGTTATTATAACAAAAAAAACTTTCTAAAAATAAAATATACTTAAAATTAAATTTTGATTTAATTCTTTTATTTCTCAATTTAAAATACTCATTATATCTGGGTGTTCCAATAACGAATACATTTTTTTTTTTAAACCCCTGATACTTTATTGCATGTTCTGCTGATTGTTTTCCCCAAACAGTAATAAAGTCAGGTAAAATATCTAAATTTGATTTGCTAGATAAATTATCCCAATTATCAACTAGACCAATAAAAGGTATTTGTTTTTTCACTAATTTTAAAACTGAGGCAAAGTGAACATCATCATGTTGATATGGAAAAATTATCAAATTAGGTTTAATTTTATTAAAAATGATTTTACTAAAATATAAAGATCCAAGAAAATTAAAAAATTTTAAAAATGACATATAAAAAAATCTTAATTTGTAATTGATGTTATTTTTGAATTTATTGGCTAATCTTAAATAAAAAATTAGTGAAAAGAAGTGATTTTTTTCTCTAAAAATTAATTTTTGTTTTAATAATTTTTTATTTAAGTATTTAACAGTTTTTGATTTGTAAGGATTAATAAAGAAATTTATCTTAATTTTAAAATTATAAAGTTTTTTAAAAAATTTATTTATTTCTAAAAAGGATGCTTCAGTTTTATCATTTTTTTTAAAATCTAAATAATTTTTTTTTTCTACAAAAAGATAATGACATTCATAGTGTTTGTTAATAATTTTAAAAGCTTTACTTTCAATATAATTTCTTACAAAATTATTTGAATTTATTACTATTAAAATTTTTTTTTTCATTTAATATTCTTATATCAGCTATTATGAATTATATTGCAATTATTCCATGTAGAAAAAATTCCAAAGGAATTAAAGATAAAAATATAAAAATTTTTGAAAAAAAACCACTTTTATATTGGACAATAAAATCTGCTAAACAAACACCTCAAATCAGTAAGATATTTGTCACTTCTGACTCTGATAGAATTATTAAACTATCAAAAAATTATGGCACAGAAACTATTAAGCGACCAAAAAAATTTTCTACAGATACATCCACTTCAGAAAGTGCGATTTTACATGCTTTAAAAAAGATTAAAACAAAAGAAAAAAATGTGGTCTTTTTACAGGTAACATCTCCACTAAGAAAAAAAAATGATATTTCAAATGCAATTAAAATTTTTGAAAAAAAAAAGCTTGATAGTCTATTTAGTTCATGTTTGGCAGACAGCACCTATATTTGGAAATATTTAAGAGGAAACCTAAAAAATATTGAACAACATCAATTTGTTAGAAAATCACGACAATCTTATAAAAGTAAATATCAAGAAAATGGATCGATTTATATATTCAAAAAGAATAAATTTTTAAAAAAGAAAAATAGATTTTTTGGCAAAATAGGGACTTATGTAATGAATAAAAAATATAGCTTTGAAATTGATACAAAAGATGATTTTAATTTTTTAAAAATAGTATCAAAACATTTAAAAAAACTATAAAATAATATTATGGATGTAAAATTAATTGCCGAGATTGGTATTAACCACAATGGATCTATTAATATGGCTAAAAAACTCATAGATTTAGCATCTGATAAAGGTTTTCATTTTGTAAAATTTCAAAAAAGAGAACTTGAGATTTGTATACCCAAGAATGAAAGGGAGAAGTTGAGAGACACTCCATGGGGAACTATAACCTACATGAAATATAAAGATAAATTAGAATTAAATATCTCACAACTTAAATTACTTAAAAAATATTCAAAAAAGAAAAATATTGAAATGTTTGTATCTTGTTTTGATACTGTAAGTTTAAATAAAATAAAACCATTAAAATTTAAATATAACAAAGTACCCTCAGCATTAATTTCTAATGAATTTTTTTTAAAACAAGTTGCAAATGAAAAAAAACATACATTTATATCTACTGGAATGTGTAATCTAGAAACTATAAAAAAAGCTATAAAGATTTTTAAATATAAAAAATGTAATTTTACACTAATGCATTGTGTGTCTCTCTATCCTTGTCCAGAGAATATGCTTAATCTAAGTTTAATAGAATATTATAAGAAAAAATTTAAATGTGATGTAGGTTATAGTGGTCATGAATCTACGGTATCTCCAAGTATATATGCTTATATTTTAGGCGCAAAAGTCATCGAAAGACACATTACTCTAGATAGGGCTCTTTGGGGCACCGACCAATCGGCTTCTCTTTCTGGTAAAGGAATGGAACAACTGGTGAGCATTATAGAAAAATTTAATATTGTAAGGGGTAAACCTCAAAAAATTTTCTTACCAGAGGAAAAAAATATGCTAATTAAATTTAAATATTGGTAATCTAGATTCTATAATTTTTATTAATTAAAAATTGATTTAAATTTTTTTCAATATTAATTATATCCTTCTTGGTAATATTTTTCACAAAATAATCATAAATTCTATCGCTTGGAAGATTTTCATATCCACCAATCGATTTTATCATCTTATAATAATTTGGAAAAAACCAATTATCATTAGGATTTAAATAATTCATATAATAGTAAATCAAGATCTCATTCCTAATTTTATTGATGTTTTTCATTTTTGGAATTTTTTTTAAAATTTTATTAAATTCTTCTAGATTTTTAGGGTGGTGGTTAAAACCAAAAGCTGAGTGAGGGTTATTTGGTCCTGCGTTGAGAACTGGAATGCCAAAAAATGGGTACTCTACACCCACAGTTCCATATACAGTTAAAACTAAATTTATACCCTTTCTCATGATATATTTATGTGAAAGATTGTCCGGTAATAATTTTATGTTTGGATACTTTCTAAGAATTTCAATTACAATTTTCTCTGTAGCTTTGTGGGAAATTAGAAATTTTCCACCAACTCTTGGGTGATTTTTTATATACCAGTCATAATTTGTTGATTTGGAAAATTCTCCCAAATAATTCAGCCAATTGTAAAAATCAGGAAATATAAATTTTCCATATAAATGAACTGCATCAAAAAAGTCATGTGTGCAAATCAAAATTTTAGATCGATTGTTTTTTTTTATATATTCTTTCTTGATTTTATAATTATTAAAAGAACTTTTATTGCTATAGAATAAAACTTTATCCCCTTTTAAACCCGTATTACCATTAAATCTTTTTTTAAAATTTTGCTCAGAAAGTTTTAATTTTTTAATTTGTTCTTCTTTGCTGAATTTTAAAAAAAGTCTTTGATAATTTTTAAAATCTCCATATCCATAATATGTATTTTTTGAATATTTTATTATTGATTTAGAGGTTGCAACTAATGATAAAATATTTTGCTTATTTGCAATCCTTAAGGGTATAGCGTACGAATAACTTAAATGTGAAGTTATTACGGCATTAACTTTATTTTTTTTAAAATAATTATGCCAAAAAAAATATAAATTTAAAAATTCTAAAAAAAAAATTTTAAAATCATTAGACTCAATACTTAAAGTTGGAACCTTTTTAGATTTGAGATAAGTATCGTATATTAAGTCACCAACTAATATGTTATTAATTTTAAAATTCAGCAGATTATTTCTATTTTTGATTTTTTTAAATTTTTTATCAAAAAATATTTTAGAAATTTTACTAATTGATTTTGAAATCTTTGGCCTAAATATTTCATCAACACCAAAAGAGTTATAAATGGAAAAATAGCCTAAATTCAAAAACTTTCCCATAAACCATTTTAATTTATTTTTTAAAGAAAATACTAATGGTGAGGAAAGTACACTATAATTAAAAAAACCTTTAATTTTACATCTAAATTTTTTTTTTAAAAAATTTGCTAATACTGAATTTACAACATGAAAATCATTAAATGCATTAAATTCTATTAGTATAACTCCATCATTAGAAGATTGTTTATTTTTAAATAAAGTTTTGTTAAATTTTTTATATCTAAAGTTTTTTGTAAAACCCATTTATATTTCAATTATTTATATTTACTGACCAATAATTTTAACTTTTTAATATTCATAAAATTTGAATTTAAATTTGAGCTATATGAAAAATTTTTTTTATTCATTTTCCATTTTTCACTCTTTAAATATTTTTTTGCCAATTGGTTTTTTATTGTTGGAAGAAGTAAGTATAAATTTTTACTTTCTAAACAATTTAAACTTTCACTTTCAGTTATCATTTCTTCATGTAGTTTTTCACCTTGTCTAATTCCAACAAAACGTAATTTACACTTGGGGTCAATAACTTTTGCCAAATCAATAATATTAAATGAAGGTAATTTAGGAACAAATATCTCTCCTCCCAAGGAGTTTTTTAAAACATACAATGCTAGTTTAATGCTTTCTTTAAGTTCAATATTAAATCTGGTCATTCTTTTATCTGTTATTTCCAAATTTCCACTTTTTTTTTGTCTTTGAAACTCTGGAAATACTGAGCCTCTGCTCCCGAATACATTGCCATATCTTAAAACTGAAAAACTAATATCTCTTTTTCCTCGCATATTGTTTGCGCTTACCATTAATTTCTCAGCACAAAGTTTAGTTGCTCCATATAAATTTACAGGTGAAACAGCTTTATCAGTTGATAATGCAACAACTTTCTTTACATTGCTGTCAAGAGAAGCCTCGATTAGATTTTGTGTTCCTAAAACGTTAGTTTTAATAGTTTCGGCTGGATTATATTCTGCTGTAGAAACTTGTTTTAATGCTGCGGCATGTATAACATAATCAATTCCTTCTAATGCTCTTTTTAACCTTTGGAAATCTCTTATATCGCCTATAAAATATCTAAGATTAGGAAATTCTGTTGGTGAAAATTTTTTAGATAAATTATATTGTTTAAGCTCATCTCTACTAAAAACTACAATTCTTTTTATATTTTTAAAATTCTTTAAACAATATTCTAAAAAAGCAGATCCAAAAGTTCCTGTGCCCCCAGTTATTAAAATTGATTTGTTATTTAACATTTATATTTTTTATCAAAGTACTATACTAAAGTTAATGAAAATCAAACCAATTTGCATAATTCCAGCAAGAAGTGGTAGCAAGAGAATTAAAAATAAGAATATAATAAATTTTTTTGGAAAACCTATTATATCTTATCCTATTATAGCTGCTAAGAATTCTAAAATATTTTCTAAGATAATCGTAAGTACAGACACAAAAAAAATTGAAAAAATTGTTAAAAAATTTGGTGCAGAATGTCCATTCATAAGAGAAAAAAAATTATCTGATGATAAATCTAGTACTAAGGAAGTGCTAATTGATGCTATTAAAAAACTTAAAACTTATAATGTTCCATATCATTTTTTAGTATATCCAACATGTCCAACAATTACTAAAGAGGATTTTGTTTCGGCATATAATTTAATTAAAAGGAAAAAAGCAAATGCACTTATAGCAGTTACAAAATATTCGAATTCTCCCCTCAGATCATTTTGTTTAAAAAAAGGGAATATTGAATTTAATTGGAAAAACTATCAAAAATATAATTCTCAAGATTTACCAGATCACTATTATGATACTGGGACTTTTTATATATTTAAAACAACTGAACTAATAAAATCAAAAAAATTTTTACTAAAAAAAACTATCCCGTATTTAATACCTAGAAACAAAGGTGTAGATGTAAACACTCAAGATGATTTAAATTTTTTAAATCTCATTTTCAAAAATAAAAATAAAAAAAATTAGTCTTACAGCAAACTTTGATAGACCTCATTAGTTTGAAAGGCTGTATTTTTCCAAGAAAACATTTTAGATCTTAAAAAACCTTTCTTAATCATATTTTCTCTATTAGTATTAGATAAAGTTATATTTTTTAATGCTTGAATTAAAGATTCTTTTTTCTTCGGATCAAAATACTCTACAGCATCACCACCAACCTCTGGTAATGATGAATTATTGCTGCAAATTACTGGACAATTGTTTTCCATTGCCTCTAAAACTGGCAAACCAAAACCCTCATAAAGTGAAGGATAAATTAAGCAAAAAGCTTTAGAATACAAAGATCCTAAAATTTGTTCATTACTTCCAATGTGTTTAAACTCGCCTATTTCAAATTTATATTTTTTAAACATTTGAATTTCATTTTTTGAAAAACTTCCTCCTCCAAAAAAAAACAATTGAAAATTATCTTTAAATTCATTATTTGATTTTATAGCTTGTAGAATAATTTCAAAATTTTTATATCCATGTCTATTTCCAACATATAGGACATAAGGTTTATCTGAAGAATTTTCTATTTTAAATTCCTTATCTTGTTTAATTAAACCTGCAAGGTATATTACTTTAATTTTCTTATCACTGACATTATAATATTCTATCAAATCTTTTTTAGTATTTTCTGATATACAAATTATAAAATCTGACTCCTTAAGAGCTCTTATTTTTTCATCTTTATATTTCTTAATTCTTTCTGAGGAATAAAATTTTTCATGTATTAAATCAAAAACTGTTATTACTTTTTTATTTTTATTTGAAAATAAATAGTCAAAATTATAATAAGTTGGGTGGATTAATAAATTTTTTTTATCTTTTAAATAATAGTGAGTTAAATATTCATTTGTTTTTGCTAAAATTGAATTTATAAAAAAATTTTTTCTTTTTTTTAATTTTATTGAAAAACTTTTTTTACTTACAAAATCGTTAGCATGGATTGGAGCAAATATTGCAGAATTGATATTTATGTTATTTAAATTTTTATTTAATTCGACAAAATATCTTGATGGTCCACCATACTCTTGTTTAAGAAAAATTTGATAGTCAAATATCACTCTCATATTACTCACATTGTATAATTTATTTACATTTTTAAGTAGTTTGAGATTTAAAATTTATAATATTATATTTTTAAAAAACAGTTCCTTAAAATACATAAAATTATATCAATAAACTAAGCTAAAGTTAACGAAGATTATTATATATTGTGGTGTATAAGTTAAAAGCTAAATTTTATCTAAACTAAGTATTTCAGAAAATAAGTAACCTTATATAAAGATAGTCATAGCTGATATATGATTACAAGTATCGTTTAATAATTATTTACCTAAATATATTTTTTTATAATTTAGACATCAATTAGTATCCAAAAAAATTTTTTTCAGTGCATAAATCAAGCCAATTGAGCTATTAGTACTGGTCAGCTGCACGCATTACTGCGCTTCCACATCCAGCCTATCAACGTGG
>Ga0209631_10002831_pt1 | contig 20437 bp, 12 predicted proteins | sample COG_08_FD_184752 | JGI IMG/M metagenome (GOLD analysis project Ga0209631, IMG submission 184752) | Pelagic Microbial community sample from North Sea - COGITO 998_met_08 (SPAdes) (version 2) | ecosystem: Environmental > Aquatic > Marine > Neritic zone/Coastal water | place: Helgoland, sampling...
GAGCTGATATCGTCGTCGTCGTCGAGAAAGGAGGAAGAGTTTGAGGAAAAGAGTACACTTCGTGCACGAAGAAAAGCTGCTTCGCGGAACAAAGAGAGAGCGAGCACGTCTCGTCGTAAAGAATGCGCGTCACATCATCATCATCATCATCTTCGTCATCGAGAAAGGAAGAGTGTGAGGAAAATAATGAGTTCTTTCTCGAGCGATTACGAGAAGCGCTCGCAGATGACGACGACGACGACGAAAACGATGCGGGGTCGTCGAGAGTGCACACGACGGGGGAGTTCTTTGAATCGTGCAAAAGAGATATGGGCAACACGCACGGACGTAAAGGAGGAGGAGAACAACACATGGAGGCTGTGGTGCGAGTGAAAACAACGCGAGAGGTTGAAAATATCGTTCGCGCGTGCGCGGAGTTCAAGAAACCAGTGGTAACGAGAGGCGCCGGGACGGGATTGGAAGGCGGGTGCGTGGCGTACTTTGGTGGGATTGTTTTGGACGTGTCGCTTTTGAAAACGATGTCGATGGATGAGATGCAACGCACCGCGACGGTCGGCGCGGGCGTGTTGAAGAACGAGTTGAATACGTTTTTAGAACCGTATGGGTTTATATTCGGCCCGGATCCGTCCTCGAATCCAAGCGTCGGCGGGATGGCGAGCACGGGGGGGAGCGGATTGTCAACGCTCAAGTACGGAACGTCGAAGGAAAATATCGTGAGCATGAAAGTCGTCACGCCGAAAGGCGAGTGCATCGAAACCAGACGAAACGTGAGGAAAAGCTCAACGGGGTACGAGTTAAACGCTCTGTTTTTAGGCGCGGAAGGCACTTTAGGCGTGATCACGGAACTGACCGTGAAATTGTTTCCGATTCCAAAAACGAGAGTCGGGGCGGTGGTGCAATTTGAAACGGTTCGCGACGCCGCGGAAACAGTCGTGTTGGCGCGAAACGCCAATTTGGAGACGCTGTTGAGGTGCGAAATGTTAAACTCGGAAGGCGTGCAAGTCTCAAACGTCGTGTTTAAGACGAAAATGATTGAAACGCCTACGTTATTTTTAGAGTTTGTGGATTCCAAGCTACCCGACGAAGGCGGATACGAGAGAGCGAAAGCAGATTACGACCGTTTCATCGAACTCGCGACCTCGAAAAACTGTCGAAAGAGCACGATACAGTTTGCGAAAAACGCCGACGAGTTGGATTCAATTTGGGAAGCGAGAAGAGGATGCTATCTTGGGGCGATGCGATATCGCGGCATACAGTTGGGCACGCACAAAAAAGAGAAAGTTTACGTCGGGGACGTGTGCGTACCGATTTCGAAACTCGCGGACTCGATCGCCAACGCAGAAAGGTTGTTTAAACGAGCGAGATTCCCGTGCGTGATGTGTTGCCACATCGCGGATGGCAATTACCACTGCTTAATTCCGTTCAACGACGACAACGAAAAAGAGTTACACAAATTAGAAGAGGAGTTAGTCAACGCCGCGTTAGACGTCGGAGGTGTCGCTTCGGGCGAACACGGCGTTGGCGTCGGGAAGATGAAACACATCGTCCGCGAACACGGCGAGGCGCACATTGATATCCAAAGGTCGATAAAGAAAGCGTTGGATCCTTTGAACATAATGAACCCGGGGAAGGTGATATCGTGGACGAGTCCTTCTTCTTCTTCTTCTTCTTTACGATCAAGGAGTAAGCTGTGATGAGAGATTAGATAGAGCTTTTTTACATACGTAGGTAGCATCATCAACATTAGATAATAGATATTTGTACAATAATGATAAATAAATCATCGACGCGAATACATATGCGATCCTCCTCCTCCTCCTTCGCTCGTCGTAATTTTTTCCTCTTCGCGTCGCGCCTCTACTTTCAAAGAGACTAATTCCCTTCTGTAGCAAGCGTTACACAACCGATCTCCGTGTTTAAACTTGCCTTTATTCTTCGGTATCGCCCAGTTCCCGCTCGTCCTTTCGTTCTGACACTGCGCGCACCTCACGTCGAGCGCCGTCGCTCGTTCCCGACAGTAACACGAATGACACAGCCGCCCAGTTTTCCCGCCGACGAACTTGTTTCGGTACCACTCGACCGAACTCGACGTTTGACACATTTCGCACGAGTGCGTTTGGAGATCATTCTTAATCCGAATTCGTCTCGCTCGGTTATAGCAGGCGTTGCATTGGGTCTTGTTCTTGTACCATCGAGAGGACGCGGTTCGGTCGCAATAGTGACACTGATTTTTACCAACACTTTTGGCGGTAAAATCGCCGTTCTCTGTGTTCTTCTCCTCTTTCTCCTCGTCTAAAACGCTTTTCGTGATCTTCGTCGCACCACTCCTCTTTTTACTCCTCCTACCACAGTTCGTTAAAAAACCACCACGAGAGCTTTTCTGTTCTTCTCCAATTATCCATTCTCGTCCAACAAATCCTTCTCCTCCTCCTTTCGCAACAAAAACCGCTTTAAAACGAAACGCGCGTTTTCCTCCACGAGCAGCTGATCCTCCTCCTCGAGGAGAACACCACGAAGCCGTCGTCGTCAAAGTCGTCGCGAACACAAAGGAAGAAGAAGCCTTCGACGACGAGGAAGAAAAAAAAGGAACACCCCCAGGGGAGGGTACCACAACCGCCACCATTTTTTTTCTACTCAACGTAAAAAGAACTTTAAATCATTCAAAGAGAACTTTAATAATAAAAAACGAATCTCACTGCTGGAGTAGTGTTGCGCTCTTCCGTGCGCACGACTTGGTTAAATAATGAGCGCGCGTGTCTATGTCTTAAATATGTGTGTTCTGTGATGCGATGAAATTCTTCTGCTTTTTGTGCATTCCCCACAACTTTTTAGAGCACTTTTTGTTTAGGGTTTGTTACCGTAGGTAGGGTTTAACAAGAACACAACAAGAACCAAAAGAGACTCCCCGTCAAAAATCACACACACGTATAGGAGAGAGAGGATAATGACGACGAACTCGCGGAGGACGACGAACGGACGAACGATGACGTTCTTCGCCGTCGTTTCGTCCTCGCTGTTGTTTCTTATTATTCTCGATTTGGCGACGAGTATAACAGGTGTGCACGCGCAGAAAGAGTTGGCGTTCGAAGAACAAAATCCATCCTCTTCTTTGGGGAAAACGACGACGAGAACAACGCCCGAGACCATCACCGCGGAGGATGATGACGACAGCGCACAAAAGGACGCGCACGGCAGCGAGGGAGGAGGAGAGTGGCAATTCGCCACCCCCGCGTCCAAAGGTTTGAGTCAGAGCAGCTTAGAGGTACGTGTATTCTTTTTGTCTCTCTCTCTCTTTTTGTATCTCATCCGAGAGAGCCGCGGCTCGCATTTGGAGGTCGGGGAACATTTGTCGTCCTCTTCTTCCTCTTCTCTCTCTCTCTCTCGTTTAAAAATCATCTTTTGGCGCGCGTCTGGTCTTTCTTTCGATCCTCGTTTTCGATGACGACTCACCGTTATGAACGTTTCTTTTATTACGCGTCGTTATTCATCATACACTTCGAATACACAGACGGCAGACGCGCGTCTCTCGGTCCTCCCTGGGCGAGACTGCTTCTTAGTCGCCAAGGACGGCGCCATCGTGCACGAAAACTACCCAGGTTTTGCCTCGAGTCCAAACGCGAAAAGGACGACGGATACATCTGGCGCGCTTTTATCGCTGGCGATGATTGGTGCCGCGGTGAAAGACGGGTTGATTGAACTCGATCAGCCGCTGTTAGATTACACGCCGTTAGCGGTTGAGATTTTCGGGAAAGATACGACGGTGACGGCGAGGCATATTTTGCAGCAAACGCACGGCGGCGCGGTAGAAGAGAACCAAAGAGCGAACGAACCCGGACAAGAGTGGGATTTGGACGATAGTTTCGATAGAGATCACAGGAATTCGTTGTATTTGAAAGTCGTGGAGGATGCGATTCAGCACGCGGTGTTTAGACGGGTGAAGAGAGACGCGAAGGAGTGGGCGACAAAGGCGGTTTTAGAACCGCTCGGGTTGCAAGAGGCTTTTTTGAACGGCGACGATCAAACGGACGGGGAATTTTCGCTCACCGGGAGGTTCAGTTTGTCTTGCAGAGACGCGTTGAAGTTGGCGCAGCTGTTTTTGAACAAAGGCGTGACTTTAGACAAAACGGGGCATTCCATTCAGTTGTTCAACAAAGACTTCGCGTACGAGGTGTTCACGCAAACCGAGCAAAACGATAAGCACGGGTTATTGACGTGGGTGCACCAACCGTTGGAGAAAGACGAGAAAATCCCGAAGAAAGCGACGTGCTGTTCGCCGGTGGCGTTGGGGTCGACCCCGTGCGGCCACGCGGCGAAGAATTTGCGCGGTCCTCTTTTCGGCGCGTCGACGACGTCGTTCGTGGCGATGACTCTCGGCGATAAAGGGTCCGCTATTTTCATGTTGCCGAAAGAAAACATCGCGATTGTGACTTTTGGGCGAACGAGCGGAGAAACGGGTAATTGCGAGAGTTACCAGAGAGACGATACGTTTTTAGCGCACGCGTTGTGGGGCGCCGCCAAGGTTGGATTAGAGCCGGATACGATTGGCATGAAAGGCTTAGATGACGGAAAGTTTCGCGTGGTGGACGGGGAGCCGCACTTGTCGGCGTTAGCGCAGCAAGAGAGCGGCATTCAAATTGGCCCAGACGGGAAGGAGAAGATGAACACGAAAGTGGTCATTGATCCGGAAAGCGGCAGACCGAAGAGAGTGCCGATTGGCGACGGAACCGTGGTCACCACCGCGGACGGCAGGAAAGTCCAAGAATACGAAGAAGACCGCGAAATCCACGACCAAGTTTGGAAAGAGATGATTGGTGGGTATTACGTAGAAGCCGTGAACTCGGCCGCGGAATTTTTGCAAGAGCACAAGAAAGCGGTCAAAGCCGGCCAAGACGTGTACGGGTCCATGCAAAGATGGCAAGACGCCATTCACATGTCCAAACACGAACCGACCGTCGTCGAGGAGGAGTATTACAAAGAGCAAGGCATCGACCCGAAATTCTTAAAAACGCCAATGGCGGAACTCGAAGAAGCGGCGGCGAAAACGGTAGCGGCGAAGAAGAAAGCCGGCGACGAGGACGCAAAGTTCAGCGCGGTGCCGGAATATCCGGCGGTGCAACACGCGCAGCCGCACGAGTATTCCGTCCCGAGTTTAGGTTCCGCGCAAGAAACAAAGAAGACAAGTTGGTTCCGACAAGTGTTGACGCCGACGCAAAACATGGCGAGAATGGCTGTCGTAGGCGACGTCCCGGTGAGAGTCATGATGATGGGCGCGAAGAAAGATACGGCGAAGCTCGGCGACGGGGCCATGTCTTCGGAAGAAGCGGCGAGTTTGGGCGAGTCACCGTACGTGCACCAAATGCGACAACGCAACGCGCAACGCAGAGTATTTCTCCAACCTCGATCTGATGCGGCGACGCAGCAAAGATTACTCGCATCGAGGAGAAATCGCAACATTGTCGACGACGAGAAAGCGCGAGAAGAAGAAGAAGAAGAAGAGTTGAACAGTGAGAATATTCAAAGAATTGAACGCAACATCCATCGCGAAGAATCGCGAGAGCAAAGGCAACAACAACAACAACAATACAACGGGAATCTGAGGGAAGAGAACGACGAGAGAGAACAGAGCGTGCTAGGCGACGACAAGAGTCGATTGCGTAACGGAATAAACCTCGCGCCACAACGACTCACCGACGCGCCGATTCGTTCGAACAACTTTGAAGATTCACCTTCGGCGTACGGCTCGTGCTCGTGCGCGTGCCCAGGCAAAGCCGACGATGCTGAGCACCACTGTTACGATGTTGTCGACGAGACGCCGAACGGCGACGCGTCGATGGCGTGCGATACCGCGAGACAGCTCGGGAACGCGCAGTGCCCAACCTCTGGCGTCGTCAACGCGTGCGTTGAATCTTCCAAGGGCGTTTTACTCGGCCCCGAGCAACACCCGGATCAGAGTTGTAAGCAAACGCGCGCGTGCCCAGACGCGAGCGCGAATGCGAGTGAGCTCGAAAGAAGTTTTGTCGCTGAAGTGTACGAGTGCCAAGCCGTTCGATACGCGAGTTGCTCGTTCTCGGTGAATGCGTGTAAGAAATCCACCATGGTGTTGCGCAGAGCGAACACGGAGATGGAATTCGCGGCAACAAACGGACCGGTCGTTATTCGCGTCCCTGCTACGGGAGCGCAAGAGCAACAACAACGTCAGCAATTACCGCAGCGCACGTGGACGCCGCGTCAACAAACCTTGGTTTCCTCGTCCTCTTACGCGCAACCAATCGAGGATCTCACCGACGAAGACTACGAAGATGCGCGAGGAGAAGATTTCGTCGAACAAGTTCAACAGCAAAGAAACGATCGATCAACAAGATCTTCCGGCAAAGCTTACGCGTCGAAGAAATCTTCTTCTTCTTCTCGATCTTCTTCCAAAGTACAAGAGGCTTTGAAAGAGACGAGCGGAACGGTTGATAAGCCGTTGACGAAAGCGCCTCGACGCGCGGGCAAGACGAGCGCTCCTTCATCCTCGAAGGAAAGCTCTCCCTCTGTCGGCAAGAAAGAGTCATCGTCGGTAAAATCCAGCAGCAACAACAAAAGCAGCAGCAAATCGTCGAGCAGCAGCAAGAAGATTGTCTCTCCGCACGACTTGACCGAAGCCATCGAGATGGACATCAGGAAGAAAACGAGAGAAAAGCCTCGCAACCGCGAAGAAGCCTTCGTGCAGTGGGCGGAATACTCTCCGCCATTCATTGCCATCGGTACCGCGTGTGTAGCTTTAGCCGTCGCCTTGCTAGCTATCGCGAGAAAGTACCCGAGCTCCGTGTCGCACCCGTGGGCGATTCCGGGCGTGTTACAACGCCAAGACGTGGACGAAGAGACTGGCGGGAAAGGTAACGGCCGTCCGCCGTTACCTTCGCGAGCGGCGTACGGCACCGCGAACGACGCCGCGGCGTACTCCGAAAAACTCTCCTCCCCGAGAACGCCTGAATTTAAGCAATCCGAGAAAGAACGAATTCGCTTAGCGCAAGAAGAGCGCGAGCGGTTAGCTGCGGAGAACATTCGGGCCGAGTTTGAGAAGGAAAACGAGGAGCGCAAGAAGCGTTTCGAGCAAGAACTGGATGCGTTGAAGAAAGAACGGGAAGCGTTTGAGGCGATGAAGAAAGAGGAAGATCGGAAGCGAAAAGAAAAGAGAGAACGCAAAGAACGAGAGCTGAAACGCGCGAAGGAGGAGAAGGAAATGGAGAACAAGTTGTCGCAAGCGAAGAAGGATGCCATGGCGGCGGCGAGAGAAATCGCGCGAGAGGAGACGGAACGCGTGCTTAGCAAACCGACGAATGTAGTCAAAGAAGAAGAGCAAGTTGAAGTTGAAGATGAAGACGAGAAGAAAGAGGTGACGACGACGAGCTTGGTGGTTGAAAAACAAGAGTCTGTGGCCAAGAAGAAAGGCTTCTTCAACAAATCGTCGGCGGCAAAGAAGTAAATTTTAGCACATGTATTTATATCATCATCAACGACAATACGATTAACGAGTACATCTTCTTCGTCCTCTTAATACTACTACTACAGTTTCTTCTATTATACATCTTTTTACAGCAAAGCTATTCGAGCGAAGCGCATGGTACACAACGTCGCTCTCGCGATGTTGGCGTAGTGCGCTCGTCGAACCATTCGCGCCGCGGCGTTCGCGTTCCCGCCACCCAAGCCTTCACCGCCGCCGCCGGAAAATCCGCCGCCGCCGCTCCCACTCATCTTATACTCGTAATCGTTCGTGTGCGTTCCATCATCTATAGCGCTATTCGCCAAAGCGTCCGCGTCTTTATTAAACTCCCTTCTCACGTGCGCTATATCAAACCTGCGAAACTTCTTCTTCATCTCGTTACACTCCGCGTGCAACGGAATCAACCTCGGCTCTTTCACTTTCCAATCGCCTTTCACTTGACTGACGATTAAGTTACTATCGCCTCGGACCCGAATATCCTCGATCCCGAGTTCAATGGCTGCTTTCAACCCGGTAATTAACGCGTGGTACTCCGCCTCGTTCACCGTCGCGACACCCAACGACGTGCAAATCTCTTTGATGATTTCACCACACCTTTCTTCTTCTTCTTCTTCTTCCTCTCTCGCGTCTGACGGTATTCTCGGCGCTCGAATTAACGCTCCAGCACCGGCCGGTCCCGGGTTTCCTCGCGACGCGCCGTCGAATTCCAAAACGAAGGGTACGTTTTCTTCCGCGTTCGCTTTCGCGGAAGTGTTGAGTTTTCTCTTGGTGTTGTTACCGTTGGATTTCCCCCTCGCTGTTGTTGTTCTTTTCGCCGGTGGTGATGAAAGTGGTTTCATCGGTTCGTATTCCGTCGTCCATCCATCGTCGTCGTCCTCAAACTCCTCTTCATTTTTGTCTAGGTATTCTGTAATCGAAGTTTGTTTTGTGCTGTTCGTATGCGCTTTCCTCTTTTGCGTGTTCGTCGGAATCGTTGGTCTCACCTCGGCGGCGATGGAGGAAGACGATGGATTCTCGACGACGTTTGTTTTCACCCACGCCTCGGCGTCTGCTCGCGCCGAGAAGCTCTTTAATAAGAATAGGAGAGAGAAGGAACATTTATGTCAGATTCGAGAGATTCTTTCATCAGAGAGCAGCGCATTCGCGCGCGCAAAGGGAGGAAAGGACGGGGGGAAAGTATTATTATTGACCTTGTGCTGCGCGTTCGGGAACGAGAACACTTGCTTTTTGCACTCGTCCCAGGTTTCGTACACGCCTGGTTTTCGTCCACTCGCGACCGCGTAGTATTTCTTTTTGTTCGTGTTGTTGTCCTTATTGTTCTTCGCGGTAGACGAGGTCTTCAGTCCTCCTCCTCTGTCCGCCATGATGTGGTCTCGTTGTGGCGGAGTAGAGAAAAGTCGCGTCAAATAATAGGGTAACTCCTCTTGCGACTTGCGGTCTTCCTTTCCATTTTATCCGAAAAAATTCATTCCTTTTTCGTTGTTTTTGTCTCCCTTCACATTTTTTGCTTTTCTGCTTTTTTCTCCCACCTTTTTGCTTCGTACTTTTTCCTCTCTGTCTTGTGTCTGTCATTTCGTGTCCCAAGTTGTGTACATTGTTTCATCATTGTTTCAAACACACGCGCGCAATAGAATGGCACTGGCCTTTTCTCGCGCGACAACGAGAACGACGAGACGAACACTCTCGTTTGAAAGAAGAAGAAGAGTGGTGAGAATTTTACCAGCAGCAAAAGCGATGTCGTCCACGACTAAAGAAGAAGAAACGACGTATTCGCAGTTGAAAGAAAAACTCGCTGAAATCGATTGCTTGTCCTCGTTGGCGGGTTTAGCCGGGTGGGACGAATTGACGATGATGCCGAGTGGAGAACACGCGGCTTTGTTGCGTTCGAAAGCGTCCGCGGTATTAGCAGGGGTTATTCATCAGAAATCTATCGATTCAGAATTAGGGAAACTCATCGCGAACAGTCAACCTTCACGTCCGAAAGATATCGCGAACGTGAAAAGAGCGAAAGAGGAGTACGAACGGTCGGCGAAAATTCCAAGCGATATGGCGAAGAAAGCGGCGGAGTTACAATCCGAGGGGTACCAGATTTGGGTGAAGGCGAGAACGGCGAAGGATTTCCAGACGTTTTCGCCGATATTGAAAGAGTGGGTTGATCTCGTGAAACGCAGGTGCGAGTTGATCAAACCCGGGGAGGATGCGTTTAACACGAGTTTAGACGAGTACGAGAGAGGAATGACCGCAGAGCGTCTCAATGAGATATTTCCTGTCGTGAAGACGTGCGTCGTGGATTTGATTCAAAAAGTGTACGCGAAAGAGTCGCCGGTGGCGTTGAAAAAAGGCGAAAACGTGGTGAGCAATGGCACTTTTGACGTGGATACGCAGGCAAAGTTATCGAAGGAGATCGCGTTAAAGCTTGGGTTTGATTTAGAAAAAGGGAGATTGGATGTTTCCGTGCATCCGTTTACGGGAGGCTGCGGTCCCGGAGACGTACGAATGACCACGCGATACAAAGAAAACGATTTGTCGGAAGGTTTGACCGGGACGATTCACGAAACCGGGCACGCTTTGTACGAACAAGGAAGAAACGTGACGGAATACGCGAATCAACCCGTATCGCGCGCGCACTCGATGGGCGTCCACGAATCGCAATCGTTGTTGTGGGAACGCATGGTCGCGTTATCGCCGTCTTTTTCCACGTTTCTTTTACCGGAATTGAAGAAGTCGTTCCCGAAAGAATTTGAAAACGTGACCGAAGCACAGTTGCACGCGTCTTTGAACGTCGTGAGAAACCCGTCGGTGATTCGAGTGGAAGCGGACGAGTTGACGTACCCGTTGCACATTTTGTTGCGAACGGAGTTGGAAATTGGTTTGATGCGCGGCGAAATCGCCGTGGACGATTTACCAAAACTTTGGAACGAGAAAATGAAACAATATTTGAACGTGGACATCGAAGACGATTCGCGAGGCGTTTTACAAGACGTCCACTGGTCGTCTGGCGCGTTCGGATACTTTCCAACGTATCTGTTGGGTGCAATGTACGCGTGTCAAATCTTCGAAGCGGCGAAGAAAGCTTTGCCGACGTTGGAGGACGACATCGCAAAAGGCACGTTCGCGCCGCTTCGCGAATGGTTGCGCGTAAACGTCCACGATCGAGGCAGTGAATGCGATTCCGCGGATGACTTGTTGGTTTTAGTCACGGGCAAGCCGCTCGATGCGGAAGCGTTCACGAAATACTTGACGGAAAAGTATACCAAGTTGTATAATCTCTAATAATAAAAATCTATTCTTATACCTACTACTACCTCATCAATCTATGTAAAGGTAAGGTTTTTAGTTCTCCTACGACGAGTAGTATTTGCTATGTACTACTCTACTACGAAATCATTTCTTGGACGATGATGTTAATTTCTTCGCTTTGGCCGGCGCTTTCTTTTTATTCAACTTCTTCTTCTTCAAGACCGCGTCGGATAATTTCTTCCCGTCTCCGGGTAAGGCCTCGTCCCATGTTTTCGCGGCAATTTTCGCTCTTTTCTTTGCCTGCTTCTTCTCTGCTTTATCGAACATATCGTCGATATCGTCGCCTTCCGCGTCGCTCGATTTCTCTTCTTCTTCTTCTTCTTCTTCCTCAGAGGAGGAAGAGGAAGACGCGTTCTTCGGTGGAGGTTTCAGCGAAACCAACGGTACGTGTTCTTTATCTTCTGCATCATCATCTTCATCTTCATCGGAGGAATCTTCGCTGGCGCGCGCTTCTGCGTCCATCGCTTCTGCGTCTTCGAGTAACGCTTCCTTAATGCCATCCTCTTTCTCTTCGTCCTCGCCGACTTTCATCGCCGCCCGTTCGAGCGCGTCTGGATCGTATTTCCGTCGTCTCGTTTTTTCTTCCAATCGCTTCTGCTCGAATATTTCGTGCGCCTCTTTCATTTCCTTACACACTACTTTAGCTACGTCGCTCGCGGTGGAGTGTACTCCCGCCAACGCCGTCGCGTCCACGCCTCGCGTCGCGCTCTTCCCTAATCTCTCGCCCATAAAATCCATGGTCGAGAAACACGTCTCTCCGTGTTCATTTACCGCAACTGTCGCGAACCCGATCGCGCACGCCTCTTCTTCTACGGTTGCGTCCACCAATACGCCGTATTTCTGATGCGGTTTGTTGTTCTCGTCCTCTTCGTCCGCATCTTCTTTGCTCTCTTCGTTTTCGTCTATCCCGCTCCCTTTGCTGTTACTTCCATCGTAAAACGCAAACCGAACGGCCACTGGATGATGCATCAGCTGCAACTTCACGCTCTCCCGTTCCTCGTGAAACGTCACGCGATTCGTCTCGTTATCTATCGAACACTCGTACCTCCGAAAGCTCCCTAACGCGCAGTTCGCGCCTATCGAAACCGCCAACGGCAAATCCCCGCCGTGATTTAAAAGAGTCACATCCAACCTTAAATGCCACACGTACCTCCCCGCACTGACGCACAAACTCTCCAAATCCAACGCCCTCGCGTCTCGAAAACACTTCTCCAGCATTCTCGACAAACCATCGCACGTTTCGTGTTCTCGATTCTTCTCGATCGGCGCGTCCGTCGGGTGCGCCATGGGCGACATTTTCACGTGCACTCTCAACGACCCTTCCGCGGACCTCCCGTGTGGTTTATTCAAAGTTCCCGTCACCACGCAGTGCACTTTCGTCTGCGTGTTGTTCAAATCGCCATCGAGTTCACCTAAAGTGCACACGCAGTTCCCTTCGTCGATGATTTCTGTGCGTATTTTTCGAATCGAATTTTGTGCATCCTTTCCTCGTTCTTCTTTACCTTCTTCTTCTCCGTCGTCGTTGATTTTGTGCTTCCGACGAAAACAGTCTCGTCTCGACCCTTGCTTCACCAAGGCGTTGGTGAACGCGAAATCGTTCAGGCAGACGAGCGCGTCGTTTTTGTGCGTGCCGATGCCCATTCTTCTTCTTTTTAAAGTATTAGTATTAGTATAGTATTAGTAGTAAGCGCAGCGCGTGTCAACAAGAAAGCGTTCTGTGCTTCTTCACGCGCAGGTGTGTTGGTCTCGTGGGACAGTCGAGTACTCGTAAATTCTGAAAAATTTTCTCTTTTTTTCAACGGGACTGTTCAAATGAAAATTGCATTCGTCACTTTTTTTTTTCAAAAATCCAACACCTCCCACGACGAGAGAGAAACACTTTTTAAAGAGAGAGACGAAACGCCTTGCGCAAATCATACCCTCTCTCTCTCTCTCTCTCTGTTCGTGCGCTCAAAACGCACCTTCTTTGGACGAAAGAGAGAAAACGCAAACGTAAAGAGAGAGAAAGAGGGAAAAGAGAGAGAGAGTTTCTGCGTTCCTTTTTCTTTTCGGAGAGAGAGAAAGAGAGAAAGAATTTCGATTTTGAAATCTCGAGATTTTCTTCCATTTGTACTCACTCTCGCTTTTAATACGCGCGTGTATCACATCAGCGAAAGCAGCGACCCGCGCCTTCCCAGGAAACGCGTTTTCGTGCCTTTAGCCTCCGAGAGAGAAAGAATGTCTCCAAGCAACAAAAAACGAGACATGTGGCGAAACGAGGACCAAGATTACATCTTCCCTCGCATCAACAATCTCCTCTCTCGAACGCAATTACTCAACTCGGAGAAAAAGTTTAAAAAAATTGACAAATCGAACGAGGAAGATCGAGCGTCCTCTTGGAAAGCCTGGTTCGCGTTCATGTCCTCGAAACACTATCCTCCGGATACGAGTGATGGTTTTTCACCGGAGGAGGTGAAAAGGAACGCGATTTTCTTGGCGGAGTTGATGGAGAAGGAGAGGAGGAAAGTGGTCGAGAAGAGCGGGAAAGCGCCGGTGGGACGGCCGAAGATGAAGAAGACTTTAGGAGATCATGTTGTAGGAGACAAGATGAGAACGAACAACAACAACAACGAGGAGATGAAGACGCCGAAGCGAGTCGTCGCGGGAGACGCGAAGCACAAAAGAGCGTTGGAAACGACGACGACGACGACGACGACGGAACCTTTTCGAACGTCACCTTCCTTGGCGATCAACATGGACCAGGCGAAAGCGATTCAACACTGCGACGACGGGAAGAAGAAAATAACCATTCGATTTACGCCAGATTCAGAGCTGATATCGAATACGATCAAATCGACGAGACAAAATCCAATCGTAGATTTGACCTTTCGGTTGAGGAAAAAGTTGGGGGATATTTGCGACCATTTCAGCGAAAAATGGAAAGAGGCGGCTGCACTTTTGGAACGAGAAGCGAGAGAGGAGGAGAAGAGGAAAACGGGAAACGAGAACGGATTGAGGAATAAAGCGTTCATGTTCACCATGCGTCCGAATATGCGAGGGGATAATTCGGTGAACTTAGAACCGTGCGTTGTTTGGGATAAGCAGATTATCGGCGACATGACCGCGGTGAAAGCGTACGAGATGCGAGGGTATCCGGAGACGTTTGAAATCAAATACAGTTGGAGATTCGCGCCGTTGCCGCCGCCGGATGGAAGCGGGGACAAGAAGAGAAAAGATTACACGTATAGAACAAAAATGGCGATAAAGGAACAGATGATAGCGAACAGAGATAGCGCGAACAATAATAACAACAAGTTTGACTTTTCGACCGTGTTTGACGAAAGGACGCGAACGCCGTTACCGCCGCCGGAATTTACCATGTCGGCGTTTGACGTCGGAGCGTTCGTGAACGGCAACGAACAAGAACAACCGCTCGAGACGATAAAACCCTCCAGTCAGGAAAAGAAGCGCAAAATAGATACTAGCAGCAAGTTTGCAAAAAAGCCGGTGCCAAAAGAGATCAAACCAGAGACGGATTCGATGTTGGCGTTGAAATTGCAAGCCGAACTCAACGGCGGCAATCGCGAAAGACGCAACCGTAAACCGATGCTCGAAGCCGAAGAAGAGCCGGAAGAAGAAGAAGAGGAAGAGGAGTACGGTGGAGAATCCGATTTAGAGAACAACGACGACAATGACATGCCAATTTCAATGTGGATGAAACCAGACGGCGAGAAGGAAAACACCTCCACCGGTGATTTTCCCAATTCCTTACTTCCGCAAGGACTCGCAGGATTCGACTCCATCTTTGCCGGTATCGGTAAAGAAGACGACGCATCGCGTCCGTGCGGAGAATCCACGATGAATGGATTTGCACAAGTCATCTTCGGTGGTGGTGGCGAGAGCAAAGATGCCGCGATGGTGGCTGCGTGTCTTCCGAAGCGAAACGTGGAAACCGGACCGAGCAGTTTTGCGGGTTTGCTGAGTTAGCCAGTAAACACGCGAGTAATACAACAAATATAATGAATATAAACATAATACATATTAAAAAGCATTTCTACCTTTGGCGTTGTGTCTCCACAGCGCCGCTACCTTTTCTGAGTGCGTGCGAAGCTTCGTCGCGAGCCGCTTCGCCTTTTGGTGTTCGGGGTCGTCTGAGCGTTCAAACTGCTCCATCGAGAATGTTCTTTCTTCAGATGATGACGGGGTGGTGCTCTCCGCAATCGCTTTCTCGCTAATCAGTTCCACATTTTCTAGCTGGTCGCAATACAGTTCTATCTCTTTGGCCAATCCAAGTTCCCAGTTTGCGCAGATGTTCGCGAGCGCTATGGCGCTCACATCCTCCACCGCCGCTTCTCGATTGCTTTGCGCCGAGGCGTCGTTCATCGTTTTGCCTCTGAACATGGCAGCGATGCTTTGCTTGCGCATTTTTTCGCATCTCTTCTTAGTACGCCAGATTTGTCGTGCGCGATCGTGCGCATCCGCCGCGATGCATTCCAACCACGCCGCGGAAGGGTTCTGTCGAATCAAATCCGCGCTCAGTTTCGTCACGCCTTTTGAATATCGCGCTCTTCTACACGCGGCGTCGATAAAAACGCCATTCTGGTCTTCTACGCCCGCTTCGTTCTCCTCGTCCTCGTCCTCGTCCTCGTTTTCGTTGTTCTTCTTCTTTTTGCTACTCGTCGTCGTCGTCGCTGTTGTTTTCCGTCTACTTTTAAAATATTTAAACTCGTCCTCGGCGTCGTCTAAACACGTCGACGCTTCTATCACCGCCGCGTCTTCGCCTCGCGCCGTCGCTCGCGCGAACGCGACCCAGCTTTTCGGCACGCTCGCGTCCGCCTCCAACTGTTTACAAACGAAATCATTCATAAACATGTTCCGTTGCTGAAGTTGTCCTTGCTTCTCTCGTTTCATCATCGATGCATTCGTCGTTTCTTCTTTCTTCGGTTCTCGCTTCTTCCTCTTCTCTTTCTCGGCGGAAGCGGCGTCTCTGGCGCGAGTCTCCTCAACATCCGCGAACTTCGCCGATAATCTCCGCTTCGTCGTCTTCATCGTATTCGTCACCATTGGAGTCATCAAAGTCTTTTTCATCATCTTACTTGCGTTTTTGTTCATCATCGTGTTGTTGTTCGTCGCGTTCCCGCGCTTCTTCCTCTTTTTCCTCTTTTCTCCTTCTTGGGAAACCACCCTCGCAGAGCCGGACATCAGCTCGAACAAAATCGCTGCGGATTCGTGTTCTTCCGGGGAGGTTTTTTCGTCATTTAAGAAGATCTTTCCTTCCACGCGAGCGTCATCAAGTGTCGTCGTTTGTGTGCGTTTTGCGCGCAGATCGTTCGGTTCTTTGTCTTCATTATCGTCGTTGATGTTATTCTTTGGCGTTTCGTACATGTTTCGTTCTCTTTTTAAAATTTGAAATTTTACCCGGGAAAATGAATGTGTGTCGTGCAACGTTCACAAAAGCAGAAGAGAGAGAGAGAGAAAGAGAACGCGACGACGAGAAAAGAATGCTCGCGATACTATCTCGTTCTTCTTTACGTTCGTCTTTCTCTTAATTGACCTCTTCTTTTCGCGCGTACACGGAGCGCTTTTCGAAGAAACTCTCAAAGCTTTTTTGTGGAGATGTCAGTTCTTTTTTTCTTCTTCTTTGGTCTCGTTTTTTTAAAATTTTTCTCGACTCTGTCTGATGCTGATGCGCTTGAAAAAAACGACAGTTTGACCAAAAAAAAAAAATTCGCCTCCTCCTCCTCAAAAAAGATATCGAAAAGAGGTGTGAGTGTGAAATATGCCGCAACGAAAAACAACGACGACGACGAATACGACGGGTGGTGTTGAACAACGGGCGTGTCCTCCGGGGAAGTACTCGAGAAGAAGAAGACGTGATGATGCGTGTGAAAGGGTTAATTGTTGCTTATGGCCGCCGGAATTGAAAAAGAGAAGCGTGAATGTTCCCGAGATTTCGCTTTCGGAGAATCCCCTAGATTTGTATCCACGCGTTGGCGGCGAGCCGTATAAGATGTTCTCGGATAAAACGTATGAGGACGAGAGTATTACGGTGGAAAATACAAACAGCGAGGAGTTTCTTAAAGATTTGATCGTGGAAGTGCACGTGATCGACGACCCAAGCGCAACACACGTCGATCTCGCCGGGCACAGGAAACCAAACACGCCGAGAAATTTTACGTTTCAGAAAATGCCCTGGCGAGAGATGATTCGAAGAATACGAAAAGGAGAGAAGTTATACACGCGTCACACGAACGGTCCGAAAAAAGCGGCGAACGTTCTGACCGATTTCCAAGATCCAGAAACAAAGCGCAATCCGTTTGATACTCCAACGTTTCATGGAAGATGTCGCGAGACGCGGAGAATGGTCGAGCGCTTTTACGCGGCGGCGCGGAATAATAGTGATGTTAATAGTAATGGTACGGTTGTAACGCACAGTTCTGTTCTGCGCGTTAGTTCGCCAGGGACAACGCTGTGGATGCATTTCGATACTCGAGACAATATCTTACACCAGTTGAGCGGTAGGAAACGCGTCATTTTGTACGCGCCAGAATGTGAACCGTGGTTGAACGTCGAGGGCTCGTCCGCGAGATTAAAATATATGCGCGGCTATGAAAACTTCGACGAAAAAATTATAAACGAGATCAGCTGCGACGAAGAGTTGGAGTATAATTACAGGCTCTTTGATGCTATTAGATTGGAGCGCGCACACGTGTGTACGCTCGAACCTGGAGATGCTTTGTACATACCGGCACTTTGGTTCCACAGAGTCACGTCGCTCCCGAGCGAGACGAACGAACCGTCGGTTGCCGTGAACGTGTTTTATAACAGAGTAGATATAGACTACGACGGAAAAGATGTGTACGGGAACAAAGACCCCGTCAAGGGAAAAGACGCCATGCAAAAAGCGAGTGAACTTGGCGCGATGTTAAACACTTTGCCTCCCCCGTATAGGACGTTTTATGCGAGACGATGCTTAAACGAAATCGCGGCGCAGCTCAATATGTATTTGCGAATCCCCGACGAAGTGCCAAATTCCCATCCTCCTCTCGATAATACTTTTTGCGATGAAAATAAAGAAGCGCTGAAAGCATTTGAAGATTGAAACGATGATGGTGACAATATATTATTTTAGGTTTAGTAATAGTAGTAATAGTAGTACCCAGGTACCGAGTATATTTGGGATAAGTTGAGAGAACATTGTTTTTTAACTGCGCGCGCCGAATCGCTTCGGCACTGGCGATACCATGTCCACGAACGAGCGGCTCATCCTCCGCACGCTTCCTACGACTACATCTTCCATCCGCTGCACGTGCAATCGCAAACTCTGTTGCTCCTTAATAATCCTATAACACACGAGCGCTAAAAATACCGCGTTCACTCTCGTCTGCGCGCTCGCCAATTTGAACACCATCACCGATCCGCACACCCCGCTCGTCACTTTCGTTCTCGGCGAAAACTCCGCCCACTTCTCCTGCATCGCCATTTGTACTTTACAATACATCTCGTACACGAATACTTTTTGTTTCTCCCAAGCGCACGGCATCGTGAACGCTCCTATGTACGCCAAAAACAACAGTTGTCTCGTGGACAACGCTCCGCCGACACATTTCACCATTTGCAACGCGAGAAACGCGCCCAACGTCGCCTTGTTATCTCTACCCGCGAAAAACCGTTCGTGCCTCTCCGTGAAGGCGTTGAATTTATAACACATATTCCTCGCTCTGATTGCCATCTTTTCTGGGTTCATCGTTATCCCTTTAGCCGCATTCGGGAACGCAATGGCAAAGACGTACTTCCCCATCACCACTAAGGACATCGCGTACGCCAAGTGCGAAAACACCGACGCCTTCGCCGCGGACAACGCATAAAACGTGCCCATGACGACAAACCCACCGAAAAAGTGCAACGTTGTCCTCGCCGGATCCTTCCAATAGAGCACTTCCGGTACTACAAACGAAGACGTCGCCATCGTGCTATTCGACCCGTCGCGGCTGCTCGGCGCGTACGGTTGTTCGCGTTGGTTCCCGAACCCGTTCGCGAACATCGGATGCGTGTTGCGATACGTTGCCCCAACCGGCGTTCTCTGCCGCATCTCTTCCTCGTCTAACGTGTGTGCGAATTCAAACGGCTCGTCCTCGTCTTCTGGCCCCGACGGTGCTCGAATATTGTGACCCCCGCGAGTCGTATTCGTATTCGAGGTGTTCACTTTTCGTCCTCCAGTTTCGTACAAAATCCCACCCGATATGGACCCGTCCTGGCGTCGAATCCTCGGATCTCTCGGCAACCCATTCGTCGTATGTTTCATCATCGACCCTCTCGACGAAGTGTTCAAATGCTCACCGTTAATATCGCCGCTGTTATTCGATATGTCTTGAAAGTGCTGCCTTTGTTGTTGTTGTTGTTGTCCTCCTCCACCGACGATATTCGATTTCGGCTGCGGGATAGTTTTGTTGCTCCGGGAAAAACCAAATTTACTTTTGATTTGCGCGGGCATTTTCGTCGCCGTGCGCGGGTTCGGGTCCTCCCCGTTCGTATCGTTTAATGTCGCAGACATGGTATTCTCGTTCTCGATCCTTTTTGGAATGCGGTACTCTTTGGTAGGCATGTAGTAGTAGTACTCGCCGCGCGAAAAGAAGAGGTGTTTGCAATGAAGAATTTTCTTTCCCCTTTTTTTTGTGCACGAGTGAAAATTAGAGCGTTTGCCAGTTTGGGTAGTAATTTATTTACAGCGCGTGCGATGATAGTATTTTTACAACGACAACATCAAAAACGGTCTTCGTTACTGTTGGAAGCAGACGATTGGTTATTCTCGTCGTTTGCAGTATTCGATGGAGCAGCAGGAGCAGAAGAAGAAGATTGGACTTTTAATTTTTCCAACTTTTCCAACGCCTCTTTTTCTCTCTTTACTCTCGCTTCTTGTCTCTTCTTGGCCCCTTCGAGCGCTTCGTGGGCGACCCAGCCGAGCATGCTGAGCATGCCTTTACCTACTTCTTTTCCTATTTTACCCAAGTCTTTGGCGAGTTCTTTCAAGTCGGTCTCCGGTTTGGGTTGCGCTTTGCCGCCGAGTCGGACTTCACCTCGCGAATCTACGTCGATGATGTTCGTTTGGCCGGCTGAGGATTTTCGGTCCTTGTACAACGCCGAGTTTTCATCCGCGGCTTTCAGAGACACACGAAACGGCCGGTTGTCGTCCCTGTGTTTATCGTGTTGCTCGTATTTATCGTGTTTCTCTTGGCTAAATTGAACGTTTGACGTTTCCACGTAATCTAGGAGGCAGTCAACTGTCCAGTCGACTTCTTTCTCGTCCGAAAAGTCGTGAGTGGCCTCTTCGTCGAGAATTTCGTATATCGTCGAGGATTCTCCTTCTTTGTCCTCCGCTGTCATTCCTGGTTTCATCTGTTTCTTTTCGTTCCGATAACTGGATCTAATAGCCTCGTCTAATTGGTTATTCTTGTGCCTCCTCGCTTTCCTGGTTTCGTCTTGGACCAAGTTGCCCGCGATGTACCCCAACGCTAATCCCGGAGGGCCCATCATGAACGTCCCCAACGCGCTCAACCCAGTCGTCAACACGTCCCCAACCTGACTCGAGTGCTGAAACCCGTACCTGGCCCACGTCGCGAAATGCTCGCAATTATTCAGAGTCACCGAGTACCCTCCGAATTCGTTTTCGTA
>Ga0209631_10002832_pt1 | contig 20434 bp, 15 predicted proteins | sample COG_08_FD_184752 | JGI IMG/M metagenome (GOLD analysis project Ga0209631, IMG submission 184752) | Pelagic Microbial community sample from North Sea - COGITO 998_met_08 (SPAdes) (version 2) | ecosystem: Environmental > Aquatic > Marine > Neritic zone/Coastal water | place: Helgoland, sampling...
GGATGAACATGATCGATAGATAATTGACTAAGGTCATAGGTTTTTCCGCAATAGATACAAGTATGGTCAAAGTGTTCCTTAATAGAGCGCCTCCACAGGCGCTTAGCTTCTGGTGAGGTCATGACTATTAAGTTGTAGAGGTAATCGTTAGGTGTAGGAAGTAGTGGGGTCATGCGCGTCCTTTACGTGCTCTGTTTTTTGATGCTGCTTCGAGGAATGTTTTTCCATTTTTCTTGTGGGATACATCCTTGCCATCACCGTTGCCGTAGGTTCCACGTTTACGGTTTTCTTTATTTAGTTTGGATCGTTTAGAGATCTGTAATTTAGAGCCATCATATTTCTTTTGGTAAGATTTATAATTACCATTAGCATATTTGGCTCCGCTATAGTTAGACTTTCGAGCCATAAAGTCTCCGTTGTACAAGTTCAGGGTCAACAGTTGGCATAATACTAACTAGCTTATCTAGTGGGCTACCTTCAAAGGCGACACCACTGATATCATTCTTTGATAACCAATCACAAGCTGCTTTTAGATCTTGTGTGGAAGCCTCACCCGATTTAATACGGGCAAGGAATTCCTTTGTGACAAGATTATGCAACTCATTGAACTGGTCTTCAGTTGCTTTCTTGTTTGTCATTTTGCTTTAGGTTTAGCCTTTGGTTTAGCTGGTGCTTTAATCTCATAACGAACTTCATTAGGTTCATGGATAAGATGTGATTCGTCACGTTCAGCTTCAGCTAGTGTTTCGTAATTACCAAGTACTTTATTGGTGTATAGGTCGATAAGTTGATAAGTCATGCTTCGTTAACAGAGTTTGTTTTACCTTTTGCTTGTTTTGGCAACTGATAACGATAAGGGTTTTCAGGGTTACCACGTTTGTTAGGGTCACCACCGCGACTCTTAAGCTGGTCTTCTTTCATTTGTTGCATGTAAGACTTTTGTCCGCCTCTAGGCATGATTAATTCCTCAATACGATTTGATCTAATTTGTTTTCGATACGTATCATATGATCTTCCATACGTTGGACCATTACTGATAGGTCAGCTTTAGATACGTAGTCTTGCGCTACATTTAATTCAATAGCATCAATACGTCTGTCAAGACCACTAATGCGGTCATGCACGTTATTTATTCTGTTGTGTAATCTGTTATTTAAAGCTGCCCCACCACCAATCAAAGCGATAAGAGCAGTGACTGCTGCTTCCATTATTTAAGAGAGACAATAGGTACTATGTCATGGCACAGTACTTCTACGCGACTGCCAGGACGAAAGGTAAAACCAGCTTTCATGATTTCTGTACATTTAAGAGCACGTACTAGCTCATAGTCCAACCTCATCTTCTGTTCGTGTCTACGTGCTATCTGTTTACACGTTTCAACCATGCCGCCATCTAACGGTACAGAAAAACCTATCTGCACACCAAAGTTTTGGGTACGTTGATAGGTATCTGTATGAACATCACCGCCCATATAAAATGGTTGGAATGTCATCGTTGTTCCGTTACAGGAGTTACTACCAGCAAAGACTTGTCTGGAAGGTGCTCCATTATTTTGGAACTGCACGGCTTGGTTAGTAACGTTACCTGTTGCAGCCGCTACAGGGTTTGCAGTATTAGATACGGTGGGTTCTTCTGCGTAAGCTGGTCCTATTGCGAGAAGACTGATAAGGAAGTAGTAGTAGAAACTTGTTGGATAGCTTCGGTAATGTCGATTGTTTCGATCACTCCTGCTGCTCTGTCTACAATTTCCAGTTGGAACTGCTCGCCAGAATTTGTCACTGAAAATGTTGTGGATCCATCTTCGATTGAACCACTTGGTGTTACGTTGGTTCCAGACCATGCTTTGTAATCTCCTCCGTACACTTCAGTTGCAATTGTACGGTCAATATCAATAGTTGTAGTTGTGGTAGATTGCATGCTACCTTGTGTAAAATTAGGTGTAACTGATTGTGCTGCAGCAGGTGTTGCAAGCAAAAGCAAAGCCAAAAGTTTTTTCATTGTTTTTTCTCTCGTGTAATAGCGTAAGCTGTTAAAGTACCTGATAAAATTGAAGCAACATATGTAGGATCCATCTTGCTCATCCATCCGGCGTAGGAGGCAGTGAGGAGTCCTGCGGACCAGACAAGTATGAGGAATCTGACGAGTCCATTCCACCTTTCGTTTTTGTGATCTTCTCCCATGTTTTTTTAAATACAGGTTTCATAATTTGAACTAAACGTTTAAATAATGCTGTTGCAGTTAAAGTAGCTGCAACTGATACTGTAGCAGTCGTACCTGCTGTAATAAGTATTTCATTTTGCGGAATAGGTATAGAAATACCTGTACCGGGTATGTTAATTTTTTGTATTAAAGTAGGTTGTGGGGGAAGGATGGGTATTTCAACCTTTGGTTTACTTGGAATAATTTGTTTTGTTTTCTTAGGTAATTTATCTTTTGGTTTCCCTTTAATACCCGGAGGTGGTCTAAGGTCGCTAGGAGGCACCACCAAGGGCTTGTAAGACGGTATGTCTGCCCTTGGTACTTCCAGTATAGGTGCAGGTAATTGAAGCGGTTCAGGGAGCGTTATAGAGGGAAACAATGGTGGCTCACCTAAGTCCATTATTTAGACGGAAATAATCCGTTACGGACAAATTCTACTGCTTTATCATCGATATCATTATCGGTTGATTCAGCAAGCTTAGTAAGCATATCTACAATAAGTAGTTTAACTTTTTCAGACTGTAGGAATGAAAATAGGATTGGTCGGATTAGTGTAATCATAATTAATTTAAATTAAACGTCTAAGGCGTCCGCAAAATCATGATGTTGCTTCAGCCATAGATAAGCATTTTGCAGTGGGTTATCGATTACCAATGCTGGATCTGGTGCGGCAAGGATGGGGTTGCCATCAGCATCAACCTCGCCAGTGTCACGCGGTGCATTTAACGCACCAACACTTAACGAAGATACGGAAGTTTGGTAAGACCGCTGGTCAATTTCTTGTGAGTCAGACTGTCTTGCTTCAGCGTTAGCGTAAAACTTAACAACAATAAGAGCATCCGATCCAAGCAGTCGAACAAATTCAATCCGTGCATATGATTCAGGCAACGGAATGCCAACGGGGGTTGTGGTCAGGTCGAGTTGTAAAGCCATGATGTGTGTCTATAGAAAAGAAAAAAGGTGGACAGTGGTTATGTAAGTTTAGGGTTCGTCTGTCACATAACAAGTCAGATAAGCAGTCCAGAGGAGTGATGCGTCATTTGATCCAAAGACCGTAATCCGCCGCCAGAATTCCTCGGAAGTTCCAGACCCGCTGGATCCGGCAAAGTCGACAATGTTTGGGGCGGAATATCCCTCGTCGTTGAATTTTTCGGTTACGTTTGTGTTTTGAATTCCGCCAGGACCTCTAATGAATCCTGATATCTCCCAAATTGCGTACTCTGCGTTGTTACCACCACCTACTTCGGATGCTTTGACAATACCTTCGAAGTACATGTGCCGTGAATTTGTGCCATCTGCTCTTCCGACATAGAGTGAATTGTTTTTACTATCTGTGGTGGTGCCCGTACTCACAGACCCCCCATCAGTTGTTAGAAACCGTCGAGCGGCATCGCCTGTGCCTTCAGGAGTTACAGCAGTAAGGATTACTTTATAGAACTGTGGATTTTTGTATGTTGAACTAGTGGTCCCAAATGGTGCAATCGCATGTAATCCTTTGATACCTTGTGTATTAGCTTTCGTTCCAATCGCTACACCATACTCCGCACTGGCTGTTGACTCTAATCCAATTGCTGTGGTTCTTGTGTCTGTAGCAGAGTTAGAAGCCCCGAACGTAAATGAATAAATTCCAGATGAAGTGTTTGATTGTCCGTATGAGTGAGCGAAAAAGCCTGAAGATATGTTTTGGCTTCCCATCGCAACTGAATAAGCTGCAGAGGCTGTGTTCGACCAACCACCAGGAATTATGGAATAAGTGCCACTTGCAACTTGAGTCGCTGCACCGCGAATCGTTTGAAGATCAACTGCGTGATTACCTCTAGCGTTGCCTCCTGCTGTTGTTCCATCAGGTTCGTGAGCAATAAGCGCACCATTACCTTTTGGGCTTAATACAGCATTGATATTCGTATCGGTTCCACTAGCCTCAAAAATGCTGCTTACAGAACTGCTATATGTGGATTGGCTTTCGGTGAAGTTAGTTAAACCGCCACCGCCACCGCCAGACTGAGCAACCCAGTCATAATCGGAACCTGTCCAGCTTAAGACCTCTCCATTAGATGCGGTGGAGGTGTTTAGATGAGCGTCTACGTCTGAATCTGCATAGCTACTGCCGCTACCAGCCGCCCAAGTTAAATTGCCGCTGCCATCAGTCTGTAAAAAGTCACTGGCAGCACCATCATCATTAGGCAAAGTTAGGGTGTAACTGGCTGCGGCAGAATGTGGCGGGCCTTTGATGACAATCCCATGACTGTTTTGCTCACAGTTCAGCTTGATTTGACCTGAGCCACGAGTCGCATTACCTTTGGCAACAACAACGCCAGATCCATTGGGGTCTAAATCAATATCGCCATTAGAAGTGGTAATAATGTCATTACCGTTTAGATCTAAATCACCCCCAAGTTGAGGCGCTGTATCAGCAACAAGATCGCTGTTGGCATCTACATAAGCTTTAACAGCATTTTGCGTTGGAACGGTATTACCGTCTGATGCTCCCGTTGATGCAATCAAGCTGGTGTTATCACTTACTTCACGTAGCTGAACACCAACCGTGGAGAATCCACCATTACGACTAAACGGACCAACAAAATTTAAACCTGAAATATTAAATTCAGATGTGTTAATTGTTGCACTACCAGTTGTACCGTCAATACTAAATGTATTATCGCCAATCTCGAAGTCACCTTTTTCGTTAATAGTTGCACCAAATACTCTGCCGTTGTTTAATTCAACACGTTGATTAGCGGCAATAGGTACACCACCATTCCAAGGCAATGCATTGTAATTAGTACCTGAACCTACATACTCCATGGTATGAAGGGAACACGAAACTTGAGACCTAAGACGGAAATCAATTGTTTGACCAGCAGCAAGTGGTGATCTAAGTCCACCATTTACTGTGTTGTAAAAGTTAAGCCTGTAGCCTGCAAGGCTTGGACTGTCTGCTGCAACAACATTTCCGTTTGCGTCAATTGGCTCGCTGCTTGTTACAACATAAGCACCTTGATTTGGGCAAATAAATTCAAGTCCAGATAGTACAGCTGAATCCCCATTACTAGGCGTGTAACCAGATGCAGTTAAAGTAATTACACCTGTTGTGTGGTCATAAACAGCAGAAGTTACATTATAAGATGTGCCTCCAACAGTTACTGTACCTCCAGTTACATATTCATGAGCATAGCTAAATGTATTAAGAGGTAAAGTAAATTCATTACCACTTGTTACGGTAACTGTAACAGCATTACCAGTTGATCCTGGTTCTCCTGCAGACGGGAACGTTTGACGTGGGAACATCAATTGACCTGGATTAGGTCGTGATAACGAACCAATTCGATTAGAGGTAAAAGAAACAATATCAGCAGTAAGTTCACCTTGACGTGTTACTTGATAAGTACCTGTTGCTGATCCTGTCATGTTTACAGCAGTACCACCTTGTGTCGCACTAACACTAAAAACAGTATTGGTAAAATTAGAATTAATTACATAGTAAGTTGTACCAGTAACTATTTCAGTAGGTAAACTACCATCAGTTGCTTTAAATGTGACTTGATCGTTTACTGAAAGACCATGATTAGTTGCAGTAGTAAATGTATCAGAAGTAGTATTAATTGTTACTACTTTTTCGATGCGATCAGCACCATACACAGCAACACGAGAATCACCAGTAAAATTAGACAAACGGCTATAACCATCAGCAACAAGACCTTGGTCTCCAAAATCACTTGTACCACCACCACTTAAGTTAGCTTGACCACCAGTTTCAGTTTTTACATGGAATGTACAGAATGTACCAAAGAAAGATACAAGCTGAGCGTAACCATCATTTTTAACAAGACAACCAGGTCCACCTAAGTTAACTTGAGTATAAGAATCAACAACCATTGAACGGATAGGGCTGTTTGCTGCACACTTGTCACCATCAACTTCCATACCGCCGCCAGTATCACCAGTAGAAACTGAACCAGCAGTACCTGCATCATCTTCTGCTGTAACACTAGAACAGTTTTGAATATAAGGTGATTTAAAAATATAAGCACCCGTAGTGTTTGCTCCAATGCCAGTATTATCGGCTTGATCGTCAAAAGAGATTGCCCATGATTGTTGGTTATTAGCAAGGTCTGCCTGATGACCAGCAAACTCCAAACCCCAACACCAGAAACCACTATCTACTTTAAAGAATCCATTCATTTCCTGCCCAGAAGCAGGTTTAATTTGAACTTGTCGGAGACTAGAAGCAAAAATACCTACATTTCTAGGGACTCTAAGAGGTAGTGAATTTTCTGTATAAATGCCAGGAGCAACTTCAATTAGATCACCAGGTTGAGCAGCAGCAATTGCAGCAGCAAAAGTAGCAAAGGGTTCTTCTGGTGAAGTACCGTTATTACTATCGCTTGCTTTTACGTCTTTACTAATGTAAATTCTTCGGCTATCTCTAGCACGTTCTGCAATTAATTGTTCAAGGTTTTTTGAACCAACAATAACATTTTGTAAAGAACTAATGTTAAAGTTATTACTAACAGTTAGATCATTAGATACTGTTGCATCATTACTAACAGTCAAATCAGCAGCAGTAGCATTACCACTTACTGCCAAAGTACCTGTAACATTAGTATCTTTTAAAGCAACAGTTTCAGAAACTTGATCAACAACTAGTGTACTACCAGCTTTAAATTTACCAATTTGATCAGTACTTGATTGCCAAACCTTACCACCATTTAATTCAATAACTTGATTAGCTTCAATAGGTACACCACCTTCGTCAGGATGATCACTATAATTAGTACCTACACCAACAAATTCAAATGTATGTCCACCAGTACTAATATAAGAACGTAACGCAAAACTAGCAGTAGTACTTGTAATGTTACTAGTAAGTCCAGACGTAAGCGTTACATCCCAACCAGAACCATTAGCAACACTATTTACAACACCATAATCAACACCATCAATGGTGATCATCATAGTGTTTAAAGGTTGTGAAACAGTACCGTGGAATGTACCTTGAGTTAATGCTCCAATAGTTACTGTTGTATTACCGAGTCCTGTACCAGCACTAGGGGACGAAATAGAAGCAGTTGCAATAGCATTCGGACTTTTACCGTCAGCAATAAGACCATAACGACCAAAATCACTAACACAATTACTTAGATTAAGTTGTCCTCCATTCTTAGCTTTAGCATGATAATGTGTAAACGTGCCAAAGAAGGATACAAGTTGTGCGTAACCATTATTAGTTACAAGAATACCAGGACCATCCAAACAAATTTGTGTAAACGCATCTACAACCATACTTCGGATAGGACTTGAAGAGCTGACAGCAGCGCCGTCAACTAACAAACCACCACCACAAGGTGCTGATGTTCTGTCCCCTGCTACTGAGCTATAAGTCTCTGCGTCAGTAGACTGGAAAGTATTAGGATCAAAATTTGCATTATCAAAATGTGCATCACTAAAGTGTGTGCAATTTTGGATGTAGGGACTCTTTAGAATAATAGGTTGGATGTCAGTACGGAATCTGACAGCAAATGGTTGATTACTGGGCAAACCATAAGTAGCGTCATTATCCAAACTGTTATTTCTACTACCTTGATCACTTGTAGGGACTTTAAGACCAAGTAAAGTTAAATTGCTAATATATGTTCCACTGGTAACCTCGAACATATCGTTGTTTTCAGTAGCAACTGTAGGATGCACAAAACAACTACGCATTGATGTACCAACAATTGAGATGTTATTTTTCTCAATACGTAAAGGTAGTTCTTCTTGATATGTACCAGGTGCAACGACAATTAATGTACCATCACCAGTAGCAGAAGCATTAACCAATGTCAACGCTCTTTTAATTGATCTTAAAGGTGCTTGAGGGAGAAAACCTGTTACATCAGCAGCATCAGTACCATTAGTTACATCTACATAACGTACAATAGTTGAAGTTGCAGGTGTATATGGTGTTCCAACAGAAACAGCTCTCCAATTACTACCATCATAAATTCTATAAACTTGATTACCTGGAATAAGATTTAACCATTGTTTTCCAGGTTGATCAGTAACAGGTGCAGTAATATCAGAATTTACAATTACATCATGTCGTGCTTCAAGAGCACCCACAGTGGCTACTTTATCGTCAACATTTGTCCATGTTGTAGAGTAATCAGCAGTCTGAACAATATCAGTAGTTTTAATACGATCTAGATCAACACTATTAGCACCAATACCAATGGTAGTTTGTCCACCAGTGGCGCTTTTAGTAAGACCAGTACTATCAACTAAAATGTCATTTTCAATTGCTAAATCAATAACATCATCAATCTTTGCAGTAGTTGCAATTGTGTCGTCATTGTTTGGCCATGCTTCACTACTGGTAATAGTTTCAGATAATTCATCTTGGAAACGTGCATCTAATGCAGCAGTAGTTGCAATATGATCGTCATCACTTACCCAAGTTTCAGTACTTAAAATTGTTTCATCAGCTTCGTCTTGAAATCTTTGATCCAAAGCCGCTGTGGTAGCAATTGTTTGATCATTACTAACCCATGTTTCATTAGAATAAACTACATCACTATAATTATTCCAATAATACTCATCTAAATATTCAAGTAATTTATCAGGTATTTGACATTTACCTTCTTGAATAGCATAACGTAGTTGTTCAAAGTTTTTATTAAGGTCCGTAGCACGAATGGCTGAACCTTGGTTAAATACTGAACGAATGTCTGTCATGTCAGTAACACGATAAACCTTAACATTATAGATAGGGTCTTCGTTTACATCTGGAGTAGGTGGTGCAGGTGGTGCAGTACCTGTAAAAGTTACAGCAGTTGGGTTTGCATCATTAACTTCCCATGGATACGTAGCATCAGTTGTTAGGATGTCTTCATGTTTTTTTGTAGTGTTGTTCCAAAGAGCAACTTTTACTTCAGTTTTAAAGTCATAAGGAAATGGAAAAGCAAATACACTTAAGGAACCATTACCTTGATATTCAATTTGTACTAGCTCGCATGGAGTTGTCATAGTTAATTACGAATGTTTAGAATTGAATCATCAAAAGTTTCACCAGCTATATTGGCTTCTTCTGTTAGTTGTTTTTGAACTTGACGTAGTTCAAGTGCAGCATACATGTCTGCATCCATATCTGCAAAAGCAAAGTCTTCTGCAGCACGTCTAGCTTCAGATAACCTAGCATGTAAATCATGCCACTTCTTTAGAGATACTTCATCTGATTTATAACCTTGGTTACGCATTTCACGTAGCTTTTCAATACTCTTCCAGTCACCTGCATCACGCATGATTTCTTGAATAGCTTCTTTAAAGAATCCACGCTCACCCATCAAACGGAATAGTTCAGAACGTTCAGGAGCAGTTAGTTTGACACCATCTTTAGATCTAAAGTTAGTGTTTATATCAAACTCCATTTCTTGTAAGAACTTTTCTTCAGGTGATTGTTCTGCATGAATTTTAATAGGACTATAAGCATTCCACACACGTTGTAAGAAACTATAACCATTAGGTTTTTCACCAGTAACTGGGCTATAAACATAAGGTTGTCTATTGGAAGGATCCAGTTCACCAGCAAACCTATTACGGTTTTCTAGTTGTGACATAAAATCATTCTCAACTTCTACTAAACCTTGACTTAAGATACGACTCCATTCTCCACGTTGTGAAGCAAGAGGACCAAGACTATTAATAAAACCAGCAGACCAACGTGTCAGCGCACCTTCGTTACCACTAAGAATATCAAGTAATGGTTTAATAGTAGACAAACCAGTACGATCAGTAACAGCAGCACCAAAAACAAAACCTAGTTTAGAAAGAAAATGTTCTACTTTAGCTTCACCAAGCATATCAAAGTTATCAGCAACATTAGCTGTAAGTGCTAACCAATCAGCAATTGGACCTAAAGCTTCATATGAATAGAATTTACCATCAAGACCTTTAATACTACGTTTCTCCCATTTAGAGTTCTTTACCCTAGACATTTGGGTTTCTTTATCGTAAAGACCATCACCAGTAATACGGTCATTCATAATAAGACCGACAGCACCTGTTACGGCTAATGCACCAATAGCTTTACGACCACGTGTCATGTACTTAAGATCAGCAATTTTATTTTGCTTAGCAATAGTATCCATACTTTCAATATCGATATTACGTGCTTTAAGTAATTGATCGATACGTTCTTCGTTACCAAGTAAGTCGTCTAATTTAGTATAGGCTAATTCATTTACATCACGTTGAAATGGTGTCCAAGGACCGTACTTACCCATCATATCAATCATGTTCATACCAGTTGTGGGGAACATAAGGAATGGACGCATACCAGGTACTGTTTTAACAAGATCACCAACACCTTGTGCTAATGGTGTGTCTAGGTTAAGAGCCATTTCACTATTGGCATATTTAACAGCTTCATCTTTTAACAAACCGTTATCACCAAACATTTGCTTATAATATTTATCAGCAATAGGTTTGACGTTTTCTTTAGTAATTGGTTTACCAGATGCTATAAGTTCATCCATAGCACGGAATCTAGATTCAGCTGCTGCATTAAATACACCAGTAAATCCATCCAATGCTGTCATAGCATTAGGACCAAATCTAAGTACAGGATCTTTACCAAGATCACTAAGCATTTCAATTTGATTTACAATATACTGTAAACCATCGTCACCATCAGCAGCCTGTGCACGTGCTGCTTGTTTAAGAAAATCTAACTCACGTTCTGATTGTAGTAACAAATCAGTACGAGTAACAGAACGAATTGAATCAGGTTCACGAGAAGCTTTAAGGAAAACATCACCAGCATAAGGTAATGCTTTACGCATAGTTTCCCCAACAGAACTATAAGCAATCCAACCACGTTGCATAGCTTTTAGACCTTTACCAGATAATGCTGCACCAGCAAAATAAGAAATAGGTTGACTAATAATACCACCAAAGTTACCAGAAAGTGCTTGAATAGGTGTTTTAAATGCAGATAGAATACTGTTATAAACATTAGACCATACACCAGCAATTAACTTATTCTCTACTTCAGGATTAAGGTTAATAATAGCTTTACCTAAATCAGTAGTCATTCCAGCGATGTAGTTATTCATCTTAGTGATAGTATCGATACTACCATCAGTAAGTTCATAAGCCATCAAGAATTGATCCATCAGCTGTGGTTGATTAGCTGCTATCTGACGCATTGTATTACCAAACCTTTGAGAATCTTCAAAGATACGTTTAGCAGTTTCACCCGCTCCAAGTACAGTAGCTTCATTATAACCTTCAATGTTCTTAAATCCATTCTGTACTTGTTGGATAAGATTTATCTTACGGTTTTTGTAGTATTTAGCAGAAGCAGATAATTGAGTGACATATTGCATCATATCAATGATCTTTTCTTGTGCTACTTCTACAGCAGCTGTACCTTCCATTAACCTTGCACCTTCAGAAAGGTCTGAGATGCGTCCAGAAAGGCTTCCAGCAAGGATGGACTGTGCCCTTGCTACATCCATACTGGTAAGGTCACTTCCGAAGCCTCTGAGAGCCTTAGCAGCCATAGCAAAACCACCTTCTGCTAGGATCTCCTTACCGTCATCAGTACGAGTAATAAATGGTTCTAATACTTTCCTTACATCTGCTTTACTCATACGTGGATCAAATAATTGAATTGCAAGGTTTTCACCTTCATCAATTACATCATCAAAAGTAACTTTCCAACCGTTACCTTCCATCCCAATACGACCAGCTTGTTGCAGTTGATCAGCAAGACCAAGAACAACATCTTGTGCATTATCACCACTTGTTAGGCTATACTTTAATGCAGGTTCAGAAATTACATTACCAAGTCTACCATAAACAGTATCTAAGTTTTTAGCAACACGAACTGCATCCACACTAGCACCAACAACACCAAAGTCATCAACAGTACGGATACCAACTTCAGTGTAATCATACATATCATGTACACCTTTGATTGGTTGATCCATAGCAGGATTCATAGAATAACCATACATCCCCATCTCATCAAGAGCTTCCTCTTGTTTAATAGCAGATTGAATGACAGCTTCTTCTGGATCAGCAGAACTAGCAGGTGGTTTATTTGTATCTAACCATTTACGTGCTTGAGGAGTTTCACCAACAAGTCTATTAGACTTACGTAAAGCACCAGTAGCACCAATAATAGAATTAACAAATTTAACACTACCTAAAGCTAAATCAGTGACAAAACCAAGACCAATATCTTCACGTATATTCTTCTGACGTTTCATGTCAGGAGTATCACTATCCAAAGTAGCCATGCTATCAGGAATAAAGTCAAACGTTTTAGGAAACGCTTTCTTTAAAGTACCTGTAGCATTATCTTCTTCGTATTCACTACTAACAGCACCTACAGTAAGTCCTGCTAAAGCTTCAACACCACGCTCACCCATAAACTGGACAAATTTATTCTGACCAACTGACCAACCAACACGTGTGTTAGCAGCAGTACCAGCGGCTTTACCTGCACCACCTAATAAAATAGTAGGTGTAATAACAGAAGATATTTGTCTTATTGCTTGTGCTGTTTCGTTTTCAAATTTAGTAGGTTTAGGTATATTAACACCAGGAATTACATTAAGAATTTCTGTACCAAAGTCAAGTAAACTTGTAGGTACAGCTGCAGCAAGTTCAGCAGCATATCTTGGATCTTCAGCAAACCCTTCTAGTTCACCACCTGTACCTGTAGCCATTTGCCTGCGGTTCCATTCACCACGACTCATTCCTTGGGCTTCGTAATAAGAAAAGTCTTTTGTTTTGTCGAATGGTTCTTCTTGTTGAGGTGCCGTAGCTACCTCGGTTTGTGGAGCTTGTTCAGGCTGTTCTCCCGTAGGAGTAGAGGTTTCATCTAGTTGAGTATCTTCAAGCTGTGCAGCCTCTTGTTGAAGCTGCATTTCAGCGTTGAATTCTGGAGATAACTCCATCTCACCTGGATCCTCCCTAAACATCTCGTTAGGATCGTATTCCATAGTTTAATTTAAAAATTTAATTACTGCCCAGCATAATGGTAAAAGTTACCTGTTGGAGCAAACATAGGATCTTCAGATGCTACCCTATTTTTTAGCATAGTTTGACCTTTAAAATCAGTACGTCCATCTAATTGCATAAAGAAATTTCTAATCTTTTCTCTACCTTCAGCTGATTTTAATTTACTTGATAAAGAAGGTTCATATCGTGCCATGCCTTTATAAACAGCCTCATATTGACCAGGTGCTCTGATAATCTCACCAATAGAAGTACCATACTTACCTGAAGCCAATCTAGTTAAAACAGAAGCTGCTACACCAAATTCATCATCAGTGTTACGTGCTGCTTCACTACTAACAACATAACCTAATTCATCCCAATCTGCATCTGTAAGATTACTAAGAATGTTTTCAATTGTATTATTTGAAGAAGTCCTACGGAATGTAGAACCAGCTCTCATACGCATAGGTTGTCTAAAAGTACTGGTATCACCAGACGTTTGTGATAAGCCTTGTTCTAATGCACGTCTTTTAGACGCTGCTCGTGTCTTTGCATCATAGATCATACTACGAAACTCAGGGCTTACTTGTGCATTTAAATCTTGTGTTATTTGTGGTGGGTCTAATGGATCAAGATCTAAAGCTTCAAGTTGTGCATTAATAATTGTAAAAGGATCAGCACCATTGCTCATACCAGCAACAGCTGCAACATCACGAGGAATAGTAAAACCAGGTTTACCATAATCATTCATAATAGCTACTGCTTCTTCTTGAGTAATAATGCTTTCAGGTGTTTTTAAAACTGTAGCTAAACCTTTATCGTAAATATCTTTTTTAAGTTCAGCATATCTACGCTTTGCTTTTTCTAGTGCTGGTAAGTTGCCTTGGTTAAGATTAGGAAAGGTTGCACTACCTCCAGCTTGATTAGGTTTACGAAACCACAAATTTTCTGGATCACGTGCACCAGCTTTTACCTCTGCAGCTAATTGTTGACCGATTGTAGTAGCTGCAGTATTAAAGTCCATACCACCTGCTACAGCTTGATCGACACGTTTACGATATTCAGCTCGCATACGACCTTGTAGAAACAAACTGGCAGGTGTATTAGGTTTGTTTGAACCAAAAGTTGTTACACCATTAGCAATTGTTTTAAAGGAATCAGATTGATCTTTAAAGACACCCTTAGTGTATTTCTTTTGTTGTTCAGCAAATCTTGTACTTAATGTTGTAGCTGCAGTAGGATCAATACCACTTAAAGCATCAACAGCTTCTTGTGTAATAAAACCATCAGGAATAGTTTCATACTGTTCAATAGCTTTAGCCTTTGCTACTGCTTCATGAGTATAACTGTTTGCAAACTTTTGGATTGATTGTGGTACTTTACCATGCGTCTCTCTAAAGTATTTAATTACTTCTTCAGCATTAGCTTTACTACCATCTTCTGTTAGAGCTGCTAAGAATTTCTGAGTATCTTCTTTATACCCTATTTCATCAGCTTGAACCTGAGCACTACGATACTGTGTATCACCACGCTCCCGTGCCATCTTAATAGCACCCATTCTACCAGGGTTACTAACAGCAAAAGGTTGTCCTTTATTTACAGTAGCATTAGCTATCTGATCAAGGGTAAATAAATACTCACCGTTAACACCTCTTTGAGTAGCTAAACCTTCAAGCCATTTATAAGCAGCTTCGTAATCACCACCATTATCTCTTACAATTGTATTAAAAGAAGAGACAACATTTTGATTAAATGCACTGGGGTTTTGAGTCAGAATTGTAGTAGCATTATCTATTCTAATGCCTTTCTTTACTTTTAACTCACGTTGAGTTGCTTTTGTCTGGACTCCTTGGTTAACACCTTGAAGAGCTGCCAAACCATCACGTAACATCTCAGGTTTATAAGCTAAGACATTAGACCTTTCAAAAAACTCTCTTTGAAAATTAGTAACAAAAGCAGCTGTTTGAGCAGAGTCCAAATCACCAGCATCTAGCAAAGCTTTGTTTAGTTGCTGTGGGTAGATATTCTTTAGAATATAATTAACCCTAGCTTGGTCTAATTTATAACGACCATTACTATCTAAAGATCTAGCTCTAGATATAGCTACTGGATTGGCCTTTTTTGCTTGAAGTACATCTAGTTCACTTTGACGTACTTCTTCTGTAGCTGCTAATTCATACTCCCCTAAGACTTGTTTAATAACTTTGTCTTGATTAGGATTAATTAAGAACTCATTAATTGCTTGTTGTGCAGCTTCATCAGACTTTGCCTTTGCAATTTCTACAAACTTGTCAGATGCTGTTTTACTTAAACTAGCAACATTTTCAAATATTTTAGATTGTGCTGCTTGATTTACTTCTAATTGTTTTGCAGCAGTTTGTGAATCTAGTTGACTTTGACGAAGTTCAGTGTTTTGATTTTGTGTTTGTATCTGAAAGTTTCTTTGACGATCTGTTTTTTCAGCCTGTTGGTTTGCTTTAACCTCTTGGCTGATACGTTGCCGTTGTTTAATGTCAGCTTCAGCAGCAGTCCGCATACCTTGTACGACACGATTACTTTCTTCACGCATACGTGAGATAGCAGCGTCGCTTACTTGCATTGGGGAGAAACCTCTAGCTTTGGCAGCACCCCTAAATTGTACTTGTTTTGCCATAGTTATTTAAATATGAGTTCTGTGCAATGCCACCTGCAATTGTTGCCGCACTTGACATTAACCCAGAAATTAATGGTGCAGACGTACTTTGTCTGATAGGTGCTTGGATAGCTTGTGGTAGTACTTCCATAGGTTCGATGAAGATACGCTCGGGTCCTTGCACAGGTTTCAATACATCAGGCGGTGCTTCAGGTCTAATCATCAAGTTTGCCTCAGCTGCCATATCAGCAGCATAACGTTGTGCACCAATCTGTTGTAAGTTACGTTGTGATTGCTCAACAGAACTAGACAAACTAGCATCCATAATAGCAGCATTACGACCTAAAGCTGCAATACTAGATTGAAGAGCTTTAGTACGTGAATTACCAGCTTGTCCTAAGCCAGCTCTACCTTCGGACTGCAATTGATCGACAAGCATACCTTGACGACTAAAAGCATCTTCAGTATAAAGATCATTTAGTGATGATTGCTCAGCTTCATAAGCTTGCATTGCTGCAAGGCTATTATACGCAAGCCTGCTATTAGTGTTTTCAACAGACTTACCGAATTGTTTTACAGCTGATAAGTACTGATAATCTTGAATTTCAGTGTTATACTTCCACTGTCTTACAGCAGTATTCCACTCGTAAGCTCTGTTGTTTTGATAATTTTGTTTATCAACTTCAAATACTCTTTTATTGTATTCGTTAGTTGCATCAGCTGCTTCTTCTGCAGCTTTCTGTGCTTTTTTTTGTGCCTTCCTTGCTTGTCTGTTTTGCTTGTCAGCTTGAGATGCACCAAAGATACCACCAATAATAGAGGTTGCACCACCAATAAGTGCAGCACCAATAGCAGGGGCAATACTCATCTCCAGTCCAGACTCAGCTAGCTGCTCACCCAGAAGATCATAATTCTTATTAATCATTAAGCCCTCCTATAAAAACGTGGGGAATAGTTCCCTTCCCACATCATTGACACCAACGATACAGGGTATGGTAAATTACTTGTCACTTTAAGTTCAAAATTAGTATTACGTTGATGGATGGGTACAGTAAAAGTTTTTTCTTCTTTAATTGGATTACTATCGCCTGTATAATAACTAGCTTGAGCTACATTTTTTATATCAATCCAGTCATTAGAACCTTTAGCTTTTGATTTAAATACAACAGCACCAGTCCTACCAAGTGAAAAGTTAGCTCTAGCGATAGTTAATGTTGCAGTATAATCAGTAGTGGCTGCATCACGTCTGTAGTAAAACTTAGGTAGTGTTGCTTCAAAGTCATAGTTATAACCTACAAGCATACCATCAGCATAACCAGTAAAATTACCTTGGATTTCAAAGTAATAATAATCAGTACCTGGTTCTTTAAACCCTTCTACTTCAGCCCAATAACCAGCATCTGCATCTAAAGCAGCTGATGTATTATTAACTTCTGCTTTAGGTATATTAAGGAGCATAGCACCTTTTTTATTACTAAGTGGTGTATAAGGTAAATAGATTTTAGTACGATCTAATGCTTCTTCATATACAACCGCTGAGATACCTCCAGCAGGGCTTACAGGACGTGTAGCCATGTCTAGACAGGCATTGCCTTCAAAGGTATTTGTGTCTGATACAGAGTTTCCTGTAGGGATCTCATCAAGTATTATGGACCCAATAGAATATTCAGTTTCATGCTGCTGAACTACTACAACATTATCATTAATAATTTTTGCAGCTTGAATAGTACTAGGTAGTTCCCATTTAGTCCAAGCTTGAAACAGGTCTTTCTCACCGTTGTTATAATAACGATACAGGTACAAGTAAGATGTATCTCTATCTACTAACATTATAAGAGAGTTAGGCGGACTTGTAGTAATATCATCTACAGTAGCAGGGATCCATTCTAATACTGCTTTGCTGATATCTACAACAATAGGGCTTTGCTCTACATCACGTAGTGCCATGGTAAAAAGTTTACTATAACCAGGTAGTTTACTGACAAATGCAGAGGTAGTACCAATGTCTACAGGAGAAATATCAGTAGCCATTTCATAGTTAGATAGTGCTCGAATAACAGCAGAAGTTGGTGTAAGAATGCTGGCATCAGTTGCATATAGTTGAAATTGTTGACGTTCACTAAATAAAGCAAGTCCTTGTGGTGAAGGTAGCACATCAAACAATTTAACAGGTCGTACACTAGATACGTTTAAATCAATAGGGTCTGAATCAATTTGCGTTAATGCTGACTTGACAAAGAAATTATAAGCGTCATTAGCTATTCCAAGAACTACATTATCACCAGACAATACACCAAAACGGTTACTGTAAAAGAAGGAAGAATTAATAGGTGAACCAATAAAAGATGGTATGGGACTGGTTAGATTATCACCAGCAAGCCTAGGCTTATAATCAATAGGACCAAAAGTAAATGTAGTATTACCAGTGTTAGACAACTCATGTGGCATGGTAGATGCAAGAAGACCAGGTGATGCATCACGTGATCGTGCTTCTTCCCAATAACCACGACCTCTATTTAAAGTAGTGTCGTAAGCAACAAAATTAACATAGTAATCATCTTCATTACTATCACTGTTTAAAATTTTTACGTTATGACCACCAAAAGATTCAAGTGATAGTTTAGATATATCAGTTACTTCATCTTCAAACACTTCAAGTGAAATGTTATTAAGACCACCTCTAGCATCAATGTTAAAGGCTACAGGAGTACCAGTAACTGCACTATAATCAGTTACCACTGCATTAGCACCAGTACCACGTTTAATAACAAGACTATTGTTGTAGCCTTCTAAATACCAAATACCATCAAAATTGGTATTACCTGCTGTATGCTGTGCTTCAATAGTAGCTTTAATAGCATCAACTAAATGGTGGTTAACATTAACAGCAGTGGCATCATACAACAACATATCATCAAATGTTGTATTATTTTGAGCAGTTACTTGTGCTACTACATCATCTGTATTGTTAGCAGCAGCAGCAGGAAAAGTAACTGTATATTCATACGTTTCTACAAGTGTAAGTAGTTTAAGCGTAGCTACTGAATTAGCAACAAACGTACCCGTTGGTTGCATAGCAGTGGTAACAGTTTTGTTTGTAATAATTGTAGTATCTTGAATGCTACGGAAATGAAAAGAAGGTTCTGTTGCAGGAGCATCAAAATTAGTTAGATACGAAGTAACATATGCTCCTCCACCTGGTGCAGTAACAGTACAAAACGTACCATCAGCTGCTGTCCAGATATAAATGGCAGCACCTTTAATACAACCAACATAAGAACCAGCACTAGCACGGTCAATATAAAACCATACTGCATCTGCTAGTTCTGCTTTAGTAAATACATCACCATTAGCTTTTTTTAAAACATTAATATGTTTCATACCAGGTCTTTTAAGTAGACCAAAGGTAGGATCAGGATAACCGTTGATGCATTCAGTTATCTGACCTTCTAATTTTTTGTCGTCATTTTGTTTAGAGACACCACCAAGAAAGTTAGGTGTCAATTGAGTTACTGCTGGCATTATCGAATCAGGGAGTCAAAGGGACTGTAGCTCTTGTAGTAGTTACCTTGTTGTGGTGCACCAAAGAAACTATGGTCTCCTTGGTTACAATCATATTCAAGAGCAAACGATCTTGCATACGCTTCTTTTTGTTGTAGCATTTGGTATTGATTTGGATCACCAATAATCCTACTAGATACAGTAGCAGCCGCACGTGCTACAATATAAGCTTGAATAGGTTGAGGGATGTCTGAATAATCCCGCTCCCATACTACATCAAAATAAAGTGTTTCATCTGTATCCCAGATGTCAGTATGTTTAATAGTATCATAAACATAACCAGCACGATTAACAACATTACGACCAAGACTGTTTGTATAGTCTTGGCTTAAATCCATTTGGATTACATTGTTAGGGATAGCAATTTTTTTAGAAACATCAGGTTGAAACTGATCATAATTTCTTTCTGTATTATAAGACCAACCCTCAGATTGTACTTCACGTGAAGTTTCTTTTAATGTGTTGTAAGTAATTGCAACATCGGGGTTGGTTTGAGTTTCTACTTTTTGTGTGACTATAGCTCTTGATAGATTAAGAAAATCATCTGAAGTAGCTACTGTTTGTGAAATGTTAGTGGGGTACTCATACAGAATAGGATCTAATGTTAACGTGGTAGATGTAGCATCTACTGCACTAACTGTATAAGTATAAGGACCAGAACCACTTGGTCCTGATTGCACTAATACATTAGCAATTCCAGTTCCAGTGATAAAAGTATTCTTCGGAATATATGGGGATGGAGAAGTAAGTACATTACTTGTAATAGAACCTGTGGTAGAGAACACGGTTTCTGTAGCAGCAATTGCTGTATTATTAGCAACGCCAATACCAGAAATGTAAGTACCAGCTGGAATGTTATTTGTATTAGTAAAGAGTTTAGTAGAATCTAAGAAGCCTGTAATTCTTGACACCTCATTAAATACAAGGACTTCTTCTGTATCTAGCGTAGTGACAGGAGCCTGACCAACTGACGCCAGGATCTGATTAACAGCTTGTAGCTCAGTATTGGAGCCAGTAGTAGGAAAAGGCATAATTTGATAATGAGTATTATTC
>Ga0209631_10002839_pt1 | contig 20409 bp, 20 predicted proteins | sample COG_08_FD_184752 | JGI IMG/M metagenome (GOLD analysis project Ga0209631, IMG submission 184752) | Pelagic Microbial community sample from North Sea - COGITO 998_met_08 (SPAdes) (version 2) | ecosystem: Environmental > Aquatic > Marine > Neritic zone/Coastal water | place: Helgoland, sampling...
AAAAACGCCCCGTGAGGGGCGTATTTGCTTAACTAGTGGCGGAAAGGGCGGGATTCGAACCCGCGGTGGGCTATGAACCCACACACGCTTTCCAGGCGTGCGACTTAAACCACTCATCCACCTTTCCGCGAAGGGCAGAGTATAGCAGGCTGGCCTGCTCACCCTCCCATCAGATCAAAAGGTATCAGGCCGCAGGCGGGGCCTTGGCGGCGTCGCCCTTCACCCCGGCGATCATGCTAAATGCGGAGCCGATGAGGGTGGATACCTCGGTCATGTTGCTGGGCACGATGAGGGTGGTGCTGGCGGCCTGGGCAACTTGGCCGTAGGCCTCAATGGCACCTTCTGCGACTTTTAGCTGAATGGCTTCATGGCCGTTAGGTGAGCCGATGGCTTTGGCGATGCGCTCAATGGCCTCCGCGTTGGCCGTAGCCAGTGCAAGGATGGCGCGCGCCTCGCCTTCGGCTTGGTTGATAGCGGCTTGCTTGTCACCTTCCGACCGGGCAATGGCCGCTTCACGTGCGCCTGTTGCAATGTTGATTTGCTCTTGGCGACGGCCTTCAGAGGCGGCAATAAGGGCGCGCTTTTCACGTTCAGCAGTGATCTGCGATTGCATGGCCAACAAAATTTCTTTTGGTGGGGTGAGGTCCTTGATCTCGTAGCGCAGTACCTTAACGCCCCAATTGAGTGCGGCCTCGTCAATGGCGGCAACAACTTGCGAGTTGATGATGTTGCGCTCTTCGAAGGTCTTGTCCAGCTCCAGTTTGCCAATGACACTACGCAAGGTGGTTTGAGCCAGTTGGGTGATGGCGATGATGTAGTCGCTAGAGCCGTAGCTGGCCAACATGGGGTCGGTTACTTGGAAGTACAAGATGCCGTCGACCTCGAGTTGGGTGTTGTCGCGGGTGATACAAATTTGGCTGGGAACGTCCAGCGGAATTTCTTTTCGTGAATGTTTGTAGGCGACTTTGTCAATAAAGGGGATCAAGATGTTGAGCCCCGGTGACAGGGTCGAGGTGTATTTGCCTAATCGCTCGACCACCCAGGCGCTCTGCTGTGGGACGATTCTGATGGCGCGGATAACAAAGATGATCGCAATGGCGAGTAAGACGATGGAAATTTCCATGAGGAGCCCTTTAAAGGTTGGTGGGTTGCGCGTTTGCGATGGGTTCTACGATGAGTCGGTTGTTCAAAATCTGCGTGATACGGTGATTACCGACTTGAGGCGTCTGGTTGTGCGCGGTCTCGCAAGCCCATTCGCTACCTCGGTAATGAATGCGTGTGCTCCCGTCTACGTTCCAGTGCGTAATGAAAACGGTTTGACCGATATCAAATTGGTCGGCACTGACATTCGGATCGGCCTGTTGCGCCTTTCGCCGCTTTAAACGCTCCCAAACGGCGACGCCGAATATGCCGATGACGGCGGCCCCACCGATTTGCATGCCGATGGCGAAGCCCCAGAAGGCGACTAGGCCGCCAAAGGCCGCGGCGAGTCCGAGGAGTAGCAGGTAGAAGGTTCCGGTGAGTAACTCGGCTGCGACGAGCGCGCCGCTCAGAATCCACCAAATGGTTGGTGCTTCTAAGTGAAACATGTGTGTGTCCTTTGAAGCGAACGAGGGCGACCCTCGAAGTGTTGATGTAGCACCACATTCTGCGCCAATTGGCTTGGGCTATGTGGCGAGATGTCCTATTTGAACCCTTAGGACTTTAAACTCCGTCTTTTGCCGCAAAAAGACCATACCACTATGAAATTTCGTTTCCCCATTGTCATCATCGACGAGGACTTCCGCTCGGAGAATACCTCGGGCCTTGGTATTCGCGCGCTAGCTGATGCCATCGAGGCTGAAGGCTTTGAGGTTCTCGGGGTAACGAGTTACGGTGATTTGAGTCAATTTGCACAGCAGCAAAGTCGTGCCAGCGCATTCATATTGTCGGTGGATGACGAGGAGGTGACGCAGGGGCCAGATATTGACCCTGCGATCGAGCGCCTGCGTGCCTTCATTGAAGAGGTGCGCCGTAAGAATGCGGATGTGCCTATCTATGTGCATGGCGAAACGAAGACGTCGCGCCACATGCCCAACGATGTGCTGCGTGAACTGCACGGCTTTATTCATATGTTTGAGGACACGCCCGAGTTTGTGGCGCGCCACATCATTCGCGAGGCGAAGAGCTACCTAGAGGGGATTCAGCCACCTTTCTTTAAAGCGTTGCTTGATTACGCAGAGGATGGCTCGTACTCGTGGCACTGCCCGGGTCACTCGGGTGGTGTGGCCTTTCTGAAGTCGCCCGTTGGTCAGATGTTTCACCAATTTTTTGGCGAAAACATGTTGCGTGCTGACGTGTGTAATGCGGTGGAGGAGTTGGGGCAACTGCTTGACCACACTGGGCCAATTGCAGAGAGCGAGCGCAATGCCGCGCGTATTTTTAATGCCGACCATTGCTACTTTGTGACCAATGGCACCAGCACCAGCAACAAGATGGTGTGGCACTACACCGTGGCGCCCGGGGACGTGGTGGTGGTGGACCGTAACTGTCACAAGTCGATTTTGCACGCGATCATCATGACGGGTGCCGTGCCGGTTTTCTTGAAGCCGACGCGCAACCACTTTGGCATTATTGGCCCCATCGCTCAAAGCGAGTTTGAGCCAGAAACGATTAAAGAAAAAATCCGCGCCAATCCGCTACTCGCGCATGTCGACGCCGATACGGTTACGCCTCGTGTGATGACGCTCACGCAGAGCACGTATGACGGTGTGTTGTACAACACCGAAACCATTAAAGGCATGCTCGATGGTTATGTAACCAATCTGCACTTTGACGAGGCGTGGTTGCCGCATGCGTCTTTTCACCCGTTTTATGGCACCTTCCATTCCATGGGCAAGCACCGCGAGCGTCCTGAGCACGCCGTGGTGTATGCAACCCAGTCAATACACAAGCTGTTAGCCGGTATCAGCCAGGCCAGCCACGTGTTGGTGCAAGACTCTAAGACGGTGAAGTTAGATACCCACTTGTTCAATGAGGCCTATCTCATGCACACGTCTACCTCGCCACAATACGCGATCATCGCGAGTTGTGACGTGGCGGCGGCCATGATGGAGCCGCCAAGTGGCACCGCCTTGGTGGAGGAGAGTATCTTGGAGTGTCTGGACTTCCGCCGCGCCATGCGCAAGGTGGAGAAGGACTACGGCACAGAAGACTGGTGGTTTAAGGTCTGGGGGCCGCAGGATCTCCCGGAAGAAGAGGGCATTGGCGATAGCGCTGACTGGGTGCTGAAGGGCGCGAGTGGTGCCAAGTCAGATCAGTGGCACGGCTTTGGTGATTTGGCTGAAGGCTTCAACATGTTGGATCCAATCAAGGCCACGATTGTGACGCCTGGTTTGGACTTGGACGGAACGTTCGCAGAGTCGGGTATTCCGGCATCCATCGTGACCAAGTTTCTAGCCGAGCACGGTGTGGTGGTTGAGAAGACGGGGCTTTATAGCTTCTTCGTGATGTTCACGATTGGTATTACCAAGGGCCGTTGGAACACCTTGTTAACGGCGTTGCAGCAGTTTAAAGATGACTACGACCGTAACCACCCGATGTGGCGCGTGCTGCCTGAATTTTGCCAAAAACAACGGCGGTATGAGCGCATGGGCCTACGCGACTTGTGCCAGCACGTGCATGCCATGTATGCCAAGCATGACATTGCGCGCCTGACGACGGATATGTATTTGAGTGACCACACGCCAGCCATGACACCGGGTGATGCGTTTGCGCATATTGCGAGACGCACAACCGAGCGGGTGCCAATTGATGATTTGTTGGGACGCATCACCACGAGTCTGATTACGCCTTACCCGCCAGGGATTCCTTTGTTGGTGCCAGGAGAGGTGTTTAACGAGCGCATCGTTGACTACCTCAAGTTCTCGCGCGAGTTCAACGCGCAGTGCCCGGGCTTTGAGACGGATATTCACGGCGTGGTTGAGCAGGTTGACGCGGATGGCGTGACGCGCTACTTCGCGGATTGCGTGCAGAGTAGTTAACGAGCCTGTTGGTGCGGGCAAACATAAAAAAAGCGCTCCGAGGAGCGCTTTTTTGTGTGCTCAATGCGGCGACTTGCGCTTATGCGCTGGCGACGAACAAGCCAATGTTGCACAGCATTGCCGCTGCCCAAACCAAAGACCGTACGCGAGGGTGGTCCCATATATAGGCCCAGATGTATGACAAGCGAAAGGCAATAAATAGCATGGCCAAGGTGTCAACCACGGCGGGGCTTGCCTGCATGAGGTGTGCCACGACCACGGCAGCTGCGAAGAGCGGGAAGGCTTCAAAGCTATTGAGCTGGGCCCAGTGCGCGCGCTGGCGACGCCCAACGAGGCCATCGAGGTAGGCGCGTGGCGCGCGGTTGTCATAACGCTTTGCTGCCGCTTGCTCTTCGGGGTCTTGCGCACCGAACTTGGCCATCCCCGTGGCAATTAAGGGGAGAAGGCCGGCGATGAGCACGCACCAAAGAGAAATAGTCATGTGAGGTTCCTAAATATGGAGTGGTTTGAAGGGGAAAGAAAGGGGGTGTGTGACGTGGGTGCTTAATCGGCCATGCCGCCGACGACCTTGCTGAAGCCCGCATCGACGTATGTGATCTCGGCAGTGACGCCATTGGCAAGGTCGCTGAGCATGAATGAGGCGACGTTACCCACATCGTCAATGCTGACGTTGCGGCGCAGGGGTGCCGTTTCGGCGACCTGCCCCAATATCTTGCTGAAACCCTTGATGCCACTGGCAGCCAAGGTCTTGATGGGCCCAGCACTGATGCCGTTCACCCGAATGCCTTTAGGCCCCAAAGATTCCGCGGTGTAACGCACTGAGGCCTCTAAAGACGCCTTGGCGAGACCCATGGTGTTGTAGTTTGGTAGGGCACGCTCGGCACCGAGGTAGGACAGGGTGAGCAGGGCAGACTTATCGTTGAGGTACGGTAGAGCCGCCTTGGCCATTGCGGGAAAACTGTAAGCACTGATGTCGTGCGCAATGCGGAAGCTCTCGCGGCTCAGGCCCTCTAAAAAGTCACCACCAATGGCCTCTGCGGGCGCAAACCCGATGGCGTGTACAAAGCCATCAAAGGTCGGCCAGACTTTGGCAAGATCGGTGAAAAGCGCCGCGATTTGTTCGTCGCTGCCGACGTCGCAGTCAAAGATCAGGCTTGAGTCGAATTCTGCTGCGAAGCCAGTAATACGGTCTTTAAAGCGTTCGCCAACGTAGCTGAATGCCAACTCGGCGCCCTGCGCGTGGCAGGCTCTGGCAATGCCGTAGGCGATGGAGCGGTTGGACAGGACGCCCGTGATGAGTAATTTTTTACCTTTTAAGAAACCAGTGCGTTCGCTCACGTGAACCTCCCATGTGTTTAATCAAGCAGTTATCTGCGCGGGGGTTTGGCCCCGAAGGGCCTGATTGTCGCACGCACCTGAATGTTTTATTTAGGTATTTAGAACTACTCAAACATTGCGGTCGCGGTATCGGTTGGCCGCGTAATGACCTTGAGGTGGCGGGTGTCGTGTTGAAACCGCGAATTTGGGGTGCGCCCTGTAAGTTTCGTTTCCAGTTCTTTGATTTACCTTGAATTTCGGGTTAAAATTCGACCTTCACGACCAAATGGGCGGGTTTTAACCGCTCATTTTTTTTGCCTTCGCTCGACGTGCGGTGTGCCGGTACTGATTAGTGTGACGCATTAGCGTTACCCAGTGCGGCTTCGTGTGTTCGGGCGATATGTGTTTTTGGGTCAGTAATAAACGGTTAAACGAGGGCGACGTTAGCGACATGTCTTGGCAGGATGCAGTAAAGACCAGTGTGACTGGTTTGGGTTATGACCTCGTGGAGATTGAACGCTCCGCCGCGGGATTGCTGCGAATAACGATTGACATGCCGTTCACGCCAGGCACGCCGGAACAAATGGTGACGGTTGAAGACTGTGAGGTCGTTACCAAGCAGTTGCGATTCTTCTTTGAGGTTGAAAACGTTGATTACCACCGGCTAGAGGTGGGCTCGCCGGGTATCGATCGCTTGCTGCGTAACGACGCCGATCTTGAGCGTTTTACGGGCGAGATGGTTGACGTGATATTAAAAGAGCCCATTGGGGTGACGGATTCAGGTATTTCTGCGAACCGCAAGAAATTTCGCGGTTTGCTCGAGGCAGTTAGCCCCGGGCAGTGGCAGTTGGTTTGGAGTGATGCGCCGCCGGTGAAGCCCGGTGTGAAGGTGGGCAAAAAGCGTGCGGCTGAACAAGCCGAAGCGATGCGTGCGTTGCAGTTTGAATGGGCTGATGTGCGTGAGGCCAGGCTGGCGTCGATTGTGGATTTTCGGGGACGCAAGTCCAAAAGTATGCGTGAGGCCAGCGACTCGTAGTCGCTGGGCGCTGACGGACACGGTGTTCGGTCAGCTTTAAGTTTTTGAGTTTTGTGTATTGAAAGGCTGGCGACTTGTTATGAATCGCGAACTATTAATGTTGGTAGATGCAATCTCTCACGAGAAGAGCGTCGAGCGTGATGTTGTCTATGCTGCGGTTGAGTTGGCGTTGGCGTCAGCAACAAAGAAGCTATACCCCGAAGAGGCTGATATTCGGGTGGCGATGGACAAAGACACCGGTGAAACCGAGAGTTTCCGCCGCTGGTTGGTTGTGCCCGACGAGGCCGGCCTGCAAAACCCCGATGCCGAAGAAATTTACTCTGACGCGGCTGAAGAGGATCCCGAGATCCAAGTTGGCGATTACATAGAAGAGCCTATCGAGTCGGTTCCGTTCGGTCGTATCGGCGCGATGGCTGCCAAGCAAGTGATTTTGCAAAAGATTCGTGAGGCTGAACGCGAAACGATTCTGAACGACTTCATGGCGCGTGGCGACAAGATTCTTGTCGGTGCCGTTAAGCGTATGGACAAGGGCGACATCATTGTTGAAAGTGGCCGTGTGGAGGGCCGCTTGCGCCGCACGGAGATGATTCCCAAAGAGAACTTCCGTCCAGGCGACCGGGTTCGCGCAATGATCATGGAAGTGGACACCACGTTGCGTGGCGCGCCCATTCTGCTGTCGCGTTCAGCGCCTGAGTTCATGATTGAGCTGTTCCGCAACGAGGTGCCAGAGATTGAGCAGGGCACCCTAGAAATTAAATCGTGCGCCCGTGATGCGGGCTCACGCGCCAAGATTGCCGTGTTGTCACATGACCCACGCGTTGACCCCATCGGCACGTGTGTTGGTGTGCGCGGCTCGCGAGTGAACGGCGTCACCAATGAGCTGGCAGGCGAGCGCGTTGACATTGTGCTTTGGAGCGAAGATCCCGCGCAATTCGTTATTGGCGCTTTGGCTCCCGCAAACGTGAGTTCTATCGTGGTGGACGAGGAGCGCGGCGCAATGGATGTGGTGGTTGACGAGGAAAACCTTGCGATCGCCATTGGCCGTGGTGGCCAAAACGTGCGCTTGGCGTCTGAGTTGACAGGCTGGCGCATCAACATCATGACCGCTGACGAGTCAGAGCAAAAGCAGGCTGAGGAAGCCCAGTCGGTTCGCACATTGTTCACAACGAAGCTGGATGTCGATGAGGAAATCGCTGACATCCTGATTCAAGAAGGCTTCGCTAGTCTCGAAGAGGTGGCCTACGTGCCAATCGCCGAGATGCTCGAAATCGATGCGTTTGACGAGGATACGGTGAACGAACTTCGTAGCCGTGCCAAAGACGTCTTGCTAACGATGGAGCTGGCGCACGAAGAGAGCGTAGGCGACGTGTCGCAAGACCTGCGTGACCTTGAGGGCTTGAACGTCGAGCTCATTTCAAAACTCGCAGATGCCAGCATCCACACCCGTGATGACCTTGCCGATTTGGCAACCGATGAGTTGGTCGAGATTACCGGACAAACGGAAGAAGAGGCGACTGCCTTGATCATGAAAGCACGCGAGCATTGGTTCGCTGGTGAGTCGGACGAAGCTGCCGACAACGCCGAACAGCAATCTTGATCACGGAGGCCCACAGGAAAGAAATTTATGACCAGTACCACCGTCGCCGAACTAGCAGCAGAACTGCAAAAACCCACCGATACTTTGTTGGAACAACTCGCTAGCGCGGGTGTCAACAAGGCGAGTGCCACTGATGCGGTATCCGATGCAGACAAGCAGCAATTGCTGTCGCACCTGCAGTCCTCGCATGGCACCGCTACCACCGCACGTAAGAAAATTACGCTGGTGAAGAAATCAACTTCTGAAATCAAGCAGGCGGACGCCCGTGGCGGCGCACGAACGATTCAGGTCGAGGTTCGTAAGAAGCGTACGTTTGTTCGTCGCGACGACGAGGCGGTGACACCCAAGCCCGTTGACGCTGAGTTAGAGCGTCGCGTGGCGGCGGCGGCTGAAGAGGCTGAAAGTTTGCGCCTTGAAGAGGTCGCGATCGAGCAGGCCCGTGCTGCGCGTGCGGCGGCGGCTGCAGAAGCGGCGGCAGAGGCTAGCGCAAAGGCATTGGCCGACGCGCAAGCGGCAGAGGCAAAGACAGAGCCCAAGTCTGCCGAGGCAGTCGCCTCAGCAGCGTCAGCAGCAGCGGAGGCCAAGTCCGATGCGCGTGATGCAGCCCGGGCCGCCTCCATGGCGGAAGCGGCCGCTGCGAACAGTTGGAAAAACGAGAAGAAGGCCGCACCCGTTGAGGAGCCTGCGGCAGTCGTGGCTGACCCCGCTGTTGAAAAGGCGGCGCAAGCTGCCGCAGCAGCTGCGGCGGCAAAGACGAAAGCCCAAGACGACGCTAAGGCAGAAGATGAGCGGGTTAAGGCCCTCGGCCTGCGACGTAAAAAGGCTGAGGCTGAGGCGGCTGCGATTCGCGAAATGATGGCGACGCCCCAGAAGAAAATCTTGGTGGCAAAGAAGCCTGAAGAAATTGCAAAGGTCGAGGCGGCTAAGCCTGGTGTGCGCAAAGAAATTAAGTCAGAGAAGCTGTCTTCAACTTGGACGGACGACGTTGCCAAGAAAAAAGCGCTCAAGACGCGTGGCGACACGACGGCAGGTCGTGGTGGCAATTGGCGCGGTGGCCCGAGGGGCGGCTCACGCCGAGGCGACAAGCGCGGGCGCAATGAAGAGTCCACCTTCGTTGCACCAACCGAGTTCAAGATACTTGAGATCCACGTGCCTGAAACCATCACAGTGGCCGACTTGGCGCACAAGATGTCGGTTAAGTCGTCTGAGGTCATCAAGGAGTTGATGAAGCTGGGCCAAATGGCGTCAATCAACCAGTCATTGGATCAAGATACCGCAATGGTGTTGGTCGAGGAAATGGGACACACAGCGGTGCCTGCTGCGTTGGATGACCCTGAGGCGTTTACCGAAGAGGAGGCCATGGGCCACTCAGGTGAGTCGCTGCCGCGTGCGCCTGTCGTGACCGTTATGGGCCACGTTGACCACGGTAAGACATCGTTGTTGGATTACATCCGTCGCGCTAAGGTGGCAAGCGGTGAGGCAGGTGGTATCACCCAGCACATCGGTGCCTACCATGTGGAGACGGCGCGCGGTATGGTGTCGTTTCTCGATACCCCCGGTCACGAGGCCTTTACGGCGATGCGTGCTCGCGGCGCAAAAGCGACGGACATTGTTATTTTGGTGGTGGCTGCGGACGATGGCGTCATGCCGCAAACCAAAGAAGCAATCAAGCACGCGAAAGCGGCTGGCGTGCCTTTGGTTGTGGCGATTAACAAAATTGACAAGCCCGGTGCGAACTCTGAGCGTGTGCGCGGCGAGTTAGTGACTGAAGAGGTGGTGCCTGAAGAATACGGTGGTGATTCACCGTTTGTTGAGGTGTCTGCGAAGACCGGACAAGGTATTGAAAACTTGCTTGAGCAGGTATTGTTGCAAGCCGAAATCTTAGAGCTGCGTGCACCCGTTGATGCGATGGCTAAAGGGGTTGTGGTTGAGGCGCGCTTGGACAAGGGTCGCGGCCCCGTTGCGACCGTGTTGGTGCAGTCGGGCACGTTGCGTGCAGGCGATGTGGTGTTGGCTGGACACAGCCATGGCCGCGTGCGTGCCATGTTGGACGAGAACGGCGTTGCCATCAAGTCGGCGGGCCCATCGATCCCAGTTGAAATCCAAGGTTTGGCTGATGTGCCGGCGGCGGGCGACGACTTTATGGTCATGTTGGATGAGCGTCGCGCGCGAGAAATTGCCACCTACCGTCAAGGTAAGTTCCGCTCAACGAAGTTGGCGAAACAGCAGGCCGCAAAGCTCGAGAATATGTTTGGTCACTTGGGTGCGGGCGAGGTCAAGACGCTGCCTTTGATCATCAAGGCCGACGTGCAGGGTTCGCAAGAAGCGCTGGCGTCGTCTTTGCTCAAGTTGTCGAACGACGAGGTGAAGGTTCAAATCGTTATGGCAGGCGTGGGTGGTATCAGCGAGAGCGATGTCAACTTGGCTATTGCCTCGAAATCAGTGGTCATTGGCTTTAACGTGCGTGCCGATGCTGGCGCGCGTAAGCAAGCCGAGAACAACGAGATCGATGTGCGCTACTACAACATCATTTACGACGCTGTAGACGAAGTGAAGGCCGCGATTGGCGGCATGTTGACGCCCGATAAGCGTGAAGAAATCATTGGTAATGCCGAGATTCGTCAGGTCTTCCGCGTTAGCAAGATTGGCGCAATCGCAGGTTGTATGGTTACATCCGGCGTGGTGCGTCGCTCCGCCAAGTTGCGTGTGTTGCGCGACAACGTGGTCATCTTCACGGGTGAGTTGGAGTCCCTCAAGCGCTTCAAAGACGATGCCAAAGAGGTGCGTGAGAACTTCGAGTGTGGTTTGAACATCAAGGGTTACAACGAAATCGTCGAAGGCGATATCTTGGAATTCTTCGAAATCAAGGAAGTGGCGCGCACGTTAGGCTAAGGCCTAAGCGCGCGTTCGGTGCATACCTATGGCGATTAAAAAGTCAACCACCCCTAACCGTGGGTTTCGGGTTGCTGACCAAATCCAACGGGATTTGTCGGAGCTCATTGCGCGCGAGTTGAAAGACCCGCGCGTGGGGATGGTCACGATCCAGTCCGTTGAGGTCACGCCAGACTACGCCCATGCCAAGGTGTTTTTTAGTGTCTTGGTAGGTGATCCAGAGCAGTGCGCAGTGGCGTTGAATCAAGCCGCTGGGTTTTTGCGCAGTGGGCTCTTTAAACGCCTGCACATTCACACGGTGCCTACCTTGCATTTTCACTTTGATCGCACGTTAGAACACGCCGCAGATATGAACGCCCTGATCGCAAAAGCGGTCTCATCGCGGGCCAAAGAGGATTAACACCATGAACTCACCGCAGAAGCGGGGGAGTTCGGTGAAGCGGCGCCCAGTTCATGGGGTGTTGCTGTTGGACAAACCCATAGGTCTATCAAGTAATCAGGCTTTGCAAAAAGCCAAGTGGCTACTGCGCGCCGAAAAGGCGGGCCATACCGGGACGTTAGATCCCTTGGCTACTGGCGTGTTGCCGCTTTGCTTCGGTGCTGCGACCAAGTTTAGTCAAATGCATCTCGATGCCGACAAGGCCTATGTTGCAGACGTGCAGTTGGGACGTACCACAACCACAGCAGACGCCGAGGGCGATGTGTTGCAGACGCGGGCGGTGCCCGCATTGACTCAGGCCGATCTTGATGCGGTTGCCGTACAGTTTTCTGGGGAAATTTCCCAATTGCCACCCATGTACTCTGCTTTGAAGAAGGACGGCAAGCCGCTATACGCCTACGCGCGAGCGGGTGAGACCGTTGTGCGTGAGCCTAGACAGATCACGATATTTGACCTTCAGTTGCGTCTGAGCGATGTGCCAGATCAAATTAAATTATCGGTGCGCTGCTCTAAGGGGACGTACATTCGCACGCTCGGTGAGGACATTGGTGAAGCGCTGGGTTGCGGCGCCCACTTGGCGAGCTTGCGGCGTTCACAAACCGGTGGTTTTTCCTTGGAAGCCGTGCGCCCCGATTACCAACCTATTTCTTTGGCTGCCCTTGAAGCGTTACCAGAAGAGGCGCGTCTGTCTGCTCTGTTGCCCGTGGATTGTTTGCTCAGTGATGTGCCAACGGTCACGCTAGAGGCTGCGGAAGCGGGTCGTTTTTTGAGTGGCGTGCGCTTGCGTAAGCCCGATTTGTATGACATCGAGGCGCCTGCCTTGATTGCCGTTTGGGGCGCTGAGCCGCAAGCTTTCTTGGGCTCTGCCCACGTGGCGGGGGGCGAGTTGATTCCGACCCGATTGTTAAGCCCCGTTGAGGTATCACAGTGCTTGTTGCAAGCTGGTGCGCCGTCGCCCGCCTGCTAATTGTTTATTTTTTGTTTTTAGTGTTTTAGGATTTTCATGACAACGCCTATTCGTAACATCGCCATCATCGCCCACGTTGACCATGGCAAAACCACCATGGTTGACCAGTTGCTGCGTCAATCCGGTACCTTCGCCGACCACGAGAAAGTAGTGGACACCGTGATGGACAACAATGCGATCGAGCGCGAGCGCGGCATTACCATCTTGGCAAAAAACTGTGCCGTGAGCTGGAAAGGCACGCACATCAACATCGTCGATACGCCCGGACACGCGGACTTCGGTGGAGAAGTTGAACGTGCGTTGTCAATGGTCGATGGCGTGGTGCTGTTGATTGATGCGCAAGAGGGCCCCATGCCACAAACGCGCTTTGTGACGAAAAAAGCCTTGGCTCTCGGCCTGCGTCCGATTCTTGTCGTGAACAAAGTCGACAAGCCAGGCGCACGCCCTGACCATGTGGTGAACGAGGCTTTTGACTTGTTCGACAAGTTGGGTGCGACGGATGAGCAACTGGACTTCCCAGTGGTCTATGCCTCAGGTATTAATGGTTGGACGTCTCTGGTTGAAGGCGCTCCTGGTGAGCAGTGGGGCCCCGATATGTCGGCCTTGTTTGATACCGTCTTAAGCCACGTGCCTGCGCAAAGTGGTGACCCGGCAAGCCCGTTGCAGTTGCAGGTGTCTGCGCTCGATTTCTCCACCTTCGTTGGCCGTATTGGTGTGGGTCGTATCTCTGCAGGTACCTTGAAGCCACAGATGGACGTGTTGGTGATGGAAGGCCCAGATGGTAAGACCATTAAAGGGCGCATTAACCAAGTCTTGAAGTTCCACGGCTTGGAGCGCGTTCAAGTTACGGAAGCGGGCCCTGGCGATATTGTGTTGATTAACGGCATTGCCGATATTGGTATCGGCGTGACCATTACCGATCCACAAAGCCCCGCACCGTTGCCGATGTTGACGGTTGATGAGCCGACGTTGACGATGAACTTCTGTGTGAACACCAGCCCTTTGGCGGGGCGTGAAGGCAAGTTTGTTACCAGCCGTCAGTTATGGGACCGTCTCCAAAAAGAGTTGCAGCACAACGTTGCCTTGCGCGTAGCGGAGACCGATGAAGAAGGTATCTTTGAAGTGATGGGTCGCGGTGAATTACACCTCACCATTCTGTTGGAAAACATGCGCCGTGAGGGTTTTGAGCTAGCGGTTTCTAAGCCACGTGTGGTCTTCCGTGATATTGATGGTGAGCGTTGTGAGCCAATCGAATTGGTCACCGCTGATATCGAGGAAACGCATCAGGGCGGCGTGATGCAGGCCTTGGGTGAACGCAAAGGCGAGCTCGTGAACATGGAGCCTGATGGCATGGGTCGCGTGCGATTGGAGTACCGTATTCCTGCGCGTGGCCTAATTGGTTTCACCAACGAGTTTTTAAACTTGACGCGTGGTTCTGGCCTCATTTCTAACATCTTTGATGGGTACGAGCCACATAAAGGCGACATTGGTGGACGTAAAAACGGCGTACTCATCTCTATGGATGACGGTGAGATCTTCACCTACGCTTTGGGTAAATTGGACGACCGTGGTCGCATGTTGGTGAAAGCCAATGACCCGGTATACGAAGGCATGATTGTGGGTATCCACAACCGCGACAACGATTTGGTCGTGAACGCAACACGTACCAAGCAGTTGACCAACTTCCGCGTTAGCGGCAAGGAGGATGCTGTGAAAATTACCCCGCCAATTGCCTTAACTTTGGAGTATGGTGTGGAATTCATCGAGGATGATGAGTTGGTGGAAATTACACCGAAAAGTGTCCGCTTGCGTAAGCGCTTCTTGAAAGAGCACGAGCGTAAGCGAGCGGGTCGAGATACCTCAGGGGGCTAACAGAAAAGGGCGCCAGTGGTGCCCTTTCTTCTTGGAGAAGAAATGACAGTTGTAACGCAAACTTCCCCCTTTGTTGACGCCGTGGTGCGTGGGCGTGTGGGCCTCATTACCTTGCAGCGCCCGAAAGCCTTAAATGCACTGACGCTGGACATGGTGCGTGCACTGACTAGCCACCTAAAGGCTTGGCAAGATGACGCACAGGTGCTGGCCGTGGTTGTACGAGGCACCGATAAAAATGGTCCTTTTGGGCATTTTTGTGCGGGTGGGGATATTCGGTTTTTCCACGATGCTGCTTTGGCTGGCGACTCAGATTTAGACGCTTTCTTTACGGAAGAGTACGCCCTGAATTACCTGATTCACACCTACAAGAAACCTTATATCGCCTTGATGGATGGTGTGGTGATGGGCGGTGGCATGGGCATTGCGCAAGGTGCGAGCCTGCGTGTGGTCACGCCGCATAGCAAGCTGGCGATGCCGGAGACCAATATTGGTTTATTTCCCGATGTGGGCGGGGGCTTCTTCTTAAGTCGCGCGCCTGGGCGCACAGGCGAGTGGTTGGGTTTGACTGGTCAGGTCTTGCAGGCCGGCGATGCATTGGCCCTAGGACTTGCAGATATTTGTGTCGAGCGCGCAAGCCTCAGTATCTTGTGGGATGAGTTGGCGAGCACCCCGTTTGAGACCGGCGAGGCCGTCGCACATTGGGTGGGCGTGAAGGCGTCGCGCGCACCCGAACCCGCGTTTTCTAAGCTGGGTGAGGCGATTGACAGCGTGTTTGCAAAAGATACGGTGGCCGACATCATGGCTGCGCTTCTGGCCTTGGGAGCCGAGGGCAGTGACGGGAGCGAGGTCGCAGAGGTGAGCGCTTGGGCACAACAGACCCACGCGACCTTGTTAACGCGTTCACCATTGATGTTGCATGTGGTGCTCGAGCAAATTCGCCGTGCGCGCAAATTGTCGTTAGCCGATGACCTGCGTATGGAACGAGACATGGTTCATCACTGCTTCTATTTACGGCCGGGCAAGGCGAGCGAGACGGTGGAGGGCGTGCGTGCTTTGGCTGTAGACAAGGACCACCAGCCTAAGTGGAACCCCAGCGCCATTGCGGATGTGCGTCCAGAGTTGGTGGATGCCTTTTTTGAGTCGCCTTGGCATGACGCATCGTCGCACCCGTTGGCAGGCCTAGAGGCTGGCGTTTGACGTCTGAGTAGGGGCGGGCCTGGCCAGCTGCTAGCTGCTGGCTACTAGTGCTTGGCCACCACCGACTTAGCGGTTGCGGTCTTTCATAGCCCGCTCGACCTCGCGCTTGCCCTCGCGGTCTTTAATGGTGGAGCGCTTGTCGTGCTCGGCTTTTCCTTTGGCGAGTGCGATTTCACATTTAACGCGCCCGTTTTTCCAATGTAAATTGAGTGGCACCAGCGTGAAGCCGCGTTGCTCGACTTTACCGACCAAGCGTCGGATCTCGTCCTTTTTCAGCAGCAGCTTCTTAATGCGTGCGGTGTCTGTCCGCACGTGGGTCGATGCGCTGATGAGGGGGTTGATTTGACAGCCAATAATGAATAACTCCCCATCACGAATGACAACGTATCCATCGGTCAGCTGCACCTTGCCTGCGCGTAGCGCCTTGACCTCCCAGCCCTCTAACACCATACCCGCCTCATGCGTCTCCTCGATGGCGTAGTTGTACCGCGCCTTCTTGTTGTCGGCGATGCGCGCTGGCAAGGGCTTTTTTTCTTTGCCCGATGTGTTGTTGGTAGCCATGGTGCCTAGGTTAAAGTTGAGGTCTGCCTAAAATAGGGCAAACGCTGAAAAGCCTTCCATTGTATGAAAACTGTTAGCAAGTCTGTTTTACTCAGCCACAGCCCCGAAGAAATGTACGCTTTGGTAACCGATGTGGCCCGTTATGCCGAATTTTTGCCTTGGTGCGACCGCTCCGAGGTGTTGGCGAGCACCGACCATGAGATGACCGCGAAGGTGGGTATGTCATTGGGTGGTTTACGTCAAAGTTTCACGACGGCCAATCGGCACGAACCCGATCGTGCGGTGCATATGCAGTTGATCGAGGGGCCCTTTTCGCATTTGCAGGGTAGCTGGCAATTTACGCCGTTGGGCGAGACTGACGATGAGGGGCGTGCACGTGCCTGCAAGGTCACGTTTAGCTTGGCATACGCCTTTTCTAGCAGGACGTTGGCAACCCTCGTAGGCCCTGTTTTTGACAAAATCGCTGGTAACTTGGTCGATGCGTTTGTCGCACGAGCCGATGACGTCTACGGTACGAAATCGCTCTGACTCCTATGCACATCGACGTAACCTTTTCCCCAAAAGAGCGCGTGGTGCGCGCGTGCAGTCTAGAGCTTGCGTTGGGCGCAACGTTGGGTGACTGCGTTGCGCAACTGCTTGCCGATCCGCTTTGGAAAGAGGCGGCGCAGTCTGCTCTAGATGGCGACTTGCACCCCTCCATTTGGAATCGACGCGCAAAATTAGACGATGTTTTACGCGATGGCGACCATGTGAATCTGTCGCGCGGGCTGTTGGTTGACCCCATGGTTGCGCGACGTGAGCGCTTCGCGAAGCAGGGCGCGCGCAGCGCTGGCCTTTTTTCTAAGCGACGGCCCGGGGCTAAACCCGGGTATTGAGCGCCAAGGTGTATACAGCGCAAGCGCGGCGCGGGATTAGAATATTGCTCTTTGGAGCTTTGAAATGCGCTTACTTGGTCCGGCTCTCACGTTCGACGACGTTTTACTGGTTCCCGCTTTCTCCGAAGTACTTCCCAAAGATACGCATCTGACGACCCAGTTCACGCGTGACATCACGCTGAAACTGCCGCTGGTCTCAGCAGCGATGGATACCGTAACGGAGTCTCGCTTGGCCATTGCCTTGGCCCAAGAGGGCGGCATAGGTATCGTCCACAAAAACCTCACAGCGCAAGAGCAAGCCGCACAGGTGGCGAAGGTAAAGCGTTACGAGAGTGGCGTCTTACGTGACCCCGTGGTGATTACCCCCAACTACACCGTACGCCAAGTGATGCAGTTGTCCGAGGAGCTGGGCGTCTCTGGCTTTCCTGTGGTGGAGGCCGGTAGGGTCATCGGGATCGTTACGGGGCGCGACCTCCGCTTTGAGACCCGTTATGACCAAGTCGTGTCCGAGATCATGACACCACAAGATCGTCTGATTACGGTGCCCGAGGGGACAACGCCCGAGCAAGCAAAGGCGCTTTTGAACCGCCATAAGTTGGAGCGTTTGCTGGTGGTGAGCGAGCAGTTTGAGCTTCGTGGGTTGATCACTGTGAAAGACATCACCAAACAACTCAACTTTCCCAATGCGGCGCGCGATGAAGCGGGCAAATTGCGTGTGGGTGCGGCCGTGGGCGTGGGCGAGGGCACCGAAGAACGCGTGGCCGCCTTGGCCGCTGCGGGCGTGGATGCCATTGTGGTGGACACCGCTCATGGACACAGCAAAGGGGTGATCGAGCGCGTGCGCTGGGTCAAGCAAAACTACCCACACATTCAGGTTATTGGCGGCAATATCGCAACCGGCGCAGCCGCATTGGCGTTGGTCGAGGCGGGTGCCGATGGGGTGAAAGTCGGAATTGGTCCTGGCAGTATTTGCACCACCCGCATCGTCGCAGGTGTTGGCGTGCCACAAATTACCGCCATTGATAACGTTGCCGCGGCCTTAAAAGGCACGGGTGTGCCTTTGATTGCTGATGGTGGTGTGCGTTACAGCGGCGATGTCGCCAAAGCCATTTCGGCGGGCGCCAGTACCGTGATGATGGGCGGCATGTTTGCGGGTACGGAAGAGGCTCCTGGGGAGATTGTTCTGTTTCAGGGCCGCTCCTACAAGAGTTACCGCGGGATGGGTAGCATTGGCGCGATGCAACAGGGCAGTGCGGATCGTTACTTTCAAGAGTCCAGTACGGGCAACCCCAATGCGGATAAGTTGGTGCCCGAGGGCATTGAAGGACGCGTGCCGTACAAAGGGTCAGTCGTGGCCATCTTGTATCAGCTTGCGGGCGGCCTACGCGCCTCTATGGGCTACTGCGGCTGCGCTTCCATAGCGGATATGCAAGAGCGCGCTGAATTCGTGCAAATCACCTCTGCCGGCGTGCGGGAGAGCCATGTGCACGACGTGCAAATCACCAAAGAAGCGCCCAACTACCGCGTCGAGTAAATTGCGCTTAGCGAGAGTCTCCCGTTGCAGATGTAGCACACAAGACATAAGCCTACGCTGAAGCGTCTCAAAATGATATCGTCTTAGACGGTACAGGAGATGGGTATGGCAGGACGTATGACGGGGCGGGTTGCCCTTATTTCTGGCGCAAGTCGAGGCATTGGCTTATCCATTGCGCAAGCCTATGCGCGCGAGGGCGCACGGCTTTGTTTAATTGCAACGGATCAGGAGCAGCTGACGCAAGCTGCGGCCGCATTAGACATGGAGGCGCAATCGCTCATGTTCGCCGTGGTTGACGTCCGAGACGCCGATGCTTGCCAGCATATTGTTGACCGTGTTATTGCGCGGTGGGGGCAGTTAGATACCTTGGTGAATAACGCGGGGGTGTACCGCGCGCGCGCATTTTTAGATTACACGCCCAAAGACTTCCAAGATCTATTAGATGTGAATTTTTTTGGCGTCTTACACCTGACACAAGCCGTGCTTGCGCACATGCTGGAGCGACGCAGTGGGCGCATTGTCAATATCGCGTCAAGCGCTGGAAAGGCGGGATCCCGCAACCAGAGCGCTTATAACGTGAGCAAGCACGCGGTTGTTGGCTTAACTCGCTGCGTGGCCTTAGAGACGGCGACGCAAGGCGTGACGGTGAATGCCATTTGTCCGGGCCTCACGCAAACAGACATGGTTGAGAGTCTCAAGACAGAGGTGGCTGCAAGCGCGGGGGTTTCTCCCGAGCAGTTGATCCAAAGCATCATGTCCCGTGTCCCCATGGCGCGTGTGCTCAACGTAGATGAAATTGCCGGCATGGCCGTCTTTCTTGGTTCTGCAGAATCGAGTGGCATGACAGGTCAAGCGATATCGATAGACGGCGGCATGCTCACCGCTTGACCGAGGCGTGGCCGTGCCCACGCCGTTAATTTGTGTCACAAATCAAACAGTGGCACGACCACCCCCTTTTTTTTTCTGATTTCGTGTGTTGTTGTGTAGCTTTGTGAGCGCCTGTGAGAGTTGGCCATTCCTGATCGCTAAATTCAAGCCATTGCTTAGTTTTGTGGATGTCACATCACTTATAAAGGTGCGCGAAATGGCTGATCTTAGAGAAATTAAGGCGGTGAAAACACAGATTCGTTTAGAGAAAGTAGCTCTAGATGCGCAAATTCGCCAAGCTCTTTTGGCTTCGGAAGCCTTGGCAAACCAAGTGCGCGCCATGAACGAGCTGCAGGCGGCGCAAGCGGCGCAAGCGGCGCAAGTGGCGCAAGTGGCGCAAGTGGCGCAAGTGGCGCAAGCCCAGGCCGCAGGCGGTAACGTTGCTAATGGGCGTATGGATCAGTACCTAGGCGACCGAGGTCCTCGCTACAGCGTTGGCGATAACGGGGAGGGTAAAAGGGGCGGCAAGGCCGTTCAGGCGATTTCTCGGTGGCTGAGCGGCCGTGGCTAAACTTAACCTCTTTAAATAAATCGACTATCCGAGATCGTCACATGAGTAGCGCACAACAAGCCCTTTTTGATAAATACGGCGGCGTGCCGGTGATTACCGGCCTAGTCGGAACGTTTTACGCCCGTGTCATGGATAGTGAGCGTCTGGCGCCTTACTTTGCAGGCATTGATATGCCGCGGCTCATTGCGCACCAGGTCGCATTTTTTCGCCAGGCGATGGGTAAACCCTCGGAAGAGTTCACCCATCAGCGAATGGCAGATGCCCATCAGCCGCTTCGCGTCACAGAGGCTGACTTTGATGAGGTTGTGAGCATATTAACGGGCGTTTTGGAGGAAGCGGGCGTTGAGCCCGAAGACCTGCTGGCGGTGGTTGGTGCTGTCGCTGCGTATGCCGATGACATTATCGTGCGCTGATCGATCGAAGACTAACGCTACAGCTTACAAGGCACGAGGAGGTGGGTAATGGATGACAAAATCATGGCGCGAATGGCGTTAGCGCAAGTACAAGTAGAGAAAGTGAATCTTGACATCAAGATCAATAAAGCCATCCGATCATCGCAACGGTTGGATGCGCATATTCGAAGCTTGAGCGAAGATGAGGAGGAAGCACGTTATCAGCGGGCGATAAACGCTAATCCAGAACCGCGCTATCAAGTCCGTGAG
>Ga0209631_10002845_pt1 | contig 20381 bp, 11 predicted proteins | sample COG_08_FD_184752 | JGI IMG/M metagenome (GOLD analysis project Ga0209631, IMG submission 184752) | Pelagic Microbial community sample from North Sea - COGITO 998_met_08 (SPAdes) (version 2) | ecosystem: Environmental > Aquatic > Marine > Neritic zone/Coastal water | place: Helgoland, sampling...
CGCTGCGCCACTGCGGGTCCACCGTACCGTAGTGATCGAGCCACTCCTTCGCCACGCGCCTCGCGGCGCGTTCAGATATCTCCTTGACGGGCCCTTCCTGCGCCGAGGCGTACCAGCCGGCGAATTTCCCGAGAACCCCCGAGGCCCACTTTTCAAAGAAGGTCTCGTCGCTCATCGCCTCGCGGTATATGAAGGCGACGGCGGTGACGACCGCGGCGTCGTCGCTGTTGAGGCAGAGCGCCGCGAGCGCCGCCTGGGCCTTGTCGCCGTCGTCGTCGAGGAGAGCCGCGTAGTGGTCCCGATCGCGGGCCATCCACACGAGCGCGTCGTCCTCGTCTTCATTTTTATCCATACTTTTATCCAATCCGCCCAACTCCCGAAAGGTTTTCAGGTCGAACTGAACCACGAACGTCTGGTTCGGGTATCCCTCCTGGTTGGGAGGACCGTCTTTGGGCACGACGGCGCCCACGCCGTCCGTCACCCACGTGGACTCGTCATCCTCCGGGACCAACCCGGCTCGCCCGCCGTGCACCGCGGTGGCGAGGTCCAGCATCCCCTCCACGCTCTTGGCGAAACTGTTCGGATCGAAGAAGCTCGCCTTGAAGTCCCTCGGCCCGTTCTCCGCCAAGTCCTGCTGCAGTCGCTGGATCCGCGCGTTAGCCTCGCGCTCCAGAAGCTCCGCGCGCTCCTCCGCCGTCGTATCGCCGTCGGCGCCCCCGCCCACCGCGATTGGCCTCGCCATCCGGCCCATGCCCCTCACGCGCCCACCCTTCATCAGCCTCCGTCCACCGGACCAGTCCCCGGGCTCCCCGCCGTGGTACTTGGCGTAGCGCACGCTGAGCGCGACGGCCTCGCCCTCCGCGTCCTCGCGCGACGGCGACGCGGCGAGCGAGGGTTCACCGGCGAGCGTCCCGCCGAGGGATCGGGCGATGGATTCCGATTGGCCGAGGTGACGCCCGATTCGACACGCGTCTCGCCCTATGGCGGTCCAGTCGACCTCTTTTCTGGCAGCCTCGTGGTCGCGCTGCACGTCCTTGTTGCCAGGGTAGCCGTGCCTTATGTAATCGACGAGCATCATCGCGTTGACGCGGCAGAGCGGCTGAAAAAACTTCTTTTGCGCCTCGCTCGCGATTTCCGTGAGGCACCGAAAAGCCTCCGTGTCGAGCTGCTGGAGCCGCCTGCGTTGCATCGTGACGCCACCGCCCCCGCGATTCGCCCCCTCGCTCGACGACGCCTCGTGCATGAGCGTCCATCGCCGCCTCGCGATGTCCTCGATGATCACGTCCGCTTTCTCCAGGTGTCTGTCCAGGAAGTGCCCGACGCTTCGTTTCACGAGGGACGTGTTGAGCCTGTCGCCTTTCGTGTTCTTCTGGAACTCGTGTAGGTCATCGATCCATCCACGAAGCGCGCCCGTCATGCGCCGCGGGTCATCCGGGTCGTACCCATGATGTGCGTCTCTCGCATCCGAGGGGGTCTCTCGCTCCGAGCTGGTCGCCGGCGCGGCGGCGACGGCGGTGGGATGCGACTGCTGCGGCGTCGGCACGACCTCTTCGGATGGAGATGGAGGCGCCGAGATGGAGGTTTGTGTCGGCTTCTTCGGAGGTTTACGCGGCTCCCGGTCGCGCTCGCCCGGCTTGATCGTGTCGAGAACCCGTAGCTTTCCCTGCGTCTGCATGCGGACCATGTCGATTCTTCCGGACCACTGTTGCGAGTGGGGAGATGGGCGGTCGGGGGGTCAGGAGGGAATTAACGCGGCAATTGTTCCGGCACGATTGGGGAGGTGGATGCGGGGCTGGTATGTCGGTTCGGTACGCGGTTCGTCGGTGACGCACCTCTCGTTTATCCGCGGGTACCCTCATGACGTCATCGGCGCGGTCGAACCGTCCCCAGACCACGTTGTACACCCCCGTCGCGCGTTCGATCCCGTCCACGATCTCGGTGTCCACGTGAGCCACGAGCCCGTCGCGCCAGCTGTGTCCGGGTTCGTCGCCGTCGTGTAGGTCGATCGAGACGAGCCGACCGAACAGCGGATCATCGTCCGGGTCGTACTCATCGTGCGACGACGTCACCGCCGTCGCCATCGCGCGTCTCGCGTCCGTCCGTTGAGTAAGCCCCTGAGAGTGTGGCGCGACTCGGCGCTCCAGCGGAATTTATCGGAAACGAAGGGTCGTATCGGAAAACCTCCTCGAGATCTGAACGGGGTCGAGGTCACTGTTCCAGGGCACGACGGATCATGGCGGCGCCGAAGGTCGTGGAGACTGTCGAGTTCGACGCGGACATCCACGCCAGCCGGCTGGGTCGGCTGGTCAAGGTGCGCCACCGCGATGAGGGCGGCGAACTCTCGGAATGGAGCCACGGGGTGTGCACCTGGGCGGAGACCCAATGGATCGAGGAGACGGTGCCCGGCGGCGTGCGCAAGGTGGAGATACCGACGGGCGGGTACCAGCTGCAGTGGGGGCTGTTCGAGTCGGTGGAGTCGGCGCTCCAGCAGAAACGTAAAAGGCAAAAGGTGAGTTCCGCGTCCCTTCCGTGAAGCGCCCCAATCGCCCGAATCCCAGCCATTCACACCGGAATTCTCGCGCCGACCCAGATCCGAGTCCGAGGCGACCCCCACCGACGCTGACCGCCCTCCTGCCCTCCCCCCCGACCCGCACCGCAGTTCTCCGACGAGAAGATGCCGTATTACATCGAGGAGCTGATGGAGCTGGACCCGCCGCTCGCCGCGTTCACGGACCTCGACGAAGAGCCCGGAACCCTGGACGTCAACAAGTGCGACGAGCTCGACGCGCCGTGGATCGCGCAGAAACGGGAGAAGGACGCCGAGGAGCGCGAGGCGCGCGCCATGATGGCCAAGAAATCCGCGGAGGCGTCGGTGCTCAAGGCTGAAGCCGCGAAGAAGCGCCAGAAGGACCTCAAGGCCAAGGCGGACGCCAAGCGCAAGAAGGCGCAGATGCTCACCGCCGTCGCGGAGAAAGCCGCTCGGCGGAGAGAAAACGACCGCCGGCGAAAGTCCTTCCAGGACGCCGCAGCCGCCCACGAGTACCGCGGCCCGTCCTCATCGTTCGGCGAGATGGGCGAGAATAACAATGCTTCGGAAGATGAAGACGCCGCGTACACGCTGTTAGCGGCGCTCAAGGGTGGGGACAGCGCTCGGGACGCGGCGTTCTATTCGAACAACAACGGCAAGGGTAAATCGAAACCCAAGTCGCGGCGGCGACCGGCGGAGACGATCGATTCCGGCGGCGACCGGTACACGAAACCCAGGGCGGCGCCTCGAAGACGGTGCCTCGAGTGCTCCACGTGCCTCAACCCGAGGCTCAAGAAGCGGTGCCTCGGCCGCGAGGAGGGGTTCATCGAAGACGACGATTCACCGGTGAAGCCGGCGGAATACTTTAACCAAGGGCCGACGCGGGGCGGGGGTGGCTCGGATGGTCCGGGGTATTCGCCCGTGGCTGAGAATGACACGCCCGCGAACGTCGACGAGGATTCACCGGAGAAGCTGCTGGAGGAGGTGGAGAGGGACCTCAACACCGTCGTGTTTCCGCAGGAGATGACCGTTTCTCCGCAGGAGATGACCGCGATCAACGCCGAGCGCATCGCCAACCTCACGCGGCTCCGGGATACGTATTACCCTGAACCCACGACGCGTCCCCCCGCGGACGCCGGCGCGGCGGCGGCGGCGGCGCTGCTGCCCCCGCCGTTGAACATGCGACACAACAATACGATGATGAGGTTACAGAACGAGGCCACCGCCGCGCGCGCCACCGCCGCCGTCGACAGAACGTTGTTGATGTTACAGACCGAGGCTGCCGCAGCCGCGGCAGCGGGCAACACCGCCGGCGCCGCCGCCGCCGCCGGCGGCGACGTAGACGTCCGGCTCGCCGTCGGCGTCACGCCATCCGCCGGTGTCGGGCCTTCCGTCGGCGCCGAGGTCGGCGACGAACTCCCCGCCAAGCGCGGGCGCGGGCGCCCCCCCGGCAGTAAGACCAAGCCCAAACCCGGTCGGCTGGACTACATGTACAACGGCAGGGCGGAACCACCCGCACTCGCACCCGCGGTACAGGCATCCAACTTTGCTTTGTTACCGCCGTCGATCAACGCGCCGGCGGTGAAGGCGTCAAACTTTGCTTTACCGCCGTCCATCCGGGGTGCGTCCGTTGCGCAGGGCTCCATCCCCGCGTCAGAACCATCGGACGTCGACGAGACGGCGTATGAACCCGCGGTCCGGCCACTGCCCGGGCTGCACGGCGCGGACCGATGGGACGTCAACCCGCTCACCGGCGTCGAGGAGACCACGGGTCGCGTCATCTCCGACGTATTCGCCGGCGGGCGGCCCACGAGCTGGCTCGTGCGACTGCTCGCGTCGTACATGGCGGTGGACAAGCTGGGACGGCAGCGCGTGTGCGTCGTCGTCGCCGCGCTCGAGGAGAAACAGTACAGTTTGGCGGAAAGGCTCGTGCACGACTTGCACCTGGAGAGCGTCCCGGGGGGTAAACACGAGGATCCGGTGGCGATGGCGTGGACGTACCGGCTGTTGCAGTACGCGTACGTCAAGCAGGGCGAGCGCGAGAGCGACGCGATGCGGGCTGGCGAGTGCGCGGAGAAGATTGAGCGGGAAATACGGGCGAACGCGAACGCGAGTGGCGCCGGCGGGCCCGGTTCGTGGAACAACATCACCGGCCACGGCGGCGAACTTCCCGTCGGTGGATGGCAAACGTCAGCGGCGAATTCATCACGATCGCCACCAGCCACGATCGCCACCGCGGGACGCGCGGGGGCGGTCGGTATCCTCTTCGACCTCATCATGGCCAACGTCCTCGGTGTACGACCGACGAAAGAGGATTGGACTCGGGTCAGCCACAACGCGCATTCCATCGCCGCGCAACACCCGAACGACGCGCTCATCTTGCACCTCTACGGCGGCTTACTCTGGCGCCGCGGTGAGATGCGCGCGGCGTCGATGGTGCTGATGAAGGCGTACCAGCACGACGGGCAACGCGCGCGGGCGGCGCCGTGGGCGTTCGAGACGTTGCTGTTGATGGGGGACAAAGAAGGCGCCACCGCCGTGTTTGAGCGAATTCACCGATTCAACCCGACGATGTCGCTTCGGCTTAAACGGATCGCCACACGGACCATCGAGGAGACGTCCGCGCGCGGGCCGTGGCCGGAGTCGCTGCAGGACAAACACCAGCCGTATCACCCGGGCGCGATCGATACGTACGCCAACAGGGGCAGGACATGACGAACGAACAGGGACTGACGTTTTCCCACGTATAACGATGACTAAAAAGACTCTAATAAAACGAATCAAGACTCTTCTAACCTACTAACAAACGACCACGACAGCAACGCCACCGCGAGCGCGTACACCAGCGACACCCCGAGCCGCCGCACCCCACGCGACACGCACGTCACGTCCGCGCGCGGTGGCGCCACCCGCCCCTGCACCACCGCCTTGTCGCACGCCGCCTGCGACAACAACTGATCGCCGATGCACGCCATGTGAGCGTTGACGCAGTAGTCGAAGCACAGCGGCAGCTCCAGGAAACTGCCGAGGTCATCGGTGTCCTCCTCGCACCGCGGGAACGCTAGTAGGCAAAAGTAGAGCTGGAACGCCTCGGTGCACTCGGTGGTGACGAGCGCGGGGAATTCGAGCTCCCACCGCGCGAGCCTCTCGTCGTGCGATGCGGCGATCTGCTCGTCGTAGAGGATGGGCGAGATGACCCGTGAGCACGTGTCGTACGCCACCTCGCCGCAGAATTCAAGCTCGCCCGACTCGACCGGGATGCACCTCGCGCTCTTCGTGGCGTCCGTCTCGCCGATCTCGCCCGGTAAGTCGGCGCACACCTGGTACGGGTAAGGTCCCACCCTGGTGAACTCGGTGAAGTAGGATGCGACCTCGACCTGCTTCGCCCCGCCGGCGTCGGCGCCGTCGCCGTCGTCGAGGCCCTCGGTGTCGCCCAGCTGCGCGCCGGCGATGCTGAGCGAGGCGAGGATGCACGCTAACAAGAGATACCGGCGACCCATCGCACGTCACGTCAGCGCCCCGCCGCTCGGCACTCTGTTCATTCGAATTTCAACTCAACAACGGTGGACGGGAAAAAGCCGAGGTGTCATCAAAATCTTACTGGAATGTATGGCCATCCAAGGTAATTGAGGTAAAGGATCCAGATGCGTAACCGAATGCGCTATGTTAGGATCTGTGAATTACGAAATCATCGAAGATCCATTCCAAAAAAATCGGTTGAAGATCTCTCCTCTCAAAAACGATAAGGACGGCGATGCCCGACGACGTCGCCAGTGTGTCGTGGAGGCGACGGTCGCTAACGGCGTCGGTTGGACGCTGAGTGACTTCGCCCGAGAGGACACGGGAACCCCAGGCGGAGCGCCGGGTCAAACTAGGACACCTCGCGGCCGGTGCGCGAGGTAAGGGCGCGGACAGCCTCCCACCGTTAAGTGGGCTGATCTTGCGCGGCTGGTGAGGGAGGGAATCCTTCGGGTGAGGGTGACGAGCGCGTGGGCGAGCGTGCGTGCCCCCGGCGTTCGGGCGCTCGAAAGGCGAGCGGCTCGTTAACGTTCGCGCTCGCGTGGCTCGCCGCGCGGAGGGTCGGCCGGGTAGGCGCGTCCGTCGGCGCCGGTCCACCGCCCGCGTATCTCCCACCGCACGGGCGTGGGGGTGCAAAACATAGCCAAGATGGCGAGCACGAGCGGGGCGGCGGACTCCCGCGACGAGCGCGCGGGGTGGGGTAGCCGCGGGCCGGTGGCGACCCTCGTGAACGAGCTCATCGACGTGCTCCGACCCACGGAACAATCCGACCGACGCAGGCGCGGGGTCTTCAGGCACATCGCGTCACTCGTGGACGGATGCTTCGCCGGAGAGAACGTCCTGGTGCGCGCCCGGGCAGATCCGCGATTCAACTTTTCCACCGCCTTGCACCCGCCTCACGTACATGTATACACGCGTCCCGACACCCCACACTGACGACTTCTCTCCCGCATTCATCTCCCTGCTCAGGTCACCGCGTTCGGGTCCGTTCCCCTGCGCACGTACCTACCCGACGGCGACATCGACGTGTGCCTCCTCGGACCCCACGAGCTCCTCTCCGCGAGGGACGACTGGACCACCAGGCTGAGGGCCCACGTGGAACGCGCGGAGGCTGCGGCGGCGGAAGCGGAAGATGAATCGTCAGGGTCCCTCGGTGGTAGTTCCAAGATGAACGAGTTCGCGGTATCCGAGATTCACATCATCCACGCCGAGGTCAAGCTCATGAAGCTCATATGCGACGGGGTGGTGGTGGACGTCAGCGCGAATCAGTTTGGGGGTTTAGCGGCGCTGGGCTTTTTGGAGGAGGTCAACGCGTTCATCGGAAAGGACGAGATCTTCAAGCGGTCCATCGTGCTGATCAAGGCGTGGGGGTTCTACGAGGGCAGGCTACTGGGCGCGCACCACGCGCTGATCAGCACGTACGCGCTGGAGACGTTGGTGCTGTACATCTTGAACAGGTTTCACCGAGAGTTGTCGACGCCGCTCGAGGTGCTGCACAAGTTTCTGGTGTTCTTCGCGACGTTCGACTGGGATAACAACGCGGTGAGCGTCGTCGGGCCGATACCCCTCGACGACCTCGACGCCGCCACCGGTCCGATCGGTAAACGGCCCGAGGTTCACGCGGAGGGTGCGCTGCTGACGCCAGACTTTATGTGGCGAATGATGGACAAGTACGGGAACGATTCGGTAACCGCCAAGCTGGCCGGGACCAAACCGGGTGACCCTAAACCCACCCACCGGCCCATGGCGCGCAAGTACCTCAACGTCGTGGACCCGCTCCTATCCAGCAACAACCTCGGTCGCAGCGTGAGCCAGGGTAACGCCAAGCGCATACGCAAGGCGCTGGCGCTCGGAGCGAAACGACTCACAGCGCTGAGGGAGTCGAGCACCGGCGGCGAATGCTTCGGCGCGGTTCGCATGCTCGAGCAGTTCTTCGGTAACACCATGCGGCACAGGCGCCTCGGCCCGATGCCGCACCTGCCGCTGGCGGGCGCGAGCACGCCCGCCGGGTTCGCGGGTCGGAACCACGCGGATGAGGTTAGCATGACGCCCGCGCGGTGCCCACGGACGGGCGCCGTCTCCGTGCTGGCCTCGCCGTCGTCCCCGAGCCAGTACCAGTCCCCGTTGCCGCCTGCCCGTGACTCACCCGTCGTGGGATCCGCGAGCAGCCGCATGGCGACCAAAGGAACCGAGGCGCCCGCCGCGAAGGTGGCTGGGCGTAGACCGACCGCGGCGGATGAGGACGGCGGGGGAATGCCGGCGCGTCGACTGGAGATGACGTCGCCGCGGAAGGAGGGCGGCGACGGCGGCGGATCGGACGACGCCGTCGCCGAGGACCACTGGCCGCACCTCGAGCGCGTGGGCACTCGCTGCCCGGTGCTCCAACGCGCGGAGAAGGCGGCGGCGGCGGAGAAGGCGGAGAGGGACTTACACGGGGAGGAGCGCGGGCCCTTCTGGGGCCGGTGGGATCCCCTCCCGGCGTCGGAGGCTATCGCGCAGCACGCCCGGGCGTTCGCCACTTCCGAGGGTTTCCCAACGACTCACTCCGAGGGTATGGCGCAGGGAGGTAAAGGAGGGAGGTGCCCCGTGCTCGCGGCGGCGGCGCGGGAGGAGGAAGAGGTGGTGGCGTCGGCCATACCCTCCGGGTGTCCGTTCCACTTTGAGTCCCGCCGCGAGGCTGACGAACGGCGGATGGACCCGATTGAGTCGACGCACGCGGCTCGATCCGACGGATCCTCCGACGAATCCTCGAAGGAGGCGAAGAGCGCGTCGCCGACCGGTCCACTCTCCGACGGCGACGGCGAGGGCAAGGCTGCCGACGTGAAGCCCGCAGACGAGAAGGTCGCCGAAGCGAAGCCGGCTCCGCCGCCGCCGCCGCCCGGTCCCCCGCCGCCGGCGCACCGCGCCCGCACGTCGATGGACGGAGCGCACGCCCGCATGCGCCGCGAGATGAGCTGTCCGACGTTCTTCCCGGAGCCCGAGCAGCGAATCCCGCCGCCGCCGCCACCCGCGCCGCCGTCGAAACCCGGTCCCGCGGTGCTTCCCCCTCGGACAGCCGGCGACGACGACGGAAAGCCCGTCACGGATGTCTTCACCGGAGATTTAGAAGCCATCTGGAGCCACCTCCAGTTCGGCCGGGCGTACCACCACCTCGCGATCGTTCACATGCGATCGTTCGGCGCGATGGGCGGGACAGACACGCGAGGTGGTGCCCAGCAACGGTACGGTGGCCGAAAGGGCGGCGGCGGAGCGGTGGCTTTCAACCGGCGGCAGAGCAGGGACGGCGGCGGCCGCGGCGGGCACGCCAGGAGCGGCAGCTGGGGCGCGGGCGGCGCGGGCAAGGGGCCCGCGGCACCCCCGCCCCCGCCTCCCGGCGCGCCGCCGAATGAACTCGGGAGAAGGTCCGCGCGACAGAGCAGGCACAGCCACGTGAGCGAAGGGTCGGAAGAGGGGGAGAAGCCGGCTGCGGCGCAGAGGAGGGGGAGCCGCGACGGCCGCGGCGGACGCGGCGGCGGCGGCGCGCGGTCCAGAGATGGCGACGATATCCCCGGGCAGGGTGCCTGGAGCAAGGCGGTGAGTGCGAAGGACGACCCGCCGCCGCTCCCGCCCGGCGACCCTCCCCCGCTGCCGCCGGGCCCGCCGCCCCCAGGAACCAGAACCTCGATGGACGGAGGCGGCGTCGGTCCCGTTCCCGTTCCCCCCGCGATCGAGCAAGCAAGACCCTCGTGGGGTCCCAAGAAGACGGCGCCGATGGACGCCATACGCGCGCCGCCGAATCCCCCACCGACCGCCGCGAACACGGAGGAAACCCGCGACGGGGGTGCCAAGTCCAAGTCCCCACCCGCGGAGAGGAAACAAAAAGGCCCGCTCGCAAACGCCAAGGGCCTCGGCGTCGCCCCCAAGGGCTCGTGGTCCTCCCTCGTCGCCGCGGGAGGGTCCCCATCCACCGGGGAGACATCCACGCCGTCATCACCCGCGCGGGGCAAGTCCACGGCGGCTCTTCGGGAGCCCGTGGAGGTGCCCGAGAAGAAGACCTCGGCGCCGCCGTCCCCCGCGAGGCCGCTCGCCGGCGCGTGGGCCAAAGGCAACGGCAAGGATGCCCTCGCCGCGGCTGCCGAGGCTTCCAGGGTTGCCGCCGCCGCCGCGGCCGCGGCCGTCGAGCGCGCGGCCGCCGCGGCTGCGATCACGGTGCATGCGCTCGGGAAGGATGCGGCGAAGGACGTCGCGAAGGAAGGGGCGGCTCGAAGGTCGAGGGCGTCTTCGTCGTCTGGAGACTCCAACGCGGGGGAGAAGGAAAACTCGAGTAACTCTGCGGGGAAAACCGGTCCGGACGGAGGAGCTACCGTGGACGAGAGCTACCTGCACAAGGTTGAGGAGTTTCCCACGCTGGGCGGTAAGGGGCCCGATGAGGGCGGTGAGAAGGGTGAGAAGGCGGGTGAGAAGGCGGGTGAGAAGGCGGCGTGGGGTTCCGGCGAGAACCCTTGGTCGAAACGAGCCGGCAAAGTTTGAGCTTGACCGAGAAGCTCGACTGGGCGGCTCTTAGTTACACAGACGCACGGACGCACGACGAAACGCGCGTGCTTTGCATGCATGCATGATCTAATACAAGTTGAACACAAAGGATGTAATACAATTCCAGCACATCATCATCATCGAAGCCCGTAGCGTTCTCCTCGCTCGCGTCCTCGAGTTGAAAAGACTGAGCTGTCGAGGGCGCAGGTTTGAAGGCGAATACTTGTAAATGAAACCCTGCTGGGGAGACGTCCGTCAACACAGCTCTGAGTGCGCCGAGGACCATGAGCGGGAGGGTGACCAAGGACCGCGATGTCCGGTTGAAGGGTTCCAACCCCGCGTGGCTCGACCGCGACCGCGAGGCCCGAGGCCAAGGACCCGCCAAGGTCGAGGCCAAGATCAGGCGGTACAGAGCCGGGCAGACGCCCCACTACGCGGGGGACGATGCGGACGCCGACGACGAGTCCGAGGAGGAGGAGCTCGGCGCGTTCACCAGGGCCCCGGGTCGACGCGCGCCCGCTCGTGCCGTGGTGGTCAAGCCCGCGGTCGGCGCTCCCGGCGGCGGCGGCGGCGGCGGGCGCGTTGGGGATGAACCCGGCGAGAGGAAGGTCGCCGCGCCGGTGGTGATCCGCGCTGAGCCGCGAACGATGACGAAGGAAGAGGAGGAGCTGGCGGCCGAGAACGACCGGCGACGCGAGGAGATGCGCGCGAGGGCGCTCGCGATGAAGGCCGCGGGGCAGCAAGAGGAGGAGATGCCGTACGAATCCGAGGACGATTCCTTCGGCGCGGCGCCCGCCCCGGACCGGGCGCCCGTATTCCGGGGCGGATTCCAACGCGCGCCCACGCCAAAGTCCGACGAAGAAGAGGGAAGCTCCTCGTGGGAGACCGACAGCGACGCGTCCGACAGCGACGAACGCGGAGCACGCAAGATGATCAAGCCCGTGTTCGTCCCGAAGAAGGAGCGCGACACCATCGCGGAGCGCGAGCGCGTCGAGGCCGAGATGGACGCCGAGTGGGAGGGACGGGCCAAACAAAAGGAGATTCGCAAAAACGAATCGAGGCAACTCGCGCAAATCGAGGTGGACCGCGAGAACCAGATCGAAGACGCGGAGGCTAACGCGCTGCTCGACGACGTGGACACGAGCGACGAGGCGGATCCCGAGGGCGACTACGAGAAGTGGGTGATTCGCGAGATGGAGCGCGTTCGCATCGATAAAGAGCAGCGCGAGGCTTACGTCAAGGAACAGGAAGAGCTCGAGACTCTGCGGGCGATGCCGGAGGATGAGAAGGACGCGTGGCTCCGCGAGCACCGGCCCGAGTTATTCGAACCCAAGGCGGAGAAGGAGCGCGTGAAGATGAACTTCATGCAGAAGTACTACCACAAGGGTGCGTTTTTCCAAGAAGCGGCCGACGATCCTCGCCGACCTGGCAACGACGGTGTGGACGAAATCTACAAGAGGGACTTCAGTCAGGCGACCGGGGAGGACAAGATAGACAAGAGCTCCCTGCCCAAGGCTATGCAGGTGCGCAAGGATAAGTTCGGTAAGGTTGGCCAGACCAAGTGGACGCATCTCAGCGCCGAGGATACCACCTACGCTAACCAGGAGAAAGGGGAGCACAACGCGTGGACGGATAAAAACGACGCAAACTTGAAGAAGCTCGAGCAGAAGCGCGCGGGGATGAAGGGATTCGAGGTGAAGAAGCACCTTGAGTAGAGGAAAGCATGTGTGTCGTCGGTGTGCGCGCTTACGAGTGAGGTGAGTGACGAGTGAGCGCTTACTATTCACCAGCCTTAGTATCATAAAGTACTGTCATGAGGACTTGAACGAAACCGAAGATTTGTGCAGTCACTTTTTATGGCGCAACTCGCTTTCGTCGGGTGCGTCGCGGGCCGTATGGGTAGGTCGAAGGGTGGCGGGAAGGGCGGGAAGGTTCCCGCCGCCGCGTCCGCGTCGAGCGGTGATGGCAGAGGCTTCGTCGCTCCCCCCGCGGTCGTCGGGAGCCTCCTCGGCGACGCCTTTCGTCCGTCGAGGAAGCACGCGATCGAGGTGGAGGCTGTGGGGCCAGAGGCATTTGTCGCGCGTGGCGTGTTGACGCCCGGGGAGTGCGACGCGATACGCTCCGCCGCCGACGCGCGCGGGTACAGCCACGCGACGAGCAGGGGCGCGCGATACGGCGAAGCGGACAGAAACCACGGCAGGGCCAACTACGAAGACCCATCGCTGGCGAACGCCATCTGGGAACGCACCGGGCTGGCCGATGCGCTTGTGCCCATCTTAGGACCCTTAGGACGCGACTCATCACCGACCGGTCTCAACCCCGCGGTGAGGGTGTACAGGTACGCCATCGGCGAGGTATTCGGCGCGCACTACGACGACGCTAACCGCGTCGCGGGCGGGGGAAACACCGAGTTCACCTTCCTCCTCTACCTCACCGGGAACGTGGTCGGGGGTGAGACGGTGTTTTATAGGGACGCGCTTCTGGCTCACGATGACGCCAAGGAGACGTTCAGGGTGGCACCCGAGGCGGGCAAGGTGCTGGTGTTTCGACACGGCGCGAGGTGCCCGCCGCACGCGTCGCTCGCGGTGGAGAGGGGAACGAAGGTCGTCCTCCGCTCCGACGTCGTGTACACGCGGCGATGACACTTAACATTAGCTTTGGTATTTTTAGATGTCGCTAGCCTACTCTGAAGAAGCCGCCGTCGCGCCCGCCGCGGCTCTGCGTATCGCTCGCGCGATCTCCCTGTTCGTCAGCGACACCCCAAGCCTCTCCCGAATCTTCGCGCGCGCCTTTCGCACCGTGCGCGTCCCGTCAACCTCGGCCACCGCCCTCAGCACGGCGGCGTCGAGAAGCCCCGACGATGAACCGGCGCCCGACGAATCGTCACCCGCCTTCGCCGCCGCCTTTACACGCCGCGCGAGCTGGAACAGCGCGGCGGCGTCCCTCCTCGCGAGCGGCGACGAGTTGAGCACCCGCTCGATCCCCCTCTCCTCCCTCACGTCCAGGTCATCGTCCTCCTCGCCGTCGTCGTCGCCGGAGGAATCTTCGGCGGCGTCATCCGCGTCCGTCTCGTTCGGGAGCACGTCGAGCGATCGCCTCGCGGCGAGTAGCTCGTTGAGTAACGTGTTCTTCTCCCCGACGGTCATGAGCTGCGAGGCCGGGAGGTCGATGCGTCCCGCGTTGACCCCTTTGGGTGCCGACTCCCCATCCCCGGGGACGGACCCGGGGACGGTTTCCCGAGCTGCGTCCGCGGCCATGAACATTTCGTACGCCAGCACGCCAACCGCCTGCGACAGGTTCAGGCTCGTCGGCCCGGTTCCCCCCGTGTACTTGAGGCTCCGCCTGCACAGCGTACCTTGCCCCGCGGTGGGTATGGCGACGCACGCGTGTGCCTGCGCGAGTTCCTCGTTGGTCAGGCCCGTGCGCTCGTTACCGAAGAGCACGGCTACTTTACCCCGCTTGGCTTCCCGCGCGAGCATCTCGGCTGCGACCCTGGCGGTGACTAGTGGGACGTTCCCGCGCGGCCTCGCGGTGGTGGCCATGACGAACGTGCAGTCGGCGATGGCGTCGAGTGCGGTGTCGCATCGTTTGGACTCGGCGAGGAGCCAGTCCGCGGCGCACGCGAAGCGGTACGCCTCGTCGCAGAGCGGGTCGGGGGACGTGGGATCGACCACGGGATTTCCGTCGACGGCGTCGTCGGGTCGTGTCGGGCGGAGCGCCGGCGGGAGCTCGGAGCCGAGTCCGTCGGGTCCGAGCGTCGCGCCGCTGTTGACGCCGCCGGAGCTGCTCGCGCCGTCCGCGGGTGTGACGTCCTCCCGGGTCCCTCCCGCCAGGACGAACGGGCCGGGCTCGGTGATGCGTAGGTCGTAGATGCCAAAGTTTTGCATGACGCGCGCGACGGAGCCGACGTTCTGAGGGCCCTGCGGCCCGCACAGCACGAAGCACACGTTACCGAGCAGCGAGTGCGACTCGAGCACCTCTTCTTTCCACGGGGGCGCGACGGCGCGGGTCGAGGCGACGTCCGCGTCGCCGGAGGATGCCGCGGAGACGACGCCCCTGACCGCGCGGGCACCCTGAACACGCCGCCGACCGCCGCTCGTTCCGAGGGGCGTCGCGTCGCGGGAGCTTCTCACGGCGCGGCGCGGGAGCGCTCGGAGCGCGCTCCCGACGAGGCTCCGGGCGCAGAGCGACATGTGCGCGAGGTTCGCGGTCCCGATCGTTTAGCCGCCGCCTCTCTCGTCGCGCGCGCCGGGGGGGCGGAATGGATAGGGCATCCACGGGCCGTTTTCATTTCTGTTTGCTGGCCAAGAGCCGTTGGCAGACCCGAGAGATGCTTCGTCCGTGCCCCTTCACAGCGAGCGTCGCGTGAAGGCGACGGGTTCACGCGGCCGGTCAAGGCGTTAACATGCCGACGACGCCCCCTGAGGCGCTCGTCCGCGCCCTGGATCTCGAGGGCGGCTCCCCGACGCGCAGCCCGCGCGCGCGCTCGCCAGATGCCGCTTCGGTACCGTCGAGCCCCGCGAGTGCCTTCTCGGCGCGAAGCGAGAGCGCAAGGCGCGCGCTCTCGCCGCACGCGACCATCTCCAAGATGGCGGAGGGGTCCTCCCTATCCACGGACGACTGGGATCGCGACGACGAGTGGCGGTCCCCCGCGCGCGCGTCGCCGTCCACCACCGGCCGACGCCGCGCCGACGGACTCGAAGCCCTCTCCTCATCCGAAGATGGCGACGACGATTTCGACGACGATCGTTCGACCGGCCGGGAGAGCGCCTTCCACACCCCCGCGGCGCACCTGCTCAACGCCACGTCCACCACGACATCCTCCAGGTGCAACACCGGGAAGTCATCCGCGCTGGGACGCGACGCCGACGAGTGGATGAGGGAGGCGCGCGAACGCATCGCAGATCTCGAGATTTCCTCGTCGCCCATCGACCCATCAAATGATGACCGCTCCGTGTCCATCTCACCCGGCGGGCTCCCGGCGACGCCCACACGGACCTCACCCGCCCCGCGCGTCGACGCCGCGACGAAGGTATCACGCGAGGTGGACGCCATGATACTCAAGGCGGCGGCGCGCGCCGAGGCGGCGGCTGCCGCTGCGGCGAATCGATCGGCGCTTCTCGCCATGACCGGCCCTCTCCGGACCTCTCCGGCGGCGGTGGAACGCGCGGGCCGCGACGCGGATGCCGCGAGGGAGGCCACCGCGCGCAGGCTGGAGGTCGAGGCTGCAGCGGCGGAGGCGGAGGCTGCGCGCATGCTCGCGGAGGCGGCGAGGAAACGTGAGGAGGCCGCCGCGGCGGAGGCTCTGGCCGAGTCGGCGGAGGCTTCCATGGCGGAGTCCGCACAGCTGTGCGTGGACGACGGCAGCCCGCGTGCGACGTATTCGCCGTACAGCGCACGGGGCCATGACGCGTCATGTTCATCGTTCGATAGCGCGCTGGACGTCACGACGGTATCCGCCGGGACGATCGAGACGGCGATGGAGAACAAGGAGACGGTGACGCTGCTTCGAGCGGTTGGCGCGCCGGGAGAGGGCTCGGTGGTCGCGCCGGCTCCGAGCTCGTCGACCCGGGAGAGCGCGCCGACTGGGCCGTACCCGACGTCGTGGGAGGATGCGTTGAACGACATACTGGCGTCCGTACCGTCGCCGCTGGTCAGTCCCATCGAGAAGGCAGTCGCGAGCCCGAGCCCGATTGAGGACGTCGCGCACGAGTACCAGTACTTAGAGGTGAAGAAGGTTGAGACACGGACCACGGAGGAGTCAGAGGAGGCGGTGACCCCGACGACTGGGCAGATGCTCGAGATATCGGCACGGGAACGCGCGGTGCAGACGGAGCTGGACATGCTCGACGATAGGTACCGCACGGTGGTCGCGAGCAGGCGCCGGGAGCTGCTCGAGGCGACGCTCGCGGAACGAGACGCCGTCGCCGAGGAACTCGCACGACGCCAAGCCGTCGAAACCGCGTCGGCTCCGAACCCGGCAACACATGTCGCGCCATCCCCGAGGCCATCCCCGAGGTCACCCGCGAGGTCACCCGCGAGGCCATCCCCGAGGTCGTCGCCCGCGAAGAACGCCGCGGAAGAGTATCCGGAACAGTGTCCGACGCGTTCGACAGACCCGTACGCGGACGAACGCCCGCCGTGGACAGACCGGCTCGCCGCGCCGAGCCCGACCTCGGCGGCCACCCCAACGTCCGCCGCGCGAAGGACCTTTCTACGCCGCGGGACCGGCAACGGCGGCGCGCCCGTCACCGGCAACGCCACGCCGTCGCCCGCCGCAAAGCAACGGACGAGTCGGACGCCGGCGACGCGGGAAGATACCTTACGCCACGAGTTCATCGCGTCGGTGGAGCGTGAGCGCGAGCGACACCGAGCTCGGTCAGCCTCGAGGACACCGGTCTCAGCGGGGTTATCATCGCGACGAAGGACGTTGTCGAGTAAGTCACCAAATCGGGTCCGCGCGCCGTCGCGTCCGACCCCGGACTACTCCGCGGTTGAGCCCCGGTACATGTCAGCGGCGGAGGCCAAGTCGTCGGCGCCGTGGCGCGGGTCCCCGTACACGCCGTCGTGGCGACCCAACGGGTACAATAACAATCGCGTCGACGACCACGGGTCATCCCCGGCGGAGGATGCGGGCGCGAGGAGTGTCGACGCGCGAGCGCAAACGCCGCCGCGCAGGTCGGTTACGCCGGAGCCCCGCCGCCGAGCGCCACCTCGCGCCACGCCCGTCAAGCAGGTGGATAAGAAGAAAGACCCGGGTGCGGTTAGGAACGCTACCCCGGGTGCGAGGAAAGTAAACCCTAACCCTAAACCCTCGACGCCGATGCGGTTCGGGTCGACGCCCGAGGGTAAAGACGGGTCCACGCCTTCCGCGGCGTACGTGGAAGCCGCCGAGAACATGCGCCGGTCTTTGAAACGGCTCAGCGCGGCGAGCGAGGCGGCGGACCTCATCCTGATGCGCAGCACCGCCGCGGTGGTCGCCGCCGATGAGGAGAAGAAGTGCGCGGACCGCGGCGGGCTGGAGGCTACGTTCATCGACGCGTTTCGCGGCGCGGAGAAGGGAGACGCGCGGAGGAGCCCGAAGGCGAAGGCTTCGCCCGAGCCGGCGAATGATTTCGAGCGTCAGTTTCTCGCCGCGTATCGCAAATACGCGGCCACGCCGAGCCCCGTGCCGGCGCCCAAGGAGGAGATCGTGCCCAGCGCGTGGATCCCGTCCATGCCGCCCACGCCCGAGGCTAACAAACCCGCGCCGGCGTCCCCGAGGGTCAAATCCGCTCCGCCATCTAAAAAATCACCGACGGCTGCTAAAGTCACGCGGGAATCGACCAAGCCAAAGCCCAAGCCGGCCACGTCGATGGAAGCCGCGCGCGCGTCGCTCGCCAGGCTCAACGCCGCGACGAACGCGAAGGACGGCGAGTACACCCCACCGTCGCCGCAGCAGCAGCAGCCGAACGTCGTCGAGGAGCCCAAAGCCGAGTCGCCCGCGGTGAAGCTCTTCTCGGAAAAAATGTCGGCGCCGTCGCCGGTGAAGCACCGAAAACCCGAGCCCGTCGTGGAGACCACGAAGGCACCGGTCGTGGCCGCCGCCGATTCGGATTCCGACGACGATCCACTTCTCGGCTTGGACGAAAACGCGGACATTCGCAGGTTCCTCGGCACGCCCGGGCGGCGACGCGAAGAGTCGGCGAAGAGTCCGCTCACTTCGCTCGGCGTGAACCACAATTCACCGCGACCCGGCAGTTCCAAGGCCACGGCGGAGATGCAGAAACAGGCCACCGTTCCGGTCGCCACCTCCGTCCCGGTGGCGCCCGCGCTGGCGCCCGCGCTGGACAAGGACAAACGTAAACGGGAGGACAGGGAGGTTGAAGACTTTGAAGCGCTTCTCTCCCTGGACCCCTCCCAGCCGCGGCCCGCGCGGAAATTGTCGGGAGGCGCCGACGCAAACACCGCGGCGAGTACGCAGCGTAAACCGGTGCACGCGAAGAAACCGTCCGCGCCGCTTCCCGTGCCGACCGCCGCGGTACCCAGGATCCGCGGCAGGAGTTCGCTGCTGACCAGGCCGGCGGTCGAGCCAAAGTTACCCGCGAGCGCGGCTACTTTTCAGCAGAAGACCCGCGGGTTGAACGCCGGGTCGGTTCTGTCCAGGTCACGGCGGGAGTACGAGGATGAGAAGGTGGCGAGGTTAAAGGCGGAGGCTGAGGAGTGCACGTTCTCGCCGAGGACGATCGGGACGCCGGCGTATTTGAAGAAGAAGCGCGCGGGTGGGGGTAGCGGGAAGAAAAAGGAGGTGAGGTACGCGGAGCTGCCCATGCGGGGTTCGTCCGCGTGGCGATAGGGTTTTGGACACCGTGTGATTGATAAGAGTTAACGGGTCGTCGATTGATTGTTGGCATTTCATCTGAGGTGCTTCGCGTGTTCCTTGGCGTAGTTCTCCCACCCCGGACACTTGTTATCCACCAGGTACTGCAGGCAGTCCCAGTGTTTGTGATTTGCGGCGAAAAGGCACGTGCACCGGTCCCAAGGGCACCCGTTCTCGTGCAAGTACTTGAGAACGGGCAGGTCTCCATTATCGGCGGCATAAAGGCACGTGTTCGAGTCCCAAGGGCACCCGTTCTCGTGCAAGTACTGAAGAGCGGGTAATTGTCCATTTCCGGCTGCGGTAGAGCACGTCTGTATACTCCAAGGAAGGTTGTTCTCTCGCGTCCACTTCAGCAGCCTTACACTCCCCCGGAAAGCAGCGTAGTTGCATAGGTATTCCCCAGTTCCACCAAGAAGTCCAACGACTCTCTCGTAGGGTAGAGACAGAGCTTCGTCGTTGTCCATCATGTCTATGATGAGAGTACCCCGCTCCCAAGAAGCCTTGGTCGGGAACGCGTCGAAGTCGAACCTGAGAGGGTACGCAGCGGCAGTCTTGGAGGCGTCCCTCCACAACTTGCTCACCAGGGCGAGGCTGTGGCGGGTATTGACGCACTGCACGTGGGAGAAGACCACGGTCGCGATATCCAAGTGCGGATCGAAGGTGGGACGGTACGCATCGAGAATATGTTCGCCGTTCCTGAGCTGCATGGCGGCGGTGCGGGGCGAAGAGTGAGGCGTCGTGGCTTTTGCCTGAAGCTTTCGAAAATTTCGCACGTGGTCGTGCCAGCTGGTCGTGCCACGTCAGGACCAAGCTCACCCTCTGAGCCCAACCGCACAACTCCGCGCGTGCAAGGCGGACCTGATCGAATCGGACAACATCGCGATATCCACGATGTCCGCGACGATGCATCGAACGGCGACAGCCACCCCGGCGGCGCGTCTCGAGCGCCGCGGGATCCGGTCGGGGACGTTCCTATCCGGCGAGCATCGAGGGCGCACCAGCAGTCGGGCGGTTCGGTGCCGAGATGCCGATGCCATGGAGCCCCGAAGACGCGCGCGCGTCGTCACCTCGGCGACGGCGCCGATCAAGGCGCTGGACCCCAAGTACGATCGACCTCCCAGCCTCAAGATCGCCGTCGTGGGCGCCGGCCCGTGCGGGCTGACCACCGCGCTCGCGCTCCGCCATCACGGCTTCGAAGACGTCACCGTCTTTGACCGCTTCCCCGAGATTCGACCCGCGCTGGGCGCCGCGTTTAACCTCAACGGAGGCGCCGCCGTGCTCGAGAAGCTCGGCCTCCTACCCGAGTTCCGCCGGCTCAACAACCCCATGCGCAGGTTACGATCGAGGCGGGTGGGCGACGCATCCGGCGGCCCGCTCGACGGCCTGGAGATCATGAGCGTCGACGTTCCTAAGATCATCACCGACGATCCAACCGCCCGAGAGACGCTCGTCAGCGCGACGGAC
>Ga0209631_10002852_pt1 | contig 20364 bp, 25 predicted proteins | sample COG_08_FD_184752 | JGI IMG/M metagenome (GOLD analysis project Ga0209631, IMG submission 184752) | Pelagic Microbial community sample from North Sea - COGITO 998_met_08 (SPAdes) (version 2) | ecosystem: Environmental > Aquatic > Marine > Neritic zone/Coastal water | place: Helgoland, sampling...
TCGATGTGTAAACATAATGAAAATCGCGATGATTATATTTTGCAACCTATCCAGAGTGCGGATGGGGAAAAAACATTTTATCCACTTCCATCCCTTAAAGAATCTGAAGTGATTACCTTGGAAAATTAAATATTGGTAAATTAGAAAAGTCGAATCAAATGTTCAAATATTTTTCCTTTTTTGTTGCGCTACTTTTATTTTTTTCAGGATGTGTTACCAAGGTGCCATCCACCGGGTTCATTGTTTCAACTAAAAATCAAAGGGGAGAGGTTTTTGGTTCGTATTCTTGGAAAAAGATACTTAAAGAATATGTAGACGTCAAGGGAAGGACAGCTTTTAAAAAACTGGCTTCAGATCATGTAGACCTACTTTTTTATTTGGACTACATAGCGAAAACAAGCCCTCAACTCAAGCCGCAAAGTTTTCCAGATAGGAAACATAAGTTGGCTTTCTATATCAACTCATATAATGCGTTGGCCATGTATGGGGTTGTGTATCATAAAATTCCAAGGGATTTTAATAGGTTCATAGATCGTGCGCGGTTTTTCAAATTCACCGAATTCAATATTGGCGGTAAACATATATCCCTCTATGATTACGAAAATAAAATTATCAGGCCTATGGGCGATCCACGTGTTCATTTTGCTTTAAATTGTATGGTGGTGGATTGCCCTCGATTACCTTATAAACCGTTTACCCCAGAAATGCTAGATTCTCAGTTGAATGAAGCGGCTGTAGAGTTTTTAAATGATCCTAAAAAAGTTTTTGTAGACCATTCCAAAAAAGAAGTGACGGTTTCTGAAATTCTAAAATTTTATAAAGAAGATTTTGTGAATCCAAAACAGGCGGCATCTCTTCTGGAATATGTAAATCGTTTTAGGAAAGAGAAAATCTCTTCCTCCTATAGCATAGGATTCTTCAAGTATGATTGGACCGTTAACAGCCAGTAAAAAATTAGAGCTAGGCTTACGATATTTTATTGCTTCGGTTTTGCTTTTAACTGGGATAGGAAAATTGTTGGATGTGCCTGGTTTTATCCAAGTTATAGATACCTACAAAATAATTCCCACATTTTTACAACCAGCTGTAGCCGTATCAATGGTACTGGTTGAACTTAAAATTGCAGAAAATTTATTTCGCAAAATAAATTTAAAATTAAATGCTTTAGCAGCCACAGCTCTGCATATATGCTTTACTCTTTTAGCAACTCTGACACTCTTGCGTGGAATAGATGTACCCAATTGTGGATGTTTCGGCGTCTTTTGGGCTAGACCTTTAACTTTTATAACTGTGGCGGAGGATGTTTTTATGGTGGGTGTGTGCGTTCTTCTGTTAAAGATCTTACAAATAAAAGAGGGCCAGGTTTAAAAGACGATCTTGCTCAATAAAAATCGATTTATACCAAAACGAACATGGATTAAATCCAATTTAATGTCCTTTCCCTTAAGTTCAGGAAATTCGTTCTTATTCTGGAATGATTCTTCAGCATCCGGGTAATTGTTGAAATACTTTTGGGTTGTAGCAGAGTCATCGATGGCAGAGTACCCCTCCGTTTTACTATTCCAGACTCTTGCGGCAAGAAGAAAATAATCATCGGTGTCTACGTTTTTTTCGTTGTCAATTGTTGCGTTCATTTCAACCCTTTCAAATTTAAATCTTTTGATCACTTTTAATATAATATTTTCACAAACTAAAGTCACGATTTTGATAAATTTATTTTTCGAGAAATTGAATAAAATAACTATAATCGCGGTCTAATAGTAAAGGTTTGCCTATCTAAAGAGAGAGATTAAATTCATCTAAGGATGATATAGGCTATTAAGGAATTGAAAGTTATATAAATCAGGGGGTTAAGCCGCTGATACTTATTAATTTTCAGAAGCTAAATTAATTTAAAACAGGTGCCTTATGATGAAAAAGCTGATATTGACAGCTCTCTTCCTGGTTGGATTTTCTATTCCAGCCGTTGCTCAAAATTCTATCAAAAATTTATATTGCAGTGACTATCATGGAAACCGAGTCCAAATTATTCCAGATTCGTCCGCAAGATTGATTGCCGAAGCAGCCATAAGCACTTATGGTGTACCACAAATTCGGATCAATCCAATGCAATTGAAGGGTATATCGCCTAATGCTAGAGCGTTTGCGGTTTGCCATGTTTGCGCAAATCTTACCTTGGGCCATCTTGTAAGGGCAGTAGATAATATTTACGACCATTATGATAAGGTGGGAAAAGCCGATTACTCAGTTGTAGCAAAATTTTTTTATAGTGGTCAGGTAAATAAAAAAGCGATTGATGCAATAGAGGAGGAGATCAACCAGATGAGTCGAGAGTAATGGTCTCATTTCCCCGGCCCCATCGGCGTTGTGACTTTGAATGGGGTTTGTGAGTTAAAACCTATGGATTAGGAAATTGTCGATTTATAAATTAGCCGTAGCTGGAAATATTTTTTCCAACTGCGGCTTTTTTTGTCTTATTCCCGCCAATTAACTTTTAGTAAGATTGCTTACAATTATCCGACGACACGATAATGGGATTCCAATTTATGAACCAAACGGGAAAGTAAGAGGGTGAGTAGCAGGTAGGTCAATGCAACATAAGTATAGGTTTCAAAAAAATTAAAATGTTTGGTGGCATATTCATTACCCACACGTAAAATATCAGAAATAGCCAGGACTGAAACCAAGCTGGTATCTTTCAACATTCCCAACGTCTGGTTGCCAATAGCGGGAATGATGGTTCGCATGGATTGTGGAAGAATGATTTGAGTCAAAGCCTGTTTCTCGTTCATTCCCAAACTGCGAGCCGCCTCGCTTTGTTCTTTCGGTATCGCTTCAATGCCTGCACGAAAAACATCCGCCATATAGGCTCCATAGCTGAATCCGAATCCTGCGACGGCTGCTACCAGTGCGGGCATATGAATGAACTCTCCCAAGGCATAATAGATATAAAATAAAAGAACGAGTAGCGGTACACCGCGAAGTATCTCTGTGTAAAAGGATACGGGAAGACGAATAGCTGGATTCTTTGAAAGTTTTCCCAGTCCCACCAGCAGCCCAACCAAAATGGCGGCAGCGCTGCCCAGAAAAGTAACCAGTAATGTGTAAAAAATTCCGGCAGGTAAAAGCGATAATAGCTCCAGATATCCGCCGGATTGCTCGCTGGTAGAAAGTGCTTCCTTGGACGGAAGATAAATCAAAAATATAACACTGATTAAGACAGCGATATTCCACGCTCCGGTTTGCGTGTTTATTATTTTTTGCTTGGGAAATATTTCTAGCATGAGGCTATATGTGATGAGCAATTATGGTTAAGGAACTTGAGCCGCCTGACCCAAATCCCATTTATTATGAAGCTGGGCAACGGTTCCATCGTCGATCAATTCTTTTAAGGCAGAATTTACCTGTGTCATAAGTTTAATTTCATCTTTTCGAAAAACCACTGCATAAAATTCATCGGAAAGAATTTCTCCAACCATTTTTATTTCTTGAAAAATCGGCTTATTTCTAAAAAACAGAGTTCCAGAGCTTTCACCCAAAACCGCATCGACTTTTCCATTGACCATATCGGTTATGGCATGACCGTACATCTGATACCCCTTTGTTCTTATCGAAGATTCTTTTTGCAGAAAGTAATAAGAAGTTGTACCAATCTGAGCTCCAATCAAAGCATTACTTTTCTTAGCATCTTCAAAAGACATTATATTTGTTTGATCTTTGTGAACAACTAGAGTAAGTCCGCTTTTGAGATAAGGCATGCTGAAACTCATTCGTTGCATTCTTTCTTCCAGAACGGTTACAGAACTGATAACCATATCGAACTTTTTGGTGATCAAACCACCAAAGAGTCCAGCCCACTCTACATTGACAAGACGGATATTGAACCCTGCCTTATCCGCTATGGCACGTATTAAATCGGGTTCGAATCCAATCATGTCATTTCCCACACTCATAAATGACATGGGTGGAAGCGTTGCATCGGTGGCAATAATATAAGTATCGTCTTTAGTGTCACCATTATTTCCACAGCCGATTACCAGACCGAAAAAAAATAAAAAAATGATAGTGCTGAAATATTTAATTTTCATTGATTTGAAATACATCAGAGACCGCAAACAACATACGGACTTGATCTCCCCTTGAAATTTTATGTTGTACTGCTTTCCTGTGATGCAGGGAAACTTTAAATATAGAACCATCGGCAAGTTCAATCTGATATCGCGTATGGTTTCCGAAAAAATTAATACTGATTAGAATTCCTTCGAGACTATTCATCGGCTGGTTATGCTCTTGGTTGGAATAGAAAAATATATTTTCAGGACGGACATAGCATTGCTGTTCTTTATTTTCATCAACTCCTGCAATAAATTGAATCTTCCCGCTTTTTCCTAAAGAAAGTGTGGTCATATTTCCAGTTTTCTGTTCGACCCTTCCATTAAGGCAATTAATCTCCCCAAGAAAGTTAGCAACGAAGGAAGACTTAGGCCGCTCGTATAAATCAGCAGGTGTTCCTGATTGTTTGATAGATCCTTTTTCCATGATGCACATTTTAGTTGCCATGCTCATGGCTTCTTCCTGATCATGAGTCACAAAAAGAAAAGTGATTCCCAAAGTCCTTTGCATTTCTACTAGTTCTTCTCGTAGATGTTTTCGCAAGCTGGGGTCGAGAGCAGAAAGGGGTTCATCGAGTAGCAAAATTTTTGGGCGATTGATAACCGCTCTTGCTAAAGCGACACGTTGAGCTTCGCCGCCGCTGATATTTTGCGGATAGGAATTTTTCAAATCCTGCAAATGTGTGATTTCTAAAAGTTCATCAATTCGCTTTTCGATTTCAGGTTCTACAAGTTTTCTCACACGCGGTCCCACAGCGATGTTGTCATAAACCGTCATATGGGGGAATAAGGCATAGTTTTGAAAGATCATTCCAACAGGTCTTTGTTCAACGGGTAGAGAACTTATTTCATGGCCCTCTATCCAAATCTTTCCTTTGTCGGGAGACTCAAATCCTGCGATCATGCGCAAAAGAGTCGATTTACCACAACCGCTTTGGCCTAAAAGAGTGAACCTTTCGCCTTCGTCAATTTCCATGGAAATATCATGGAGAACGGGTTTATCACCAAACGATTTAGAAATTGAATCCAGTTTTAACATTTCAGGTCTATTTAAGGAAACAGAGTTGCAACACGCACGCATTTTATATAAATTCTCTAAGGAATTATACAAGCATTCGAGGAAGAAAATATGCAGGTCTTGGTTATTGGCGGTGGCGGACGCGAACATGCACTGGTATGGAAGATAAAACAGAGTCCTAAGGTCAAAAAAATATTTTGCGCGCCAGGAAATGCGGGAACAGCAGAAATTGCTGAGAACATCCCCATCGTGGCAGATGATATTGATAATCTTCTTGAATTTGCGGTTAAAAACGATATCGGCTTAACCGTGGTAGGTCCTGAACAGCCTTTAGTTAAAGGAATCGTTGATCGATTCGAAGAAAAGGGGTTACGAATTTTTGGCCCTAATGCGCGTGCGGCCGAATTGGAAGGCAGTAAATCTTTTTCAAAAGACATTATGAAAAAATATGGACTTCCAACTGCAGAGTATAAAGCCTTCAACTCTGCCAACAGCGCAGCAGAATATATCAAAATTAAGAATTGTCCGTTAGTTGTGAAGGCAGATGGCCTTGCAGCAGGCAAAGGAGTATTGTTGTGCCAAACTGCAGATGAAGCTCTGGCTGCTGTCGACTCTATAATGGGAAAGAGATCATTTGGTAAAGCGGGTGACCAAATCGTCGTCGAAGAATTTTTAGAAGGAGAAGAAGTTTCTGTTTTAGCTTTTAGTGATGGGCAAACGGTTTTGCTGATGGATTCAGCCCAAGACCATAAAGCTGCATATGATGGTGATAAAGGCCCTAATACAGGTGGCATGGGCGCATATTCTCCGGCACCGATTTTTACAGAGACAATGCGGCAAAAGGTTCGCGATAAAATCATGTTGCCTATGATTCGAGCCATGCAGCAAGAAGGTAGACCCTATAAGGGAATTCTTTATGCCGGTTTGATGTTGACTAAAACGGGTCCGCAGATTCTTGAGTTTAACGCCCGTTTTGGTGATCCCGAAACTCAACCCCTCCTTATTCGGATGGATAGCGATATCATTCCAATATTTGAAGCATGTATCGATGGAACGTTGGACAAATGTCCACTGCAATGGAAAAGCGAGTCGTCTGTTTGCGTAGTGATGGCAGCAAAGGGCTATCCGGACTCTTATGAAAAAGGAAAGTCTATTTCAGGATTAAAAGATGCTAACGCTCTTCCCGGTGTGGTGGTGTTCCATGCCGGTACCAAAGAACAAGACGGAGAGGTGCTAACGCAAGGGGGAAGAGTTTTAGGCGTTACGGCCATTGGAAAAGATACTGCGACTGGCATCTCCCGTGCCTACGAAGCCGTAAACAAAATTGAGTGGGAGGGTATCCACTATAGAAAAGACATCGGTCACCGAGCCAGCAGTTGAACCTTTGATTTAAATTATTACGGGAAACCCCGGCTTACCGATTTTCAAATTTTCAACCGAGAGGAAGATTGAAAACCGGATAAACTCCCAAGCCCGGAAATTTTAACCGGGATTTCCCTTTTTTTTCTTTGCCAGATACAAATTCTTTTGGCACTCATGCGAACAGTATTTTGAATTTGGATGCCGAGGATGAAATTCCCTCTTACAAACCACGCAAATTTTATTGTAGAACTTAGTATTCTTATTTTCTTCAATAGCGGGTTCTTTAAAGCTATTTATAAGAGAACGGATTTTTTTAGTAGAAGGTTGATTGAAAAAATCTTTGCTCTCTTGGGTTACCTGGTTTCCCTTCAATATTTTTTTAAGTTTTCCATTTTTATCATAAATCTTACATTCATAAGCCATAACCTGGCCGCCATTTCTAAGGCTGTACAAAACCTCTAATTATTTTATTAATCGAAAAATATTCCATCTGAAATATCGATCTGTTTTTGCGTGTTTATCATCTTTAAAAATAAATACCTTAATCAGGCAATTGGGATTGTTTGTCTCTTTTTTAAAATCCATGTGGATAAGATGAGGGCGGATTTTTAAGACAGCCTCTTTTTGATTATTAAGAGGTCGTAGTTCTATTTTTACGTATTGATTTTTGGAAACAAAAGAAGATTTACTAATTCCAAACTTGTGTGTCTGATCGTTTTGAGAGGTATATATTACTTCGCTATTATTAATTGAAATGAATCTTAAATTTGTAGTTTCAGGATTATCAGCAGCCCATTTTCCTGATGCTGTTTTTGGGCAACCCGATTGCAGCCATTCTTCATCGTTCCAACCAAGAGAATAGCTAGGAGAAACTAAGAAGGACAAAAGACTCGCAAATGTAAAAAGAAGAGTGCCAAACAGGTCTAATATAGGATTACGATCTTTATAAAAATAATTTTTCCGCGACATATTTTTTATTGATGAGTCTAAAGAGAAGACTTTTTTGAAAAATTAATAATATGATCTGATAAGAGATTTGAAAAAATATCCAGATCATAAGGCCAGGCATACTGAAAGTCAATTTTCGTATACTTTTGGCGAAGAGCCTCTACTTCCTCAGGTATTTCTTCCTCGGAATGTGATCCTCCCGGAGTGATCATTGTGGTTATCAGTATGACTTTTGTAACATTCTCTTCTGCCAATTGGTCAGCGGCTTGTTCTATTGATGGAAAACAAAACTCATTGTAGGCCGTTTTTAATATATAACCGTCTAGCCGAGGAGCAAGATGGGAAGCGAGATTTTCCAATCCAGATTTATAAGGATCGGATTCAGGTGTTCTTTCCCAGTTTCTAATGATAGATTCCAGATCCTTTTCTTTAGGGGTTATGGGAGTACCTGTTCGTATTCTTTGCTTGTGGATTTTCATAAAATCTTCAACAACTTCTTTGGGGATATCGCTAGGCAATCCACCATGGCCAATAAGAATAACTGCTTGCTTGGGAGTTTCCATTTTTTATCCATTTCTAGGTTGAAAACCTGTATTCGAAAAATATTAATTTAAACTGCAGTTGGTAATTGTTTTTCAAAATTTTCCAACCAATGGTTGAAGTTATTAAAACCTTCTATCTTTGTGATTCCAGGTAAATTGTCTGGAGTGCCTTTCCCCCCTGAAATAAGAGTTACATTTTTATTCAATTCATTTTTTATTTTTAGAAGACAATCTTCCGTATCTAATGATTTATTTCCAGAGGAAATGCTGAGGCAAAGTAGTTTGGTTTCAAAATTATTAGCCGTTGAAATAATATCTTCTATTGGAGTATCCAGACCCAGATAGATGATCTTCGCGCCAGAAAGACTTGCTACAACGGCACACATAAGCAGCCCCAGGTTATGAGTTTCATTGGGCAAAGTTGCCATTAATAAATTCCAACCATCTTTTCTGCTATTGAGTTGCCTCCATTTAGAGGTGAGAAAGCTATCTATGCATTCCGTTGCAAAATGTTCGTGTGGAATAGAAAGTTCGCCGAATTCCCATCCCTTACCTATTCTTTTAATTAAAGGGACCATATATTCAATGATGAATTTAAGAGGACCGGATTTATTCCATTGCTGGTGAAAACCCTGAATAAGACAGTCATCATCGTATTCATGAACCCCCTTGATCCAACGCTCAATTAAAAGTTCGTTAGAGGAGTTTTCATTTTCCTGGATTGATTTGAGATTAGGATCCATTAAAGGTTTCAATCCCATCAAACCATGCAATTCTTCCAAAGTTCCAGATACCACTTTGCTGGCGCGATAACCCGATTCCAAAGCTTTGGCAATTGCCCTTAGCCTAGGAACATCTTCTTTAGGATATCGGCGGTGACCGGAAGGCAACCTTTGGGAATGGGGTGTGCCATATCGCTTTTCCCACATTCTCAAGGTATGAGTCGTTATTCCGGTCAGTCGTGCCAGTTCACCTATCGAAATCAAGTTTTCCATTTTGTTTGTGTCAATCATAGGATTTTTGATCCCTTTATTTGAAACGAGGCTTATATATTGTCCTTAACCGTATCTTTGTTCAAATATGCTTTAGCTAGATTATCTTTTTCAATGTGGTTAAGGATTATTAGTCCGCCAGATGTTCTTTCAACAAGAAAGTTGTGGCTGGAAATAGAAAGTTGGAATTTATTTCCAGGTTTAATTCCATATTCATTCAATAAACTTTGGTCTAGGTTAGTCAAACCTACAGAGAGACTCTCTTTGCCATCAAACATATGTTTTACGATTTTTGCGTTAGTTGTATCTCCAAATATCCATTCAACCTGCATACGGTCATGGTTATGCTCAGGATGAAAATATTTTTGCATAGAAAATTTTGAGATTTTTTTAATGGGAAGAATCTCGCCGGTCATAGTTGTGTTAAAAACTGAAGTATCTGTAACTTTAAGGCCTGCTGAAGTTCTTTCGAATGTGACATCAATATTTCGAACGATAGAACTAAATTTATTTTCAACTTTGATTCCGTAGTGGTTGAATTTTTTCTGGTCGAAAGGGTTTAAACCTATGACCCCGCCTGTAGGCTTATTAGTATTCAGGTTTCTCTCAATTTTTGAATACAGAGTTTCTAAAAACTGCCATTTGAATGGAACCGTGGAACGATCATCATTGGGTTGGGCGAACACCGTGCCTGATGCGAATAATGTTAAAGAAGCGAAGGCCAGAGTTTTGAAGATGGTTTGTTTTGCTCCCATTGTTTTGCCCCCCTTTTTGTAAATATATTTAAAAAACTTATAATGTCGTTTAAGTTTTATATTAGACATTATATTAGTTTTTTTCAATATATCTATACAAAATTTCTAATTTTGTATAGATATATTGTCAAATATCTGAAAAATAGGGGGTAAAAGTTAGAATTATTTTAAAAAATTCCAAATAGATTACTACCGGAGGGTGGAGTTGGATCGCAATTTCATCCCTATAAAATGGAATTCTTTATAAGTATGCTTAAAATTTAAGTTTAAAAAAGGAAAGGGTAAGAATTTGTCTACTTGAAGAAAAAACGGTTGGAATGATGGAGATATACGTAGTGGGCAAATATTAAAACTTATAAAGGCATAATGATTAGTTAACTACAGGACTTGTCCTGTTAGTCGAGTTGGAGTTCTTTGTCTTTGGATTCGACGGCTTCCATTTGCTTATCGAACAATCGGTGTGAGAGATACCAACAGCCCCAGGAAACCAGAACAACGGTGCCGATTCCCAAACTGCCCCAGAGTAAAAGGTTGTCGCTGGAAGATATACCGCGAAGAAAGATGAATGCGCCTAGAGGTAGTGCCATGACGAATCCGAAACAGGAAAGTAACATCGAGCTACGCGCATAATATTTTGGGCGCACATCAATATTGAGTTCCGGCAGGTATTTTTTATTTTCAGGCAAAGCGGCGTCGAGCAGTTCAATTTCCCCTTCACACTTAGGGCAATATTGACCTCCCCAGAACGCATTCTTACACTGCAGACAAAACTTGACCATAAGTTACTTTGTGTTTTTTGATTGGACTTTAGGATACCTCATTTATAATAGTCCTACAACTTTTGCTCCCTCTTTATAGAAATAAATATATGACAGATAAAAAAAAGATCGTAATTTTAACACATGGTGGGGCGGGTTCCGATCCGGCCCATGCCGATGGGACTGCAATTGCCGGACAGATCGGGATGATGGGACTACAAACTGGCGAGCCCATTCTGGATGCTGCTTGCAATGCTGTGACTATTTTGGAAGACGATAGCCGATTCAATGCAGGAGTAGGATCTCACCGCCGCGATGATGGCTCCGTGCAAATGGATGCCTCATGCATGGATAGCTCTGGCGCGTTCGGTGCGGTTGCCACGTTGGAAGGGTTCAGGAATCCGGTACAAGTGGCGCGCATAGTGAGTCAGTCAGAATATAGGGTACTGGCAGGAGCGGGAGCAGCAAAGTTTGCATCGAACCAAGATTGCAAAACAGTTGCTCTGGATGAAATTAATAATACAGGAAAAGACTTTTCCACGACTGACACCGTAGGTTGTGTTGTCCGTGATGGAGATAAATTTGCTGCCGCACTCAGTACAGGTGGTACTGACCAGGCCCACTCAGGTCGGGTTGGCGATGTTCCCTTAATTGGTTGTGGACTTTATACGGGACCCGAGGGAGCCGTCGCCACTACCGGAGATGGAGAAGCCATCGCTATGCAGATGACAGCCTTCCGCGCTTACCAGCTCATAGAACAGGGCATGGATCCTAAAACTATTGTTCCCACCGCAATCGGTTGGTTCAAACAACCAACTGCTTTCGGCATAATTGTTGTCAGCAAATTAGGTTTCGCCGGTGGCTCAAACCAGTCCATGGCTTGGACCGCATCTGAAATAGAAATCCCCCTCTAGTTCACTACGGGTATGGATGGCACCACGCCGAGTGGTTATACGAATCTACTGATGACGGTTGGACCAAACAGTTCAAACCGTTTTTCGATAAAAGCAGGAACCCCGCGAGGGGTAGCAGGGTCTCTTCTTAACTTCTCAAGATCTAACGGGAAGCTATTATCAAATGTCTGGGGATTGGGATCGGACTCTTTTACCTTTTCCTGATTTAGAAAAAAAATATTTAAAATGTCGGAAGCGCGAGAATTCTCAAATTGATTTACGGATTTCGTCGAGGAGAAAAATTTCTCTAAAGAAGCTTGTTCAGTATTTTCCTGTTGCAGAATAAAAATATCTCGAATGTCAGAAGCGCGGGAATTTTCAAAGAGATTGTTGAAACTACCAGTCCGGTTTTTTTCGCCAGAGGTTGTTCGCAAAATTTGAAATTCGGCAAGTAACTTTTCAAAGTTCACTCCGGCTATGGCATCCGCCTGCTTTTTTTGTGCCTCGGTTAACCCGTTCAGGAAACTACAAATGTGGTCAACGCTTTCCATATAAAGCTCTACGGCTATTTAATGAAAAGCCTTGATGGGTAAAAATGCCCAAAAATAAGGGATCGCCAAAACCTATTGAAAAGGCGTGGGCTAAGCCAATATTGTTTTTAAATTAAAGGGCTGATCGAGGAGCGATGATTGGTCCGCCGCCGAGGCTTTTCCACATAAAGAAAAACAGGGTGACCATTAGAACACCAAGAACAGTTAGGACAATTTTAGTAGTTTTGCTCATTTTTTCTCTCAGGGAAATTGAACTAGAGTAAAAAGTTTAAGATACATTTGGCATTACGGGAATAGACCCATAGGCACCACGCCGAGTTTTTAGCGCCAGCTTGTGTGTGGACTTGTGGTCATTGCTTTTATGATCCCCTTTTTTCGAAATGAACTTTTGATCATTTTATATGCCAGCCGACCTGTTTCGTCTGCAGTTGGTTTACCCAATTTGCGACCACATTCATTACAAACTAAATTTGGCAAGTCGGCCTTGCTGGAAGATTTTAGATCCGCAAGAGAATTGGGTTTGATAACGCTGTCAAGAAACATCAAGTCCAATTCACCGGAACCTGTATAACGCGCGATAAATGTCTTACATTGAGTGCATTGGATTTCAATCATTCAAATTTCCTCTTGGTTACATTTCATCTGCAGATTCTGTCAACGTTGAAGCATGGGGTATTGCCGTATTTTCATCATCTGCTTGTTTAAGAATAGGATCTTCTTTATGGAATTTAGCAAAATCGGCTATTAGGATTTTTGATTCTTCAACTACCTCTTTGACCTTGTTGGTTTTCCTTACTTTTTTAACAATATCTACAAAGCGATTAACAAAAGATTCAGATTTTTTAATGGTTTCCTGAACCTTTTTAAAATCGAGTTTGCGTTTGTGGTTTTTCTCAAAATACTTTGCATACTTAACCCACGTCATTACCTCTTCCACCGCATATCCATAACCATCTGTTTGATATTTGATGAAATCTTTTTCTCCTCTTTCACGCCACATCGGTAAAATATAATTAGAAATATCGTTTGTAGGAATGGAATGTAGAGCTTTGCAAATGTAGTCGAGTGTATATATAAGGGCAATGGCTTTCTGGTCAAGATGAAGAGCCACGGTGGAATGATCGCGAAAGTTACTCCTTTTTTCAAAGGCTTCCCATACACCTCCCTGAGCTTTGACACTAGCGACCTGATTGTCAACCGGCTGAAGGAGGGCATAACACGTTTGGCTGTTTGCCTCTGCAACATGAACAGGAATTAAAAAAAGAATAAAGAAAGGGAAAAACATACGAAAAGACTGGAGGAGCTTCTTCATAGTACAAACCCTGAATATTTTAAAAAGTGATTCTTATCGAATAAAAGTAAACCCCAAAGTTCTTTAAGTCAATGGCATTCTTAGCTCAAAGACGGGCTTCAATACCTTTCAAGGAAAATACTGATCTTGTCTTCATCCGTTAGGCTTTCTAACAAGCTACTGTTTCGTACCACCCTGATTCCGGCTAAGTCAATGCTTTTTAGCATAAAATAAAAATCCTCAGGTTTTTCAGGCCAATGACTGATAAAAAAGTTTGATAGATTTTCGCCAGTAAAACCTTGTTCTATATTCCTCATTTCCTGCATATAATTTTTTACTTCCAACAGAGCGGCTTCCTTAGAATCAGATTCCAGATTTAAAATATAATTTTTAAATGTGGAAATATTTTTTGTGTCGGTTATGAATGCGGATTTAAGCACATTGCAAAGTTTATTTATTTGGTCTCGACCCAATTGCACTTCGGCGGAAACTGGGTATTCTTCATCCGATTGATGTTGCTTTATCAACTCCGCTTCTTCATCAAACCTGTCGGGTTCATTCGATTCATGGTTTCTGAGCACATAAAAAATTTCTGGAATCCGGATGGCTATCCTGAAATATTTTCCGTCTTTCATTGGGAGATTCCTTATGCTAATTGAATGGTTGGTTTAGACTTTATATAATCCCACATTTCCAATTTAAAAAGAAATCATCCCGAATATAATAATGGGATGAGTGTATCAAGATGAAGCTTAGGAGGAAGTGCTTGTGGACTTATTAAAACAGGGAGACGCTTAAAGCGGAAAAAATAGATGGCCAATAAGTTTGATGTTTGCGTTAAAGAACTCAAAAAAAGTCGATAATATACTTGGCACGTGGGAGGACAAAGATTATCACAGCCGTATGAGTATGTTGGAAGTTGACGAACGGAAGGGAGTTGCCGGGTAAGAGTTGCTTGAAATGACTATCATGGCATTGCAGGATATGGAACCTGAAGAGGCTGCTGACATTGTGTTGGAGTATAAGCTGAAAGACACAGTTTCAGCAGGCATAAGAAAGAATATTATTAATGACTTGTTAGATAATGATAGTCCTTGGGAAGAATATTCGGATATCAGATTTCATAAAAATCTTTTTGCGAGATCGGTATTGCTGCACAAAGCTTTTCCTTCACAATTTTAAAGGCCGGTGATTATGCGCCTTAGCCTTGGAATTAAAACGCAACAATTATAAATGTATGACTTTTTTTCAACAAAACCCGAACCCAATTTCGTCGTGCGTATTCTGGCATAGGTATGGATGAGAATTGTATTATGGAACGGTTGATTGATGAGCAGTTGTTTTCATATCATTTTCCTGAGGCAAAAAATATCATTTGGAATGCAGAATACCTATATTTGTAGAAGGGTGATGCTATTACTGCGGTGCTGTTTATATTTTCATCTGTAAGTTGGCTAAAATATATGGAAGACGTAGAAAATTTTCAGTCAACAGCCTACAGTGACAATAAAATCTCTGAAATATAAAAGGACATTAATTATGTGAAGGAGATAAAAATTTTTTTTCTTGGGTGAATTTTTTTTCTTAGCGTGGAATTGCTTTTGCCGATGTTGAGATTTTCTCATGCAATTTGCAGACTACGATAAACCGGGAAGGAGAATTTTTAGTTCTTCTGCGATCATGCCAATCGCGAGACTGCCGAGCAGGAGCCCCATGATCTGGTGGATGAATTTAGTTCCAGTTTTGCTGAGGTTATTTAATATGAGTTTGCTCAGTCTAAGAGTCAACCAAATCAGAACACCTATTAAAGCAAATTCAGATAAAGAAATTATTTTTCCGGTCCAGTTAGATATTTCGTCGGATTGAATGATGACAATACTTATGGCTGCCGGTCCGATAAAAAGTGGGAACGTAAGCGGAACCAGGGAGATATCTTCGTTTTCTTCGGAAAACAGGTAAGAGCTTTTTGTGTTAGATAACATTGTAAAAGAGATATAAAGAAGGAAGATGCCACCAATGAGTTTGAAAGCAGACATTTCTATGCCGAAAAAACCGATGATATGTTTTCCAAGCAAAAAGGAGGCGGCTAATAAGAGTACCGCTGTACAGGAAGTTTTTAGTGCAATGGATTTGTGTTCGGCATCTGTTTTCTGTGCGGTCAGTAAAATATAGACCGGGATGTTGCCAATCGGGTCTATAACAGCAACTAGAATAACAAAGGTTTTAATGAGTTCGGTGACATCCATTTCTTACCCAAGGTTTTTTTGTTTTCTTTTATTATACAGAAAATGCAGAATGAAACTTCCCAGTAACATTTTAAATATCCAGCTCCCCCAAAAATGTCATGGGTTTTCATCCATCAAAATTTTTACCTCACCTTCGCTAGCTGTGAACGTGTTCATTTCTATCAAATAAAGGTTAATGAATGCAGGTTTCGGACTTAGCTTGTTCGTGTTGGCATTTGGGCCAGATCATGTAGAAATAATAGGACATTTACGTCAATATTTCACTATCAGGTGGAGTAGATTTAAAGGTTAGCATTATTTAAAGAACTGTTATATAATGCCCTATACTTTAAGTGGTTATAGCCGTCTAGAGAATTACAGGTGTAGTGGTTTTTGGTTGAGCAGTATCCGGCCCCAGGCCCCCAGATTTTCCCCCCTCGTTTTCTCACAAAGCTCAAACCCCCTAAAATAATTTTTGTTAGCAGACCCTTTGGGTTTCGCCTAACTACGTCGCTTTTTTGTCTAAAAGGCGTTACGTTCATATTTAATATATTAAGGAAATTATGCAAACCAACACAGCACTACAAACACCACCGATAGTTGATGAAACTCAACCGACACCTAATGGGTTCGACGCTCTAAATTTAATCGACCCTATTTGCAGGGCGGTTAGAGATGAAGAATATACGAACCCAACCCCCATCCAAATGCAAGCCGTTCCCCATCTTTTGGAGGGCCGAGATCTTTTAGGATGTGCGCAAACAGGAACAGGAAAAACAGCAGCCTTTGCACTGCCCATCCTTCAACGTTTGCAAGAAAGCAATCAACCTGCAGGACCCAAAGGAGTGCGTTCCCTCATTCTGACTCCAACCCGAGAACTAGCCGTGCAGATTAGTGAAAGTCTCGATGTTTATGGACGCTATATGAACTTAAAACAAACCGTTGTTTATGGCGGTGTCAGGCAAGAAAAACAAGTCAAAGCACTCAGGCGGGGAGTTGATATTCTAGTGGCAACCCCAGGCAGATTGCTGGATTTATACAACCAGAAATGTTTTCACCTCGACAAGGTCGAGATTTTCGTTCTTGATGAGGCAGATCGAATGCTAGACATGGGTTTTCTGCCCGATGTGAAAAAAATTCATTCTAAGATATCTAAAAATAGTCAGGCCATGTTGTTTTCGGCCACCATGCCTAAGGAGATACAACACCTTACTCAAAGTTTCTTGAAAGATCCTGTGAAAATTGAGGTGGCTCCGCCTTCCACTACTGTTGAAAAAATCGATCAGCGAGTGTTGTTTGTAGATCGTGAAAACAAAAACGCGTTGCTGAAATCTATGTTGGAAGATGCGACGATAGAAAGAGCTCTTATCTTTGCCCGCACTAAACACGGAGCGAACAAGATAGTGAAAAATCTGAGTAAAAGTAAAATCAAAGCAGATGCAATTCATGGAAACAAATCGCAATCGGCACGGATAGATGCTTTAAATAAATTCAAAACAGGAAAAGTCCGCGTTCTAGTTGCAACCGACATTGCTTCCCGAGGAATCGATGTGGATGGAATCACTCATGTTATCAACTATGAATTGCCGAACGAACCCGAAAGCTACGTTCACAGAATTGGCAGAACAGCTCGAGCGGGAGCTACAGGTATGGCTCTGTCTTTATGTGACTTAGGAGAGCTGGGATATCTGAAAAGGATAGAACAGGCGACGAACAAAACGGTAGCGGTAGAGGCAGATCATATCTACCATTCCGAATCCATTGCCTCAAAAAGAGGCCGTTCTTTTGGTTCTAAACCAAAGTCTACGCAAAGAAAAAGAAATTTTGGTTATCGTCCAGCATCAGGGAAAAATAGCAGGCCTGCAGCCAGAAATGGCCGTCCACAACGTGGGAACGCGCAACGTAGTAGGAGAACAGCAGGCAATAGTTAAAAGCTTGACGATTTCTTTTAGCATTGCGAGAATGGACTGTTGGCTTCACGCCGAATTGTTATAGAACTTTAAAGGCGATCTTTTATGCTTAAATTCATGGCTTGGTTTTCAGCCTTTGTCACTATCGGATTCATTGTGCTACTGGTTTTTGACTACGGTTGATGAGTTAAGAAGGGCAATGAAATCAGGTGAGGTTAGTGAAAATTACTCCTCCTTTAGTTAAGGCATTTATCATCTTCCCCATGAATGTGATGGGGGTGATTCCCGGATTCCTCCTATGGTGTTCGCGAGAAGGTGGTGTGTTTGATAAATATCCGCTGGGCATTGATCTTATGAGATCATTTCCCGGCGGACTTTTAGTAGGTTCTGGTGCCTGTCTTTGCTGGATTTCAGTTTCTTTGTTTTCTGAACACGGAGGTGGCGGAACACCCGCTCCTTATGATCCCCCTAAAATTTTTGTAGCACGAGGAGTTTATACACGCGTAAGAAATCCAATGATGACAGGTGTTATTCTGGTACTTCTGGGGGAAGCGATGCTCTCAGGTTCGATACCTATTTTAATCTGGTGTCTTATTTTTATTCAAGGTTGTTTGGTTTTGATACCCTTCTGGGAAGAACCAGAACTGAAACGCAGGTTTGGTGAACCTTATTGTGAATACAAACGCCAAGTGCCGAGATGGATTCCCAAACTCTTTTAGTTGATTTTCTTTATGAATGATGAAAAAGAAAAATATTCGCTGATCGATTGGATAGGTAGTGCGATCGGGTTCATAGTGATTGGGTTTATTATTTTTATTTTGATATGGCCACTCATCGACCCTACCCCCAACAAATCTTCTTCACTTAAAGAAAATATCCATCAAGCCACTGGGCAATAGAAAACTCCACATGTCTTTGACTTGTAGTGCAGAATTGAGGTATGCCGAAGTAACCGGGTTATTTTACGTAAGTAGGATTCTCTCAATCAAAAGGCGGTTGGCTTTTCTTTAGATACTCTTCCTCGGTCAGGTTCATCCTGCCAATGATGAATTTTTTCTTCCTTTCGGCGATGGAGATAGTCGTCAAATCATTTTTTTCCTCTCCCAACCGTTTGGAAATTTCGATTTCTTTAATAGCGTGTCCCCAGTCCTTCATTCTTTCATAAACACTGATTAAATTTAAATGGACTTGGACATGGTTCGGTTCGATTGCCAGGACTTTGTTATAGTACTCTTTACACTTTTTTAGGTTTTGGTGATACCAGTATTCCAAAGCGATCTTAAAAAGAATTTCCGGATCATTTTTTTTGATTTCGGCAGCCATCAGGAACTGCACGACAGCAAGGTCGTTCCGGGTCAACATCGAATAGGTTTCTCCCAGACCGAGACGAGTTTGCAAATTTTCAGGATCAATGGCCATAGCTTTTTTAAAAACCACGACAGATTCATCTTTTCTATCCGACTCAAAAAAGATCAATCCCATTTGGTTATAAGCAGGCACAAATTTGGCGTCAATTTTTACAGCTGCATTTAAAATTTCGATGGCCTCATCATAGGCGCCGATTCTTTGTTTTTCCTTGGCATTTTCAAGCAAAACTTTGGGATCATTAGATAGAGCCCCGCCCTGATTTTTAACCTCATTGCTGCACGCCGACAGCAGTATAAAAAAACATAAAAATAAAGTTTTTATATTTAACATCATTTCCTGTTATCTGAATAAAATTGTTTGAAACGTTTAAACAAATACATGAGACGTATTATTACCTCATAATATTACGATAAACAAGATTCATCATTTTTGGGGGAATTATTTCTTTGATGAGGCAAAGGTGTGTTTATAATAAAGGCCTGTTTTAGTCAGCTTATAAAAACTTAATTTAGTATTTAAAAATATATAGATCAGGTAATTACCATGTCCGATGAACTTCCCTATTTAGAAAATGATGATGGTGAGTATTCAGTTCCCTGCCAGTTAAAAATTGCTGAAGATTGTGTTCAAAAAGGCAAATTCTGCGAAGATAAAGAAGAGGCCCGGGACTGGGTCGAAGATGAGTGCTGGATTTCTTCAGGCGAAGGCCATTTTTGTGTCCAATGTAATGACCAGGTTCTGCGCAATATCGCAAACCTTGCCACCAAAAAAATGATCTGACCTGCGTGACGCTGGACTCGAAAAATCAATACCCACAATTAGTTAAACACTGTATGGCCAGCAGAAAAATTTATCTAGAAGCAAAATGGCAATGGTCTGTTCATTTATGCTCTGATTAAGTTCCTGTGGCGGAGCTCCGCTAAATATGAAAATAATCGATGTTGTTACCCCTGCCAAAAACCTGTCCGCCGTGGAAAGCATTATTGGTCAGCATGACTCTGAAGTTCTATGGGTGAGTGCTGATGAAGACAGGAAGAAAGTGATCCGGGCGTTGGTCAGTGATGACCAGAGACAATCTTTGCTGGATGCCCTGCAAGGATTATTTCAAGGCGAGGAACATTCAAAAATTCTTGTTACGGCGCTCGAAGCATCGCTACCGAGAAAAGCACCCACTCTGAATGAAAAAGATTCTTTGGATAAGTCCAGCACCACTCGCGAAGAACTTTACAACGAGGTTGAAAAAAACACGAGACTCGATTCCACTTACTTGTTACTGGTTATTTTATCCACGGTGGTGGTGGCAATCGGTCTGCTGGAGAATAACGTCGCAGTGGTAATTGGTGCAATGGTTATCGCTCCTCTGCTGGGTCCAAATATCGCCTTGGCTCTTGGTGCTGCGTTGGGGGATATGCCCCTCATATGGAAAGCTTTTAAAACCGGAAGTGCGGGGATTGGGTTGGCATTATTCTTTTCTATAGGTATCGGGATTTGGCATCCAATGGATTTGGATAGCCCGGAACTTATGGCTCGCACAGATGTTGGAGTGGATTCGATGGCTTTGGCATTGGCTTCGGGAGCGGCAGCTGTGATTTCTTTAACAACGGGTCTTTCAAGTGTGTTGGTAGGAGTGATGGTTGCT
>Ga0209631_10002854_pt1 | contig 20349 bp, 11 predicted proteins | sample COG_08_FD_184752 | JGI IMG/M metagenome (GOLD analysis project Ga0209631, IMG submission 184752) | Pelagic Microbial community sample from North Sea - COGITO 998_met_08 (SPAdes) (version 2) | ecosystem: Environmental > Aquatic > Marine > Neritic zone/Coastal water | place: Helgoland, sampling...
TTGGTTTAAATGTCCCAGCCACCACCAACCATCTCCAATTAGTCCTCTAATGCTTGTGTCCAAATGTCTCCAGCAATTTGCTGTCGCAGTCTGGCAATATTACCTTCTGTTGTCTGTACCATGGCCTTTGCCATATCTGCTGCTGAGAAAGTAACACCACCGTTGGAGTTATTTTGCACTCCTATGCCCATTTCCTCTTCGGCCTGTGCTTCAGCGAGTTTTTCTTTTTGTTCCTCTAGACGTTCCTCAAGGTACTCCAGTTTGTATTCACGGTCTTCTTTGATTGTCTCGGAATCATAATGCTCCTCGTCATTGTCTCCTTCGCAGTTTGATACCGCATCAATACGGCATTCGAGGCTTTCGCACCAAGCAAATAGATCTTCTGGAACTTCTTTCCGAGTGTCGAACACAACTTGGATATATCCACAGGGATTATTGTCTCTGTCTGTTTCGTAGGAGACATAAGGAAGTCCGAAGGTAGCAACACATGGAAACTTTGCTTCAAGTGCTTCTGGGCTGCTTATTAGTTCTTCAATTTGCTTGATTGCTTTTTCACTGCCCCAAATGTTCGTTCGCGAGTAAACTTGCCATCCCATGTCTAATCCTCCAAAAGTCCTAAAAAATAGTCTCATCCGTCCTTTGTATGCTCTTATTATACAGTATCGGCATTCTGTTGTCAAGAGTTAAATGCAAATTTGCATAGATATTTTGCATAGATATTAACCCTATATTTATAGGCCCAAATTAATAGCCATATTTTTCCCTTTGCATTACCTGAAACTGGCCTGAAATCTGTACTGAAACTTGGCCGTTTTCGACCCCATCTTGAGTGGGGATTGGGATAGTCAGTTGAGCGGTTCTGTATCCATATCTGTATCCAGCGGATACAAATCGCAAAAAACCGCTATACCTCTTGAGAAGGTAATACCCCCGGCAGGATTCGAACCTGCGACTCCCGCTTTAGGAAAGCGGTGCTCTATCCCCTGAGCTACGAGGGCGTTTGATGGGTGACACTAGCAGAACTGAAGCAATTTATGGAATCAATTCTTGGATTCTTTGAGTTGCGATCGTACCCGATCATATTCCGGGTTCACGCATTTGTCTCCCCAACGCTTCAACGCTGCAAGTAAACCAGCATCACTTTCGGTTGTCTGGCCCTGATCACCAGTTTCTGCAATCCAGTCCTTTAAAAGTTGTCGATGCTTTTCTAGCTCTTTTTGAAATGCTGGATCTTCTGCAAGATTGTGAATTTCATGTGGATCGTTTTCGAGATCATATAGTTCTTCAGGCATTTTCTCTGGACCAAAGAAAATGAGTTGTGTTTCATTCATCTCATTGTTGGCCATCATCTCCCGAAAGCGTATTGAAACAGGCCACGGGTCTTTATAGCTCGGCTGCATAAAAGGACGGTCTGTCAGATAATTTCGCAGATACTTAAAGCGTGGCGTAACGATTGCCCGTATTTTCTCAATGCTGTAATCACAACGATCACGTGCTGCAACAAGATACTCACGTGGTGTGTAATCTTTTGCCAGGAAATCTCGTCCTTCCATAAAAGAAGGAATAGGGAGCCCAGCAGCTGCAAGGCTTGCCGGTGCGATATCAATGCCACTGACAAGATCATCACGGACTTGCCCCGATTTGATTCCGGGGCCTGCTACAAGCAGCGGCATGTGAATGCCACCTTCGTATAAAAATTGTTTGTGGCGATGAAGTTTGTAGCCATGGTCACTAAAGCAGAAAATGTACGTCGAATCAGTAAGCCCGTCCTTTTCAAGCTGGTCCAGCAGGTTGCCAATCTCCTGATCAGTCTTGAGAAGGCAGTCGTAGTGATGTGCAATTTCTTCACGGACTTCAGGAATGTCTGGGTAGTACGGCGGAACAGGTACGGTTGCAGGATCAATCACTGGCTTTGCCCGCTTGCCAAGTTTGCCGCCCTTTAGTTGAACCTGCCCAAAAAATGGCTGGCCCGGTTTACGATTTCTCCAGAGATTGGTTTTACTGTTCGGGCTGTAAAAATCTTCTGCACTCCATTTGAAGTTGTAATCATCTTTGCCAGATTGATTGAAAGTGAAGTACCCGGCTTTCTTCATCAAAACTGGAAGAGGCTCAACACCTGCAGGCAAGCGTATGTCATCAAAAGCTGCACCCATGGTCTGACCACGAAAATCTGGTCGTCCACTGCGGTGGTTGTGAATGCCAAAGCTTGTCTGCATTGCACCAACAATCGTGGCAGAACGAGTTGCTGAGCACACACCAGCCGGCGTGTAGAATCGATCAAAGCGAATACCCCGTGCAGCAAGGCGATCAAAGTTTGGTGTTTCAATGAGTGTCTCGCCATAACAACTGAGCCAGCCACTGATATCCTCGAGATAAATCCAAAGAACGTTCGGACGGTCCTCAGCATAGGCACATGCACAGTGCAGACTGAGTACTATTGCTAAAAAATATTTAATCATCAGGCAGACCCCCTCTTTTGGAAATAACACCACTCTTGCAGACTGCATGATGGGAAGATGTTTCCGTTCTGCCAAGCGTTACAAAAACATCTCGGAAAAACAGGCAATTTGCCCACTGTCTCTGGATGAATCAGGAAACAGATGGTGAGGGTTTTTTATAAACCGCAGCAGTGTCAGGCGAGCAAATCCTGAATAATCTTGGCGTGCTCAACACCTGTCAGTTTCTGGTCCAGGCCAAGATGACGATATGTAAATCGCTCATGGTCGAAGCCAAGCAGATGAAGCACTGTGGCATGAAAATCTCGAATATGCACAGGATTTTTTACGATGTTGTATGAGAAGTCATCGGTCTCACCGTAGATTTGTCCGGGCTTGGCTCCACCACCACACATCCACATCGTGAAGCAACGCGGATGATGATCACGTCCATAATTTTCTTTCGACAGACCACCCTGCGAATAGACCGTTCGGCCGAATTCACCACCCCAGACAATGAGCGTGTCATCAAGAAGCCCGCGAGACTTCAAGTCATTGATCAATCCATAACAGGCCTGATCAATATCTCGACAGCCATTTGGGAGACGCTTTGCAACGTCACTGTGTGTATCCCAATGATTGAGGTACAGCTGTACAAACCGTACGCCACGCTCCACCATGCGGCGTGCCATAAGAACAGAGTTTGCAAATGACCCTGCGTTTTTTACCTGATCACCATACAACGCAAGCGTGCTCTCAGACTCCTGAGAAATATCAGTAAGGTCAGGCACGCTGGTTTGCATGCGGTAGGCCATCTCATACTGCGCAATACGTGTTCGTATTTCAGGGTCACCAATCTTCTCAAACGTCTGCTGGTTTAAAGCCTGCAGTCCATCAAGTGTTTTCCTACGAACGGCATCAGGAACACCAGGTGGATTATTGAGGTAGAGGATAGGATCGCCGCTTGAACGAAAGCTCACGCCTGCGTATTCACCCGGAAGATATCCGCTCGACCAGAGTCGCGCGCCAATTGCTTGTGCCTGCGCTGGCTTTGTCGATTGGGCAACGAGCACGACAAACGCTGGCAAATCTTCATTCAGGCTTCCAAGGCCATAACTTGTCCATGAACCGAGACATGGGCGTCCCGTGATCTGATTTCCCGTCTGCATATAGGTAATGGCAGGCTCATGGTTGATTGCTTCTGTATGCATGCTTCGTATGAAGCACATCTCATCAACCATTTTTGCAGTCCATGGCAAGAGTTCAGTCACCCACATGCCACTTTCACCATGCTGCTTGAACTTGAATTTGGAAGGTGCAATCGGAAATCGCTTCTGACCAGATGTCATGGTTGTCAGTCGTTGGCCATTCCGAATACTTTCCGGTAAGTCCTTGTCATACCAGTCATCCATTACAGGCTTGTAGTCATACATATCTTGCTGCGGTGGTCCGCCAACCATATGCAGATAGATGACATGTTTTGCTTTCGGGGCAAAGTGAGGTCCAATAGCGCCTGGTACACGTGGTATCTCTATGTTTGAATTGTTTTGGGCATTCGGCGCACCGTGCGCAAGGCCACCAGGAAGAAGCGATGCAAGCGCCGCTCCACCAAGAAGATGGCTCCCCTGCTCAAAGAAACGTCGTCGTGTGAGGTTGAGCCCCAGTTCGTCCAGCGGTGATCGAATTGGTGGATTCATGGATTCACGCCTTGTGTATGGCTTATTTGGAAAGTACTTCGTCCAGATTCATGAGTTGATTCGTCAGCATGGTCCAGCTTGCTAACGTCACCGCATCTTCATGTCGAGGCTGTGATTGACCGACGGTGACGACCGCTTGGGCATCTTCAAGATGTTCCTTGTACCATGTCGTTAAATCAGCCAGCGATTGTTTGACAACAGGCTTTTCGGCTTCAGCCAGTGGCCGCGACAACAGTCTGTTTGCGATGTACTCAATGCGTTGGTCGTCATTGCTCCCACCCAGAAACAGCGCATCGTCTGCTAATGCCCTCGACGCTTCAATAAACTGTGGATCATTCAATACGACAAGTGCCTGTAGCGGCGTATTTGTTCTGTCTCGTCTCACTGTGCAGACTTCCCGTGACGGTGCATCAAGAATATCCATCGACGTCGGCGGAGCCGATCGTTTCCAAAACCAATACATGCTTCTGCGATACAGATCAGCGCCTGTGCTTGCAGCGTATTTTTTTGTGTCACTCTCCGGCATGGCAACCGCCTGCCAGACACCATCGGGCTGGTATGGTTTGACGCTTGGGCCACCAATTTTCTGGACGAGCAGGCCACTCGCTGCCAAAGCCGTATCACGAATCATTTCGGCATCCATGCGGAAACGAGGGCCTCGTGACAGAAAACGATTGTCGCGATCTTTGACCAATTTTTCAGGTGTCGCTATTGCAGCTTGTCGATAGGCGGCACTGGTCACAAAAAGTCGGAATAGATGTTTGACATCCCATCCGCTTTCCCGGAATTCTACAGCAAGCCAATCAAGGAGGTCTTGATTACTTGGAAGTTCTCCCGTGATTCCAAAGTCGCCACTGGTGCGAACAAGGCCAGTCCCAAAGACTTCTTGCCAGAATCGATTGACAGTAACGCGACTTGTAAGAGGGTGATCTTGCAGGAGGAGCCACTGCGCCAGGCCCAGCCGATTTTTTGGAAGTGTTTCGGGGTAGGCTGGAAGCGCAGCTGGAGTTCCAGGAGAAACCTCATCAAGCCGTTTGTCGTACTCTCCTCGATCGAGCACAAAAGCCTTGGCCATGTCAGGCTTTTCTTCCATAACATGGGCAATCGTCCCACGTTTTTTAATGGCTGCTTCTTCGACGACCAATCTGTTCTCCCGAGCCTTCGCTTCTTGGAAAGCCTTGTCGAAGGAAGATAGCCACCAGTCGTACAGACTATTCGCAGCTTGGATTCGTTCGTTCTTCGGCAGGTTGACGATATCAGTCAGAAGATCTGCTTTTGCAATACTTTCGACTTCATTTTGAGAAAGAGCTCGGCCCCAGATAGAAACACTGGCAAGACCAAGATTCTTAGCAGGTGATCCCTTTGATCGACCTCCAATGACAAAGGGCGCCGTATCAGTTCGCGTTGTATTTTTCTTAAATTTGTTAATTGCGTTCTGAGGATTTTGTTGCACAACACCATCGTAATAGATTTTGATGCCACCAACATTCCCGCTGCCGTTGTATGACAGCGTGACGAGTGTCCAGACATCTGGCTTGAGTGGTTTTTTTGCGACAACTTTTAATGCATCTTCAGGCCATTTATGAATCAGATGCATCCCGACACGGCGGTCGTCAACCCACAAGTCCCATCCACGGTGTGCATTTGACTCATCCATCCGAGAAGCAATGGAAAAATGTTTATTGCCATCTTCTTTTGGAGGCTTGACCCAGCAGGAAATAGTAAATGCCTGATTATGTTCGAAGTCACCAACTGATGGGAGTTCAACAGCTTTCCCATTAAGTAATGCAGCAGACATACCACTGGGGCCTGGCAGCCATGACGTCGAGTCTGAAAGCGGTATGGTGGTCTGTTTTCCTAAAAAAGATGCCTTTGTTTTATTTCCCTCACCCTCAGAAAATGCAATGTCAAGCAGTGGCGTTTCCTGCGGCCGCACCGCAAGGACCTGATCTTCCGTGAGTGATTGGACCCATGTGTGGAACTCGCCTTTGGCATTTTTCTTGCGAGTGGCTAGGGCTGCTCGAGCAACGGGCAATTCTTTCTCAATTTCACGAAATCGAGTTCGATCTTCAGCAAGGGGAACTGCGAGAACAGGCGGGGTGTTATAGACGTTGCCGTCTTTTGCTCGTTGCGTTGTGTTGTTGAAAAATGCTGAGAGTTCATAAAACTCTTTTTGTGATAACGGGTCAAACTTGTGGTCATGGCAGACGGCGCAACCAGCGGTGAGTCCCATGAAAACCTGTGCTGTGGTTTCAGTCCGATCCCTTGCGTAAAGGACAATGTATTCTTCATCAATAATGCCACCCTCGTTGGTCGTCATATTGCAGCGATTGAAGCCAGTAGCAATCTTGTTATCAAGAATCAGATCAGGTGTTGCACCAGGCCCATGATCAGCTATGAGGTCTCCTGCAAGTTGCAAAATGGTGAATTGATCAAAAGGCATATTGCGGTTGAATGCATTGATAACCCATTGCCGATAGGTCCACATTTCACGAAAGTTATCAAAGTGAATGCCATGAGTGTCAGCATATCGAGCGTAATCAAGCCAATGTCGTCCGCGATGCTCACCCCACTGGAGTGTTGAGAGGAATGTATCAACGAGGCGTTCGTAGGCATCGGCATGAGGGTCAAGCACAAATGCTTCAACAACTGAGGGCTCTGGTGGAAGCCCGGTAAGATCAAGTGAAAGCCGGCGAGCCAGTGTTCTGCGATCTGCCTCAGCAGCAGGCGCAAGACCTTCTGATTCAAGTCGTGAGAGAATAAAAGAATCAATGGGGTTGCGAACCCAGTCTTGTTTTTTTACGGCTGGCACGTGGGGGCGCGATGGTGGAATGAATGACCAGTGCTGTTCGTATTCAGCGCCTTCTTTGATCCACTGCGTGAGGAGCGCTTTCTGGTCAGACGACAGCGTTTTTTTTGTCTCCGGGGGGGGCATGACCTCTTCAGGATCATCAGAATAAATTCGGTCGAGCAGGACTGTTGAATCTGGGTCACCAGCAACGATCGCTCCATACTCAATGGCATCATCTCGATGATCGAGGCGAAGGTCAGCCTTTCGACTCGCTGAGTCTGCTCCATGACAGGAGAAACAGTTTTCAACTAAAATTGGCCGAATATGTTCGTTATACGAAAGCGGCTCTGCAGCTTCGACTACGACCGGCGTCAGGCCAATGGAAGACAGCACGAGCATCAAGCCTGCTACAGCGACAGGTAATAGCAAGCGTTGTATAAAAAACCGCATCACTGAGGGTTCCATTGAAGCAACTCCAGAGAGTCCGTTGGGAACACCCACGTCGCCGTTTGAAGGATGAAACCATCAAACGCGGATCCCAGAGAGATCGATCAGCGGGGCATGAATAAATGTCTGTTTATCCATATCTATTATTAGCACGTTTTTCCTGTAACGGCAAGAAACATTCTGCGTTAATAAGGCGTTCCAGTACCAAAAAAAGGGTTTTTCATACTCAAACGGAATGTTGTTCATTCTGGGCTATGTGGGGTTCTGATTCTGTCTTCAAGATTGCTACCAGCGAGTTATGGAAGACACATGATCAACGATGGTTTTCGGCAAGTATTCAAAAGTACGTAAGATGCAACAACGTTTTGTGCGTCTGGCGTACATGCGTCTTCAAAAGTAGTTTTTTCAATTAGCGGGATATTCAAAAAATGAACCGACACGTTCTGTACATACTCTGCCTCATGAATTGTTGGGTGCCCATGCTGCCTGCAGCTGAGCCGCTGGTTCCCCATCAGGCTGAGTGGCAGTTGATTACCAAAGCAATTCGTGAAGGAAAGCCAAAAACCGGAAGCGACCTGCTCGCAGGCATTGAACAGTCTGCTATTGAAGGCAAACAGTGGGATGAGGTTGCTCGTGCAATTGCGACGCGCGTATTACTGGAGAATTCAGATCGCCCAGGAGATGACCCACAGCGACTCATTGATTTGGATGCCACAATGGAAGCCGCACCTGCACAAACCCGCGGCGCCCTCCAAGCCATTCAGGCCAACTGGACATGGAACTTTTTCCAGATGAATCGTTGGCGATTTGCGCAGCGAACAAGTCAAGTGAAGAGTGATGGAGAGCGAGATCTGTCAGAAATAAGTTCGTGGGACCTTCGGCAGATCGTTCTTGAAATTCATGCTCGATTCGAGTCGGCGCTTTCGGATGATAGAGGGCTCAAAGATTTACCTGTCGAAGACTGGGCCATGCTGATTGAAGCTGGTTCAATGGGCAAGGCATACCGACCGACTCTTTGGGATGTTGTGGCACGCGATGCAATCGCATTTTACCAAACAGGTGAACAGGGTCTTGTTAAGCCCGAAGATGCATTTGAGCTTGAAGCATCGAGTCCAGCTTTTGATGACGTCAATGTCTTTCGGAAGTGGAAGCTAGCGGAAGCTCAAGCCGACATGGACTCAGTAACAGATAAAGAGTCACCAGTATTGCGAGTCATCAGGCTCTATCAACAGATTTTAGATTTTCACGCGCATAACCAAGATCAGACGGCTTTTCTTTCGGCAGACCTTGACCGTCTTCTCTGGGCACGCGGTGTGGCAGTCGTTGATGCTGAAACAGAACCAGACGATGCCCTTCGAAAGGCCCTGTCAGAATTTATTGAGCGGGTAGGAGACCATGAGATAAGTGCGATGGCAAGGTTTGCACTAGCGGAGATTCTCCGTCCGGAAAGTCCTGCAGAAGCCAGAGTGATCGCACTCGAAGCTGTTGAGCGGTACCCACAAAGCGTTGGTGCAAAACAATGTCAAAACCTGATTGTTCAAATTGAAGCGAAAGAACTAAGTGTTGCAACAGAACGTACATGGGCGAAGCCCTGGCCAGCACTCCACGTCACCTATCGCAATATTGATCAAATGCATCTGCGGCTGGTCAAGGCAAACTGGGAAGAGCGACTGCTTGAAGGAAAAGCGTATGGTCGAGGGATTGATGGAAAAGATCGCGAACGGATCCTTTCTCTTCCAGTAATTCAATCAGCAGTTGTGAGACTTCCGGTACATGATGACTATCAACCAGCCATCGAAGCCCTCTCTATGGAAAGCACGTTCGTTACGGAAACAATCGAGCCTGGTGCTTACTGGGTTGTGAGTAGTTATCGTGGAGACTTTGGTGAACGTGACAATGTTGTTTCGGCAGCACTTGTCTGGGTAAGTCGAATATCCGCTGTGAATACAACAGACTACCAATCACAACTTTCACAACACACTGGATATGTCGTCGATGTGGAAAGTGGTAAGCCAATACACGGAGCTGAAGTCACAGCATGGCGGCGTGATCAGAAAAACCGGCTCCGAAGAATGGTGAAGCAAGAAACGACAGAGACCAACCAAGATGGCCAGTACACATTGAAAGCTCATTCGGGGAAAGCTCATTCGGGACAGGAAACTGTCTTTATTGTGTCGTCTATGATCGACGGCCAGCTTCACCAAGTACTGACAGAGCCGGAACGATTGTGGCATCGTGAAAACGTAGAACGTTCCAAACGGTCAATTGTCCTGATGACAGACCGTGGGATCTATCGACCAAGTCAGCAACTCCATTTCAAAGGCATCCTGATTGAACAGGCGGCTGATCGGCGTCGTGCAACAGCCATATCAAAAGCGGCAGTTGAGGCATTTCTTCAGGATGCGAATGGAAGGCAGGTTTCAAAACTCTCTCTGAAAACAAATGGCTTTGGTTCCTTTCAAGGCACTTTTCCAATTCCGACAGGCTCACTTCCCGGCAGATGGTCGGTGCGGGCTCAGGGAAGTGGTGCAACAGGTGTGGCAGGTGTTCGAGTTGAAGAATACAAGCGGCCAAAATTTCAGGTTGAGCTGGCCTCGCCTACAGAGCCTGTCCAGCTTGAAAAAAATGTAACACTTTCGGGTACCGCCTCGACGTACACCGGCTTAGCAGTGGGAGGTGCAAAGGTTGTCTGGAATGTAGAGAGAAAAGTTCGGTTTCCTATATGGTGTCGTTGGTGTTTCCCGTGGCTGCCGTTTGACAGTGGAGCGAGACGCATCGCCCGCGGGAATTCAATAACAGATGCCGATGGAACATTTCAGATAAATTTTCCAGCTGTACCCGATCGAGTTTCACCACCCCGGTCACTTCCGACATTCACCTATCATGTGACGGCTGATGTGACTGATACAGGAGGTGAGACACGATCTGCCAAGAGACAAGTTTCAGCCGGGTACGTTGATGTGGAAGCAACTCTGGACGTTGATGAGTGGTTGGTCACTGATGATGAAAATCCTGCTTCAGTCACAATTCGTGTCTCCACCCTATCGCTTGACGCCGCGCCTCGAGGAGTAGCTGGCACGCTCCGAATCAATCACTTGATTCAGCCGAAGCGCGTAGCCCGGACTGATTTCACAGCTGGTTCAATTTCATATGACATGTTGCAAAGGCGAAAAAGTGCTGAGTCGTCCGCTCTTCCGGTACCACAGGATGATGATCCAAAAACATGGGCCGAAGGAAAGCAAGTAACAACGAGTGAAATTGTAACGGATGTCTCCAGCGGTAAAGGCAAAGCGACAGTCCAGCTTCACCCTGGTATCTACCGAGCGACATTTACGATTCCGGCGACGAAAGACCGTCCCGAAGTCATGGCAACACGACTTGTTGAGGTGATAAACCCCAAGGCAAAAAAATATGAAATTAAGAAGCCATTTGTATTACGAGTTGAAAAGGCAACAGTTGAAGTTACGAATGAGTTGCGTGCGATTGTGGGAACCGGATATGAGCAAGGCAGGTTTTTGGTTGAGATTGTCCAGTCAGGCCATGTGCTAAAACGTTATTGGACAAAGAATGAACGGACACAGACTCCAATTTCGTTCGAAATAAAAGATGCTCATCGGGGCGGTATCACACTTCGTGCATGGATGGTGCGTGAGGGTCGGCTGTATCAAGAATCACAACGGATTGATGTACCATGGACGGATAAAAAGTTGTCTGTCGAATGGGCACAGTTCACCAGACGATTGGAACCTGCAACAGAGCAAGTCTGGCAGGCAACCATTCGAACAGAGGCTGATCCACTCGCTGGTCCAGCACGAGCGGCCCTTGCAGAGATGACCGCAACGCTCTACGACCAATCACTTGATGCACTCGCATCACACCAATGGCCAACGCTTGCTTTCTTCGCACGTGATTCGAGTCGTTGGCAGCTGAAGTTCACAAACGCTGCGAGGTCAATGCGGCAGATTCATGGATCATGGGCACGAGACCATCAAAGTGTTCGTATCTCCTATCATCGGTTTCGTCGTCCCTTTGGGTCACCAGTGAATGGTGGCTTTGGAGGCATGTTAGGTGGTGGAGGTGTAGCCAGAATGCGATCGATGCCGGCAGCAGCAATGGGAATACCGGTAGGGGCCATGGCAAAAGAGGGGGTGGCATATTCTGCCTCTGAGGAAATGGTGACGGATGCCCAGAGTGCAGACAGTGAAGATTTTTTCAATTCCGGTGCGAAAAAAAAACAAACAGAAAGCACAGATGAGAATTCTCAGGGAGGGAATGGTGCCGTTTCACTTCCACTGCGCAGCAATATGGCGGAAACTGCTTTTTTCATGCCGACACTCTCTTCGGATGAGGCTGGGAGTGTCACGCTTGAATTTGTTTTGCCCGACACACTGACAACCTGGCAATTCAAAGCCCTTGTACATGACAAACAGATTCGAAGCGGAACACTTTTTGATACCTGTGTGACATCAAAAGACTTGATGGTCGAGCCAATGCCGCCCCGGTTTGTACGCGAAGGTGATCGTGTTCAGATTCCTGTCAAAGTGAGTAATAAATCGAGCGGACGTCTCTCGGGAATCGTGCGGTTCGCTCTGTTTGATGCACGTACAAACGACAGCCGTGATGCACTGATACAGGATGAGAATGAACAGTCTTTCGATTTACCAGCGGGAGCATCCGAGGCAGTGTTTTTCACCGTGTTTGTTGCGGATGGAACAGATGTGCTTCGGTATCGTGCGACAGGAACGACGACTGGATCAGCTCGTCATCTTTCGGATGGAGAGGAAGCGACACTGCCCGTGCTCCCTAGAAAAGTGCTCGTCACTGAGACAATTCCGGTTACGGTTCGCGGTGGTGAGCAACGTACGGTTGTTTTAGAAAAACTTTTAGAGAGTAAGAAAAGCGGTTCGTCTGCGATTCAGAATGAATCACTGGCCATTCAGGCTGTATCAAACCCTGCATGGTACGCCGTGATGGCTCTTCCTTACTTGATGGAACGAAGTGATGAAAGTGTTGATGCACTTTTCTATCGACTGTATGCGAATGCGTATGCAGAACATCTGGTTACAGGTGACCCGCGAATTGAAAAAATCTTTGAACAATGGCGTGGCACAAAAGCATTGAATAGTCCACTCGAAAAAAATGAAGTCCTCGTAAAGACTCTTCTTGCAGAGACACCATGGGTCCGTGATGCTACGAGTGAAACTGAGGCACGGGCTCGCGTTGCAAATCTTTTTAACACCAACCGTGTCCGTTCTGAGGTGTCATCAGCAATTGAGCGCCTTCAAAGCCTGCGGAATCCCGACGGAGGGTGGCCGTGGTTTCCGGGAGGTCGTTCCAGCGACACGATTACATTATCAATTGTCACGGGGTTTGGTCGACTGCGTGCAAATGGAGTCAATATTGATATGGCGGTTGCTCAATCTACATTGCCATGGATTGATGCACGTCTCATTGAAGAGAAGCGTTTGGCTGAACAACGTCAGGAACGAGCTCGCCAAGCCGGTACCCTTGCACTAGCCTCGGAGCCAGTTCTTACTCCACTGGGTGTATTCGCGCTGTACGCAAGGAGTTTTTTCCTAGCCGATACTCCACCTGTTGGGCAGGCGGCTGAAGCCCACGCATGGTGCATGCGGGTAGGACGAAAAAGTTGGACGGAACTCTCGCATAATCGCAGTCAGGGGCAGTTGGCGATTGCACTTTTTCGTGGTGGGGAGCGTGAAACAGCAAAGTCGATTATTGAAAGCCTCAAGCAACGAGCGGTCGGTGGGCCGCGTGGCGAGCAGGCCGCTGATCGTCAAGAAAATAATTGGCAAGGCATGTGGTGGCGCAGCCGACATCCAAGTTGGTGGAGTTGGGCTCAGGCACCGATTGAAACACAGTCACTCATGATTGAGGCATTTGATGAGATCGTTGGTGATACTGAATCAGTTGAAGCAATGAAAGCATGGCTTATTCAGCAGAAGAGAACGAGCCGTTGGGCAGGAAGTCCTGCCACTGCAAATGCTGTCGGTGTGCTCCTGGGTCGAGGAAAAGATCTTCTTGGTGATTCGTCAGTCGTTGAGGTAACAGTTGGTGGAGAGGCAATAAAGCCTGGGGAGAATGGAGCGAGCCCGGTAGAAGCAGGTACTGGATTTTTCGAGAACAGATTTGTACGAAAAGAAATTACGCCATCAATGGGAGAAATAACATTTCAGAAAGTTGACGGTGGTGGATTGGCGTTTGGCGGTGTTCATTGGCAGTATCTCGATCAAATTGAGAATGTTGAAGCTTCTGGACGAGACGAACTTGCAGTCACAAAAGAACTTTTCACCAAAATAATGACAAAGTCAGGACCTGTCCTTGAGCCAGTGGTGGCAATCGAAAAAGTAAGCGTGGGAGAAGAAGTTGTCGTGCGGTTACAAATCACAAGTGATCGAACATATGAGTTTCTCGAACTTACAGACCACCGACCGAGTGTGACTGAGCCGATCGATGTCCTTTCAGGCTGGCGGTGGGCAGATGGTGTCGGTTGGTATCAGGTAAGCAGAGACGCAAGCACGCAGTTTTTCTTTGAACGATTACCTCAAGGGACTCACGTTCTTGAGTATTCATTACGTGTTGCACACCGAGGGCAGGCATCAAGTGGTTTTGCGACCATCCGCAGCCGGTATGCCCCCGAATTTTCTGCGAGATCACAGAGTCTTGGGCTGAGTACTCAGTGATACGAAGTCATTTGATCGTTTGAGATGATTAGGAAACTATCTATTATACGGACCGATTGCTGTATTGTTGTCTGAGAGATGTGTGTTTCTAAATATCTTGAGTAAAGAAAAGTTTCATCAAAGGGGAAGAGCAGTAATGAAAATGTCCTCAATCAGAATGGTGCTTGTAATTCTGAATTTGGTTTCTCTGATTCCGGCCTGTTTGGCAGAAGATTGGGGCACACTGCAGCCACTTATGGTCATTCCAGAGGAGAGCGTGTTGCAGGAAACATTTTCAAAAAGTGGACCAGTCAAGAAAACGAACTGGCAGAACCGACAGGGTACACGTTGGTCTGTAGAAGATGGAGTCTTGCGAGGCCGACCCTCTTCGGAGGAATATCAGTCAAGTCGAACACATCACTTTGGATATGAGCCCCGTGTGAGTGTGCCAGTCACTCCAACAGAGTTTCTTGCAGGTTTTTCCTTTCGCTTCATCGGTGGTGAGGAAACAGACATCGTTCCCTTCATTGAATTTGGTCATCATGTCTGTCGAGTCAAGTTCAGTAGCAAAGGCACTTTTATAGTTATTGATCATGAGACATTAAAAGTTGCTGAAGCATCTGACTTTTTGTATGAGCCGGGAAAGTGGTATCACGCGCTTGCAGAACTCAAGGGTGATGAGTTTGTGATTCAGTTTATTGATGGACCAGCCTGGTACGTCAAACACGAATGTTTGGCGAAGGTGAACGCCAGTGGTGGCAACGGGCTTGGTCTTGCAGGCCCAAAGAATGGAAAGGTTGAGCTAGATAATGTGTCGATCTGGAAGATTCGATCACAGTCCAAGCCATCATGGAACAAACGTAGAAAACTGTTTGATGTCATGGACCCAGTGCCGACCGGAAAGAAAAAGAAAAAGTAGATCAAGAGGTGTCGGATCATTTTCTTTGATTGGAAGAGTTGAGTAACTCATAAATGCGAGGATCAGCGAGGGATGTGGCGACAATTTGCGCTCCTGGAAAAGCATGCCGGAGGCTGTGGCCGCATGGTACGGCTACCGTAATCGCACCGGAGGCAACAGCAGCTTTGCATCCATTCTCTGAATCTTCACAGACAAGCATATTCCCAGTTTGTGTGCCAGCTTTTTTGGCAGCTAATTGATAAATTTCCGGATCAGGCTTTCCTACAGTGACATCTGCAGACGTCAGGATAAAGTGAAAGTGGTGGATGAGACCAACACGAGAAAGTACATCGTGAGCAAACTCCGGCCCACTACTTGTTGCAACACCGAGTCGGATATCGAGTAGCTTAATGTGCTCTACCAGTTCTTTCGCACCCGGCATGAGTGCGAGTCGTGTGGAAAGAAGTGTTTGGAAGATCGTTTTTGTTTCATCAGCAAGATTCTCAACAGTGTCATCCAGCCCATGCCAATCAATCATAATCGACAATGCCTTATCCTGAGGACGTCCCATCATTGCATCGAGAAGGTCGGCATCAAAGGTTTTTCCCCGACGACGTAATAACTCGGTTCCAACATCCTGATAGAGTTCTTCTGTATTCACGAGCAGGCCATCGAGGTCAAAAACAGCGGCGCGGATGTCAAACGGTGATCCCTGAGCGTCTTTGGCCATTTTTATTTCCCTATGTTGATGGAACTTTTCAGTTCTACGTCCTGAGATACCAAGCCATTTGTTCAGCCAAGAAACTGGTAAGAATGTCTTCAAGTCTGACGTTTTAATCGGTACTGGTGACAATAACACGCTATTTGGTATCAAAACCGCAAGAAACAAGGCTTTCTACTCCTTGCAGCACTCGACATCGGGTCGTACAACGTAGGTTCGTAGCGTACTTTAGTTTCGCGTTGACGTAGGGGTATCCAGATTTATGACTACAGCCGATAGTGGCCCGTCGCAGCAGGGAACGGACGTCAGAATGAAGGAAGCGGGTGGAAGCGGTTGGATACCAGTGCAAGGTGAGGGTCGAGTTGGAACATATGATGCGGCGACATCGACACGTATTCGCTTTGAACGAATGATCTCTAATGACTTGTTTAGCTCTGCAAAAGTCGCAGCAGATGGCTGTACAGTTGAAAATACCGGCTCTGGACTGCTGGTAGCACGCCGCTCTTTTGGTCCAGATGTCCAATAATGAATTGCCCCTGAATGGAAGGAACACCTTAGATGTCTCACGCGAGTCCAAAACTTCATAATGCAATGTGGCCAGGCCTTGTTGGAAAGGGCACTGACGAAGGTCAGGAGCCACCAATATCGTTGGACAGAATGTTAGAACTGACAGCAGCTGCAGAAGTCGATGGCCAGAAATTTGATGGAATCGACTATTTTCTTTTCTTGCCGCATACCAACCCTGAAGCGACCGATGACGAACTCCTCAAGATCGCTGATAAAATTGCGAGTCATGGTTTTGCAGTGGGGTCACTCGTTGCACCAGTGTGGCCGGGTACCATTGGTGATTCTGCAATGGGCGATGCTGAGTCACGAGAAAAGTTTTTGTCAGCTGTGAAAATGGCGTGTCGTATTGCCAGGGTATTTGAGCAGCACGGAGTCAGGAAATACGGAGTCATCCGTATAGATTCAGCTGAGTTTGGCGTTGCCAAGTGGCGAGAAGATGCCAAGGCAGGTACCGCAAGAATAGTTGAGACTTTTAAAGAGGCTGCTCAGATTGCCGCCGATAATGGACAGAGGCTTGCCGCAGAGGGAGAGATTTGCTGGGCCGGCATGCATTCCTGGCGTGACATGCTGGATGTTCTTGAGGGAGTAGGCATGCCGGAAACGCTTGGATTCCAAGCTGACTTGGCGCACACATATCTCTATCTGCTCGGCTGTAACGCCCCCGAGCATGCACTAGTCAACTCAGACTGCAGCACCGAAGAGTTCTACGCTGCATATAAGCAGATGACTGACAAATTACGGCCGTGGACTATTGATTTTCATGTTGCACAGAATGATGGTGAAATTCACGGAGCAGGTTCACACGATAAAACCGGGAAACACTGCCCAGCCGACGACCCCAATGGAAAACTCGACATTGTGAAATGTTCCGGGTACTGGCTTGAAGATGCTTCTTCTCGGTGCATTGAGCACATCTGCTGGGATGGCTGTATGTTTCCGAATGAAACACTCGAAAATCCAGCAACATGGAACACAATTTTGAAAACGATGATTGCCGTGCGCGATGCACATGGTTGGAATTAAAATAGATTTCGAAAGGACGATATTGATGGCAAAACCACTTCGTATTGGCATGATTGGCTACGGCTTTATGGGTCGTGCACACTCCAATGGCTACAACCGTGTGAAGAATTTTTTCGACCTCGAGTATGAACCAGTGCTTCAGGCTGTTGCTGCACGAGACACCGAGAAAGCTCAAGCCTTTGCAACAAAGTGGGGGTATCAGCGTGTTGAAAATGATTGGCGAAAACTTGTCGCCGCCGATGATATTGATGCAATTGATATTTGTACGCCAAACAATCTTCATGCCGATATTGCGATCGAAGCTGCCAAGCACGGAAAAGCGATTTTGTGTGAAAAGCCTCTGTCAATGAACACGGCAGAAGGTGAGACAATGTGTGAGGCTATCGAGAAGGCAGGTGTGCCAAATACGGTCTGGTACAACTATCGAAGAATGCCGGCTGTAACATTTGCCAAGCAATTGATCGACGAGGGCCGGCTTGGCCGAGTCTTTCATTACAGAGCAAATTTTCTTCAAGACTGGACAATCAGTGCCGATCTGCCTCAAGGTGGTGAAGCGCTGTGGCGGCTTGATGCAAAGGCCGCAGGCAGCGGTGTAACGGGTGATCTGCTTGCTCATTGTATTGATACCGCTCTCTGGCTGAATGGATCAGTTTCTGATGTGACTGCCATGACAGAAACATTTGTCAAGGAACGAACGCATCAATTGACTGGTAAGAAGGAGCCAGTTGAAATCGATGACGCCTGCTCATTTCTTTGTCATTTCAACAATGGATCTCTTGGGCTGTTTGAAAGCACGCGATATGCCCGCGGGCACAAGGCGCTGTATACATTTGAGATCAACGGTGAAAACATGAGCCTGAAGTGGGATCTTCATGATCTCCATCGTCTGGAAATTTTTGACTATAGCGATCAAGGCCCAGAACGTGGGTGGAAGAGTGTCCATGTTACGGATGGGGAGCATCCCTACATGGGAAATTGGTGGGTGCCAGGTTTGGCGATTGGCTACGAGCATTCATTTGTGCATCAGGTAGCTGATTTCTTGACTTCTTACGCAAAGGGCGAACCATGTCATCCAACCTTTCGTGATGCACTTGAAACGCAACGCGTGTGCGACGCCGTGCTTGCGAGTGCAAAAAGTCACGCATGGGCAAAAGTGAATGGCTAGCCGTGCTTTCCCTATGAGTTGCTTTGCTGTATGGGCCGCGATAGGCTGAGGGCAGAAATTTGGGACGAACTGTTGGGGTGTCGTCGATAGCGTGATTTTGTTTCCGAGTCGTACTGTTCATATACGTAAAGCAATCAGTACGCCGTAATCTTGTGAGAATATTTTAATGTACTTCACAATGCCCTGTCCGCACTGCGAGAAGAGTCTCAAGGTTCGTGATGAACTTGTTGGCAACACTGCAAAATGTCCACATTGCCGTGGTTCGATCACCGTCAAGCGGCCTGAGAAATCGGCAACTGGTTCAAAAACAGGGCAGAAAACAAAAGAAGGCGGAGCTGGGCAATCGTCAGAGTCAGTCGATCGAGCGAGAATTTTATCGGTTACTGCCAATACGAATGTAAATGTAGGACTTTATGCCCTATTCGGTCTTGCAGCCACGATCATCTTCTATCTTCTGCTTTTACCTTTTGCTGGACCAAGAGATGATCGCTCCTACTTGGGCCGTCTCTTCTTGGGTGGGGAGGGTTCGACTCTTGCGACCGGCCAGTGGGTTCCATATACGGAAGTATTCCTGTTCTTCTGGGCAGCAACCATGCTTGTTGGCAAGCTTCGAAAGATTCGTCGCCAGCAGCGAGCCATGTTGTTTGATGTGTTACCTAGTGAGATAGGAGAGAAGATTACAGAAAGAAACCTTGATAAGTTTCTTGAATACATAAGTGAACTTCCCAAAAATGCCGTTGGTAGTTTTCTTGTAACTCGATGTGTACGAGGTCTTGAGCACTTTCGCGTCAGAAAGAGTGCAGCTGATACAGCTACGATGCTCTCAAGTCAGTCAGATCTTGATGCTGGTAGTGTCGACTCGAGTTACACAATGTTCCATGTGTTCATCTGGGCAATTCCAATTCTAGGTTTTCTTGGAACTGTTATCGGTGTGAGTTCCGCTGTTGGTGGATTTACTGATACGCTGAGTAGTTCGAGTGATATGGAGTCACTGAAGGTTGGTCTAAAAAGTATTACAGGTGGTCTTGGTACATCATTTGATACCACACTGGTTGCTCTTGCGATGGCAATGATTCTTACGTTTCCAGTGAGTGCGCTTCAGAAACTCGAGGGTGATGTAATTGGTGAAGTGGATGAATACACCAATGAGTATCTTTTGCGTCGACTTGAAGATGGCAGGAATACTGAAGACCATCGTATGCCTGCTGCAAATCGTAACGACATGCAGGATGTCGTCCAAGCAGCGCTGAAAGTGCATCGTGCAGAGCTTGAGGGTTGGATTGGACAACTCAAGACTCTTGGAAAGGGCGTCGCTGCAGATCTCTTTGATTCATGGAAAAAAATTGATGAGAAGCAGACCGAGCGAATCACTCAGACGGAACAGTCTTTGACAAATTTTGTTGGACGACTTGATGGAATGGGTGAGAAGCTTGCTGCAAAAGTCGAAGAAGGATGGAGTAATGCTCATGATCGGCTGTATGAAAAGAATGCAGGACAAGTTGAGCAGTTAGGGAAAATTGTTGAGTCCACAAGAGAAGAAATTGCTGCACTGGCGACCAATGCACAGGGCGCGAAAGGGCAAGCTGCAGACATCATGTCAGAGGCCGCAAGTAGCGTGCAGGAGTACACTCAGTCACTACAGAAAAGTTTGTCAGAGCTTGCGGAGACAATGGAACGACTCAATGGTCAAACCATTAATGTTGAAATGATGCAACGTGGCTGGTTTGGTTTCGGTGGTGGGAAGAAAAAGAAGCCCGAAGAAAATAGTAAAATAAAGTATCGAAACTAAAGTACTCGTCGATCATGTCTGTTCATGTTTTGTGCAAACTGGCAGGCTGTGTAATCACGTGGAATCAATGTCATGGCCCGTAGGCAAAAAAAGAAGCAGGAAATTTCGCTTTTTCCGTTTCTCGATATTCTGGCAT
>Ga0209631_10002858_pt1 | contig 20329 bp, 22 predicted proteins | sample COG_08_FD_184752 | JGI IMG/M metagenome (GOLD analysis project Ga0209631, IMG submission 184752) | Pelagic Microbial community sample from North Sea - COGITO 998_met_08 (SPAdes) (version 2) | ecosystem: Environmental > Aquatic > Marine > Neritic zone/Coastal water | place: Helgoland, sampling...
AAGAAGCAGAAATTTTGAAGAATGAACTCTTCAAGGCACAGCAAGACCTTATCGAGTCAAGGTAGAGGACTGATCAGAGTAGCACCACCCAGCTTGACTCAATCAGAGATCTACTCAAACAGAGGGAGCCGAATCTTGACAAGCTGCTCGAAGAGGCCTTAAAATATGAGCGGGAAAACTAGAAGAGGAAGGAACTCAAAGTCCTCGATATCTTACAATACAAAGACAAATAAATAGTTGACTTGCAGTCGAAGCTTGAAGAAATGAATCAGTAAAATCAAATGTTAACCGACTCTCTGAACGAGTAAACTTTCGCTAAAGCCCAGCTACAGCAAAGTATTGAAACCTTTTAGTCCAACAGCTAATCCCTTGAGAAGAAGTACATGGAGGTCAAGACCAAACTTGACGATCTTGAGACTCAAAATACCTTTCAGCTACTGCAAGAAACACGACAAGAACTTCACACGAAGTCATCTCAGATGAGTGAGATAGAAAACCAATTGAGAGGGTACAAAGAATCTCTGAACGAGAAGAAGGAAGCCGAAGCTTATTTCGAAGAAGCGTACAGCCGATCGAAGCAAGAATCAATCAGCAAGCAGGCGAAAGTTGAGAGCATGGAGATTGAAACCCTCAAGCTCAACGAGAGGAACGTCAAACTCGAGGCAACAGTCGACCATCTGCGCGAGCAGCTTGATAAAATCACTCACTCCGCCCTCAAGGAGAAAGATTATGAAATAACATAGATCACCAAGGAGAAAGAGATGTCAATTGAGCTCGCCAAGTGCAAACAGGACAAGGAGTCTCTTTAATTCCAGTGTGTTGAGATGGCCCAGAAGATTTTTGATAAGGAGCGGATCCTGATCAATGCCAGCCAACAACCAGGCTTTAACATCGAAAAACTGCGGGAAGCCTGGAAAAACATGGCTGAATTCCATTGAGCCCAATGCTTCATCCGACCATCAAAAAATATCTGCCGATTCTGCTGGTTCTGGCCGTAGTGGACCTGGTTTGTTTAATCTTTCTGTTCGTGATCTGAGTTGTTCCAACTGAAAGATGTAAACACAAAATGAAAAACCACGATCCTGAGCACTTGCGTCAACTTCTGGAGACCAAGGTTTGTCCTAAGGGCGAGTTGTTTGGTGTAGATCTTTCGAAAGCCGATTTGCCCAAGGCCGTCCTGTATTCTTCAGATCTGCGAGAAGCCAAGCTGTCCAAAGCCAATTTAGCAAAAGCCGATTTGCAGGAGGCCAATCTGGTAGGATCGGATCTCCATGGAGCTGACTTGAACGGGGTCAATCTTCACCAAGCCAATTTGGCACAGGTGGACTTATCGGGAGCCTTACTGTTCTTTGCTGATCTGCATGAAGCCAATTTACCAGAAGCCAACTTGAAGAGTGCAGATTTGACGGAAGTCGATTTGTTGCACGCAAACCTCGAAGGAGCAGACCTTTCAGGTGCCAAATTGTCTGGAGCGAAATTACGAGGTGCTAATTTGGTTGGTGCTGACTTGACGAATGCGGATCTAAGCGAAGCAAATTTGAGTGAAGCGAATTTGAGTGAGGTAGACTTGTCAGGCGCAGACATACGAGAAGCAGATCTGAGCAAAGCTGTACTGAGCCAAGCCAAGCTAGTTGGAGCAAACTTACATCGAATCCGACTTCAAGGCGCTGACTTGACGGATGCCGATTTGACCGATGCAAACTTGTACGGTATTGACCTACGAGAAGCGATTACAGAGAACACGCTGTTCAAAAAGGCAAAGCTTTGCAATACGATCTTGCCTGATGGCAAGGTGGAATACCGTGATTGTGAGGAAGATACAGAAGCAGAATGAGACCGTTGGCTTCTCTAAATGAGAGAGAGACCCTGCGAGTGATTAACTTTTAGAGAAGCCCTGCATTTGAAAAGCTTAGTCTGCTAGCTTCTCAATAGCTGCGATCTGGGTCTGAACACGCCGGATGCGCTGCATGTCAAATTTAATATCTCGCCGATAGGTGTAGATCCCGTTTTGCTCCTGATCAATATCGGTGAGTTGGGTATAGCAATAGCCGAACATCAGCGGATTCTTTAGCAGGATCGTACAGAGTTTTTCAAAGCGGTCATAAAACTCTTCGATATTTTTCGGTCTCTCACCGTATCCCCAGGAATCACGATGCTCATCTTCCGGGTTCCACCAAATTCCCCCAAACTCGCTGACAAAGTAGGGTTGACCTCGGTAAGGGGTTGACCAACGTTGTTTGAGAGGTCGCCCACGATAATCTCGCAGATGAGGCCCCTCTACCTTCCACTCATTCTGATAGGGGTCTCCCTCGCCAACATGTGAGTGATGTTCTGCAAACTTTTCTGGATCCTGAGTGTAGTCGTGGCAGTCGTAGACATCGGTCTCATGAATCCGATGGGAATAACCCGATGTGTCCAGTACAGGCCGAGTTGGATCCATGGCCTTGGTCGCCAGGAACATACCTTTTGTGATGTCATCCAGTTGCGACATCTCCTCCATGATAGGTTCCCAAGTTTCGTTGAGAGGACACCAACCTACAATACTTGGATGTGAATAATCCCGCTCGATAGCTTCAAGCCACTCTGTGATGTAGGAAGCAGAAAAGCTTTGATGGTGGGGAAAGCGTCCAAGATTGGCTGCACCCCAGTCTCCAAATTCTCCCCAGACCAGGTAACCCATGCGATCGGCATGGTACAGGAAACGTTCTTCGAACACTTTCTGGTGAAGCCGCGCTCCATTGAAACCAGCCTCTAAACTGAGCCGAATATCTTCAACTAGATCCTCATCACGAGGAGCCGTCATCAATCCGTCTGGGTAGTAACCTTGGTCGAGTACAAGCCGCTGGAAGATCGTTTTACCGTTGAGTTTAAACTTCTTGCCATCCAACGATACCGTTCGAAAGCCGAAGTAACTTTGGTAAAAATCTACGACTTCATTGCTAGTATTCCGCAACTCTACATTCACTTCATAGAGGAAAGGATCCTCTATAGTCCAACGTCGCACTGTGGGTAAAGGGATATCTGCTTGAAGAGTGAAATCAGCATTTGTTTTTAAGGTCTTGGAGGCAACCTCTTTCCCATCGGCAAGGATTTGGAAACGAACCTGATGTCCCTCGGTCGGAATGCTCAAAGGCTGTACAACCTGCAAGGATTCTGTGGATCCAACAGGAGTCAGACGAGGGCGTTGTAGGTGAATCTGTGGAACTGGCTCCATCCAGACAGTTTGCCAGATGCCAGTAGTTCTTCCGTATAAAGCACCATGGCCAGCAAAGCCTCTTGTTTGCTTCCCTCGAGGCTGTGGGCGATCATCATAATCTCGGGCCCGTAAAACGATTTCAATCTCTCGATCAGCAGTCAAATTGCCCAGATCCACTTTGCATGAAAAAGGTGTGAATCCCCCACGATGTCGAGCCACTTCCTCACCATTGACCCAAACAGTAGACTCATAATCCACAGCCTGAAAGTGAACCAGGACTTGGTCTGTCTTCCATTCTGTTGGAACCTTGACACGCTTCCGATACCAGACACAGATCAAGTGATCTTGATTCTCAATCCCGGACAGTTTGGATTCAGGGCAAAAGGGGACCTGAATTGTTTGGGCCAATGATCTGGTCAGCAGTCCACGTTGGAGTCCGCTGTCGCCTTGATCCACTCCAAATTCCCAAGGACCATTCAGGCAGAGCCAGTCCTTGCGCTGCATTTGTGGGCGTGGATACTCGTTGCGGAGAATGTTGCTCATGTTTAACCTTGGTAGCGATAGCGAAGGACGTTGAAAGACAAAAGTGGGAGTGAAACAGTTGATTGGGTTTGATTTACCTTGGGTGGTTCCAGCAACTGGGGAACCACACGATCAGGTTGCTGCGCGGTATTTGTCAGGTAGCGATCTGGGCCTGTTAAACAGATATGTTCCAATCCACTGAGCTCAGAGAAATTTTCCAGTGAGATTTTCGCATGCAGTGCCTGGTCTGGGTGCTTGTTAACACAGAAGACGGAGATTTCCTGCAGCTCTTCATTGAGAACCACCGAAGTGTCCAGATAGGAGGCCTGGTCACGAATCGTACAATCATATGTTGGTGAAGCAACCTGAGCTTGAAGCGCAGTGCCCCGACCATATTTGGAAGCCAAGTAATATGGATAGAAGATAGTTTGTTTCCAGACAGCGCCGCCCTTTTCAGTAGAAATAGGAGCAATGACATTGACGAGCTGGGCCATGCAAGCAATTTTGACAATGTCTGCATTACGGATAAAGGAGTTGATCACCGTGCCCACAAGTAGGGCATCCTCCAGATTATAGGGGTCTTCAAACAGGTGTGGAGCTTCAGGCCAGTTCCAGGCCTTTAGGAGTTCGTGGTCCCTCTTGTTAGTGTGATACCATGGGTTCCATTCGTCAAAGCAGATGTAGACATCATTCTTTGCTCGTTTCTTGGCCTTGATGTACTGGATGACGCTGCGGACAGTGCTGATGTATTCATCCAGTTCATAGTGGCTAGCAAGATAACTTAGAGTGTCCTTGGGATAGTTATTCCAGTACTTGTGCAGCGAGATGTAGTCAACGGATTCATAGCTTTGATCAAGCACCTCTGCTTCCCATTCAGGATAGGTCGCCATCTTGTCATTGGAACTGCCACAGACGATGAGTTCCAAGTCTTCATCAAATTTCAGATAGGTCTTGGCAGTCTCGTTTGCCAAACGGCCATATTCGTAGGCTGTTTTGTGCCCTACCTGCCAGGGACCATCCATCTCGTTGCCCAAACACCACATCCGAATATTGAATGGTTCTGGATAGCCGTGTTGTTTACGCAAGTCTCCCCAAGCAGCGCCAGAATTGTCATTGCAGTACTCCAGTAGATTGCGAGCGTCTTCAATCCCTCTCGATCCAAGATTGATCGCCATCATATAGGCGGTGTTGGCCTGTTGACACCAGTCATGAAATTCAGCGATGCCAAACTGGTTGGTCTCGATTGTTCTCCAAGCTAGATCCAGGCGCTTGGGTCTCAATTCACGGGGACCAACGCTGTCTTCCCATTTGAAGGCAGAAACGTAGTTCCCTCCAGGATAGCGAATGACAGGAACCTGTAGGTCTCGAATAATGTCCAGAACATCTGTTCGAAAACCTTGCTCATTGCTGGAAGGGTGACCTGGTTCATAAATTCCTTCGTAAATCGCCCGGCCGAGGTGCTCCAGAAATGAGCCGTAAATACGATCATCGATTGGAGCAATCTGGAATTTTGCATTCGTGGTGATGGATGCTTTCATAGTTGGTAATCACTCTGGGAAATGAGGAACACAGTCAAAGCCTGAAAAGAAGAGGGCGTATTTGCACGAGAAATTAATCTGACAACAGATAAATTAGTCGATTGTACTTCGATCAAACTTTATCAAGAGATTGGGGGCCATAAAATTTGTTCTGGCAGAGCCATTGCCTCAGGCTGCGTGATTCTCAAGAGAACTTATCCCTTGATTCCAGAGGTCATCATCAAGGCGTTGGTCACTTTCTTTTGGAAGACCAAGTAGGCTGCAGCGACGGGGAAACCTGCCAGAACAGCTAGAGCCATTTCTCTTGCGTAGCGGACTCCAAAAGCGTCTTGTACGCTGGAGATCGCAATTGTCACAGTAAATTTTTCTTCCTGGGTAGTCATGATGAAAGGCCACCAGAATTGATTCCATGCTCCGATGTAGGTCACAATCGCCAGAGCAGCAGTGATTCCAAAACTCATTGGGAAATATAGGTTCAGCAGTAGATTGTGTTCTTTCGCGCCATCAAGAATAGCAGCCTCTCGTAATTCTCTGGGAACTGCGTCAAAGAATTGTTTAAAGACTACCACACAAACTGGTGAGATGATTTGTGGCAAGATGATGCCAGCCCAGGTGTTGATTAGGTTGAAATCTGCGATGAGAACGAACAAGGCAATGACCAGAGCAGTCGTAGGCACCATGATACTGGCGAGTACCATCCACCAGAGGACGCGCTTTCCTGGGAAGTTTAATTGAGATAGTGCATAGCCGCACATCATGCTGATGATGATCACCAACAACGTAATCAGGATGGAGGTGCCTAGAGAATTGATGTACCAAGTGAGGATATTGCTTTCCTTGAAGACTCGCACATATTCAATGAGAGTCATGCTAGTTGGAACAATTTCTGTGTTTTTTGATGTGACGTCTACTTCGTGTTTGATAGAGGTGGCGATAGCCCAATAAACTGGAAATATCCAAGTGATCGCAAAGATTGCAGTAAGCAGGGAAAGAAGAATATTTGGGATGCGCTGACTCATATAAACCTCTTAGTCTTCCTGCTTTTTAAGGACCTGATACTGAAGTATCGAAGTCATCAGGATGATACCGAAAAGTACGAGAGAGATTGCAGCTGCGTACCCACCATCGTTGTTTTGGAAGGCCTTGTTGTAAACCAATTGGAGAACGACCAGGGTCGAATTGAAGGGCCCTCCTCCTGTAAGCAGATACATTTGATCGAAGATCTTCATCTGAAAGATCAACTGTAGAGTCAGTACCAAGGCAGTAACGGGCCAGATCAGTGGCCAGGTGATGTAACGAAACTGTTTGATACGGGAGGCTCCTTCCATCTCGGAAGCCTCGTAGATTTCTGGATTGATATTGCGGAGTCCTGCGATGAACAGAACAATGTTGAAGCCGATCGTCCACCAGATTGTGATGAAGGCGACCATGGGCATAGCCCAGTATCTGGAAGTGAAAAAGTTGATTCTTTTTGTGTCAAAAGCATCGAGGATCTCTTGAATAATTCCAAATTGCTTAGACAACAACCACGTCCACATTTCAGTGACAACAGTGACGGGTAAGATGTGTGGAATGAAGAAACATGCGAGAATGACGGCCTGAAAAATTGGCCGATGACGAATTACCATCATCGCAAACATCAATCCCAGTAGTGTGTTAGGAACAACTGTCCAGAGTACAAAAACACCTGTGTTACTCAGCGCCTTCCAAAACAGTTTGTCGTTGATCAGCTTGCTGTAGTTTTCTAGGCCAATCCACTCACCTGTGCCGACGAGAGGGGCTTTTTGGAAACTTAGAGTGATCTGGTAGATGGTTGGATAGATTAGGAATAGAGTGTAGGCCAAGATGAATGGTGCAATGAGCACCAAAGCGTACACAATTTCTTCTCGTTTATATTTCATAATGAATTCTGGAAACGGTGCCCGAAGGCACCGTAAGATTGAATGTTATTCGATCTGTGGTTCCAGAGTCTCCTTCATCATTTCAATGGCTTCTTCGGACTCCAACTGACCATTGACCGAAGGCAAGATGAAATTTTGTATAGCATCATAAACAGGCGAGGCTACCCCAGCGATCTTCGACTTGGGATCGAATGCCGCGTTTTCTGCCAAGACGGCATAAGTCGCATTAGGTTCCATCTTCTTATACTCAGCACTGTCTACAATTGGCTTGTAGCCAGGGATATGACCAGCCGTTGCCCAGAATAGACTGTTCTGATTCATCCAAGAGATTACCTTTAGGACAGCTTGGAGTTTCTCCTGGGAGATTGGCTTTCGGTCACTATGAGGGACCGCAAAAGCATGAGAATCTGCCCAGGTTGCGGGCTTATCGTACATAACTGGAATTCGTACAGCACCCCACTCAAAGCCAAGCTTGTCGTTCTTGGAAAGATCCGTAAAGGTTGGAACTTCCCAAACTCCGTTAAAGTGCATGGCAGCTTTGCCGGAAGTGAAGAGTGCAATCGCATCAGGGTAGGCAGTCTCACTAGAAATCAATTCTTCACCAACCCATGATGTAATCTGCGCAGTTACGTTGGCGCAGTTGTCTGCTGGACAGACAGATTTACCAGATATGAACTGGGCTCCGTTGATCTGATTTAACATGGAGTACCACAGTCTCCAAACTGTACCACCATCAGCAGTCGCTAAACTGGCTCCATATTCTGCCCCATTGTCCTTCAGCTTTCTCAACCCAGCCGTGAAATTCGCTACTCCATCCAAATTTGGGAGGCCGTTGCTATTAAGGAGTCCGGCTTTGCCTAGTAAATCCTTATTGTAGTAGAGAACCATCGCATGGATATCAAGGGGGACACCGTATGTTTTGCCGTCAACATTTGCTGCCTCCCAGTTGGCTGGGAAATACTTGTCTGGACCAAGCCCAACACTAGAGAGCTCCGCTGCACTGAAGGGTCTCAAGATTCCTGTAGGTACTGCTAGTGGAAAGCGAGAAAGGTGGTAGGTCATGATGTCGGGTTGCTCTCCGACAGCAGCCGAGGTTTGGATCTTTGTATAAAAGGGAACTCCCCATTGCAGTGTTGATGCGTTGATCTTGACGTCTGACTGCGAAGTGTTGAATTGCTCAATGAGTGACTTCATTCGCACACCATCGCCACCACCTAAGAAGTCCCACCAAGTCACCTCAGTGGTTGCCATTGCCTGCATTGGTAGAGAGAGTAGAATGGAAGAAGCCAGAGCTAATAAACCTTTTTTCATGTGATAATCCCTGAATGGAGTTATGCCTTAAGCTCGGATTGAAAAAATCGATTCGAACGGATTACCGCCTACATAGAGCCTCCTGTTGATTTGAGTTAATTGAACGCCAACCGGTGCTTCATATCCGTTGACCATTCAAGACGATAGTTCAAGACACGCCCAGAAGCTGAAGGTTGGTCAAGATATCGTTGAAGTTCCGTCACTGAATCTTGAATGATGGAACGTAATGGGATCGCCATGGTATGAATTTCAAGATTGGGATCATTGGTGATCGGTAGTCCATCAAAACTCACTAGAACATGTCGATCACGTAATTCTTTACCAAAGGCGATCATGGCGCTGTGCAATCCAATAGCAGTCCAATCATTTGCTGTAATCAAACCCCGCTTGGTAGTAATCTGATCATTCTTCAAGATCTCCTGTCCGGCACTAAGCCCGCCCGTGTAGTTCATGCGACAGGGGAAATGTTCCAGATCATGACCATGCTCCTCACAAAAATTCTTTGCTCCAAGATAACGGTCTCTAGAAGCTGGAATATGATTGGGACCAACAAAGCAGAAAGACTTGACGCCTAGTGAATACAGATAATTAGCTGCTTGATAGCCGGCATCGAAATTATCCACTTGTAGGATGCTGACTTGGGAACCTGGTTGTGGCTTAGCGTCTAAAAAAATGCCTAAAATCGGAGGCCCTCCCAACCGTTGAGTTGAGATTACTTCATTGCCGGCCATCCCCATTATGATGAGAGCATCCTCTTCTTCGGGTAGCTTGGTATTCTTGTCAATACGCTCAATCACAGAGCGAATTCCTTCATGCTGAAGCGCACCCTGTAGCTGTTCCAATAGCATCGAATAGAAAGGGTCGTTACCAAGCTTCAGTTGCCGATCCACCAAGATTCCGACGGTGGTTAAACGGTCTTTTCGTAGATCTACAGCGTAGTTCCCACTCCCTCGCTGTCGGGTAACAAGTTGCTCACTCTCTAAGCGATCTAACACTTGCCGAATTCTTGCCCGGCTAACTCCTAGATTTACCGCTAAGCTACGTTCACTCGGTAATCGTTGACCAGGATGACGGGTGATCATTTCTTTGATAGTGAGTGCTAACTCGTCCTGCTTCACTAACATGGGCCCTCATACATAGCTGCGGTACGATATTTTTCTGGCGGATCAGATTTATTGATATTCGATGCGTGACAGCCAATGTTTGCCCAATTTCGACCAAAAATAACCAATTATCTTCTCCGTAGTCAAGAATGAAATGAGTTTCTTTAAAAAAAACAGATAAATGATTTTATTAAATAAATTTATCGATCTTTTTTACAATTATAATTATAATTTATCGATTTATCGATAAATAAAGTAAACCAATTTTAAACCAAATTATGATATTGGTTTTTGTTGGATGAACTGTGCTGAGAACGTGATCTCACTTTGAAGGCAATGTCGTGGGAGTGGTAAGTGTGGACAAAGAAAAAACTTCACCAAATATCAAACAGTGGTGGTTCAGTCTGTTCCAACTCTTGCCAGTCCAGATCTAAGCCCAGACCAGTTTTGGAACTACTAGATACTTTGCCGCTTGGATTAACTTGGAGAGGTTGACTGGAAGGAATGAGGAAGTCCTGCTGGGGTACCGCGATTTCAAAATACTCACCACAGCCAGTACCTAGGCCAACTTGTAGAGTCGCAGCTGTTGAAATAGGACTTCCCCAGGCTACTAATTCTAAACCCAAACCTAGAGCAGTAGTGATGTTTGTGATCTTCAATAGTGGAGTAATTCCACCACTCATTGCAAGGTCAACGCGCGCTGTGTCCCAACAGCCTGTAGGAAGCATCACGGCAAGTTCCTCTGGTTCAACCACACTCAAGCCAGCTGGAAGGATCTGAAGCTCAGTTGACTGGCAGAGCTTTCGATAATCTGAGTAGTTTCGATCTGGCAATGGAGCTTCCAGCCAAATAAAGCCAGCTCCCTGCATGTGTTCGGCAACTTGGAGAGCCCCTGGCAGATCGTAGCCACACTCTGCATCAAACATGAATCCGAATTGCTGCTCCTGGAACTCCCGAGCGATTGTTTTGATCAGTTTTATGTCTGGATCAGGAACACACTCATTATGAAACTTGAAAGTAGTAAGGCCTAGCTGAGCAAGTTGACGGATGAACTCCACGTTTGCAGTTGGATTTTCAAGAACAGGAATACTCGCATAGGCTTGTAGAACGTCACGTTTTCCACCAAGTAGGCTTGATAAAGGCAGATCATTTTGCTTTGCTCGCAGATCCCACATCGCAATATCCAGGGTCGCAATTGCACTGTTGTGGATATACGGACGACGCTCTGCCATCCACAGCCAGTTTTCTTCAACCCGAAGTCCATCTTTTCCAAGCAAACCCCTGAGCAATGGTTTCATGCTATACGCGATGCTCAGATCAATATCTCGTTCGCTACAACTGCTGACCGCACCGATCCCGGTTTGTCCATCTTTTGTTTCGAGACGAACGAGCGTGTCTGTGTTGGTCATCTCTGGCATCCAGGCAGACCAAGAATATTCTTTGGAGCCATATTGGATAGCATAGACTCGAATACGCTCAATCAAAGAAGTAGAAAATTCCAGTTGCTTCTGAAGTGTCTCTGTCACTTGTACCTACAAAAATAGTTGAAAAGTGATGGTAGTGTTCCACTCTCTAAAGGTTTGCCTGAAAGAAAACTAGTGTTTTCTCCCCCGACTCTCCTCTGCGTTTAGCAAGAATTCTAGTAAATAGGTGGGTAGATCCAAAACATGATCCAACCCCCCTAGAGGAGAGCTACCATGAGAAATCCAATTATCAGAAATACCGCGCTGTTCCTAATGACTGGTGCGATGGAAGATCATCAGCGAAAGTTAGCCAAGAAAGTAGAAATCAAAAGGCTAGAGGAAGAAAAGGCAAAGAATGAGGAGAGCTACGGGTGGCAGTTGAGTGGGTCCACTTTCACCAGAGAGCCAGATCTAGTGAGCCAGATCCTAAAAGAATTTTCAGTTGGTGTGAAACCAGCCCACTGATTCAAAGTAGAAATGCCAACACCAGTGGATGGTTTTCTTCGCTGGCGCTAATGATGGAGCGTGAAACTTTTAAAAATAAATGATCTCTTGAAAACCAAGTTGGTAATCAATCCTTTCCACGATCCGGTCTGACTCATCTAAGTTCCTATCTTAATTTCTACAGACCAAATCCCAAGGGAAATCCTGCAATTTTAAGAACTTGCGAACACCCCACCCCGCATTGAGGATTCGATTTTCATGGACATTTCCGTCGCAGCTTGCGCCCGGATCTCAGCAATACGCTGTTGTGCTGCCGTTGCGGTCTCTTCGCTATCGTAGGTAGTGATTACTGCAAAGCTCAATTCTCCCGTCTGCACCATCTTGACAGAAGATGCTCCCATGGACATCACCAGGGGGACATACTTCTCACCCGCTAAAGTTTCCGTTCCATCGCTCTATTCCATTACATTTCGAAGTGAAATTGTAACGTAGGATATAATGCCTTCCTTCTCCGTATAAGTGTTCTCAGAATAAACCATCAGGATCAACATTCAGATAGCCTTGATTCATTTTCTAGATCAGGGGTCCACCCCCTTCCAGAGAACTCCTCTTGCTGATCATGAGACCTTTACAAGCTGACCATCAAGAAGACTTCTTCCTACCATTGAGTCAATAGAAATTAAGTTTCTTCGGCAAATGAGCTGTTACTTTTTGGTAAAGCCGCACTTTGGAAAAAGTCTTAGCGGATGCTTTTTCATAAAGCCAGAAGGATCCTCAGAAAATACATACCGGATGCTTTAAAATTTTTTGCTAGATTTGACACTCGTCAATTAAATCCATTCTTCCAGCCCATATAATGATCTCAAAGCAAGACTCCAGAGCTTGCATTTCCTGCAACTGAATCCAAGGAGGTCCAAATGACGAGCTTCAACCAGTTGGGCAAATTGATGGTTGTGATGGGAATTCTGTTTGTCTTGGGAGCTGGTTTTGTGCTTTACAAGATTCAGGATGGGTATGATTCGCTACAAGCCTTCAGTGCTGCTCAAAATGTTGTCTTGAAGTACAACGAGCAGGGAAAATTGCTGGATCGTGGAAAGCCTGAAGTAGCCCAGAAGATCTTGCGTCTTTTTACTGAGGACTGGGGCTATCCGGTAGTCGAATCAGAACTGGATCCGAATGATCTCCTTGTGAATACTGCTTCCGAGTACATGTAACAGATGGCAGTGATTGGCTACCACGTGCTATATGGCAACCACGAAGGTGTCCTGACAGAAAATCAAGAGTACAAGGGTAAAGTCTATCTGGCAGGATCTTATGAGGTTCCTGTGAATGGGCGTTACTGGACTGGTTTTGATCGGATGCATCCGCTGGATGGGAAGGTTCGTGAAATGGCATGGAGTGGAGTGGCTCACAGCCTGATTGCTGAACTTGGAGTCGGCACTGTCACCGCTTCTACTCTTCAATTAGGGTTGACTGTAGCAGTCTTGATGGCTGGCTTGGGTGGTTATTGATTTTGTTGAGATCCGGACTGCAATGGGCTAACTGCTCTGTGGAATTAGCTCCAAAAGCCCGTGCATCTAAACCAAGAGTGCTCAAAGCAGATGGAAGTTCTGCCTTGGCTGTCTGAAAGCTAGCAGATTCAAACTATCTTCAGAAAGGTACTTTAGATGTTTTGATTAGAACAGAATTTACAGAAAGGAGAAGTAGGAGAAGATTAGATCAGAGAGCAACCTCGATTTACTTTAGCTCGCCATAGAAAATTCAACCATGCGTCGGCTGCGTCGGCGCTCTTGTGGAGTAGGGTTGTAAATCATCTCCCCGAAGCGATTGATGATAGCAACACGCTCTTGGACAGCGATACTTCTTGCTTGTCGGAGGACGCTGTCAAAGTCCAACCCCTCCTGGTTTTCAGTATAATGGATGATATCCGCCAACAACGCGGCAGGAGATTGTCCAATATACTGATTTTCTAGGAGATCCTCGATTTTGTTGACACTGTTGAGTAGACTGCTCATGTTCCCTCTTTAAAATTTGTCAGATTAATAAATTTTTGTTTCTGAAATTTGCCTTCCAGCTCAGATCATCTCCGGTCGGTATTTGTTCCAGGCAAACTCCCAGAAATCGACAGTACAACTCAGTTGTGGGGGGATACTTGGATTACGCCCTTCTACTCCCCTACTAGTAACTGTACCATCCCCAAGCCGATATCCCTGTAAGCGCGCATCGACCTCTAGCTTGAAGAAAGCCTCTTTGTCCGTGCGTTTAAGCTGGCTGACGACTTTCTTTTCAGTGACCGCACAAGGGTTGACCTGAAAACCTTTGCTTGGGACCACATAACCAATGACTGCCAGGCCCAGTAAGAAGACGGTGAGTGCTGTTTTCATTTGATTTTCTCGTTATGAGTTAGTGATTCAATTCTCTTTGAGGATAATGTTTTTGAAGCAGTTTGGAAGCCGTTCCTTTATATAGTGACCTAAAGGTTACAAAAAATGATATTATCTGTCAACATAAAATTAATATTTTTATGAAAAATAAACATATAATACTGTTATTATTTGTATTAATTTTAAAATAAAATTAATTTTTAATAAAAATATATTTTTTTAATAAATAAATAATATTTGGATTGATCTAAGATTTCTCTCCAACAGCCATTTCTTTTCTTGCCGTACAAAAAGTTCAACCTTAGGATTCTTGATCAAAAATCAGAGTGAGTGATGCCCACACTCTGAAGTGACGATTTACCTTCTCTGAGTACGGTATGACCTCCATTGATGGTTTTGAGATTTTAGTATCCTCACCAGTGTTCTTTTGGGTGATGGCTGGACTAGCAGTGTTGGCGGTGACTATCTCCAAGTCTGGCTTTGGGGGAGCTTTGGGGTCCCTGAGTTTACCGTTGCTCCTCTTTATCTTACCTCCCAAGATTGCTCTGGGCGTGCTGCTACCTTTGTTTTTGATTACAGATGTATGGGTAGTGTACATTTGGCGCCGCATGTTGGATCGTCGAATTCTGATGATCATGTGTGGCTTTGGCCTTCTCGGACAGTTGCTTGGTTGGCTACTTTTTGATTGCCTGAGCGATCGCCTGCTCACATCGCTGATTGGACTGATTGCCATTATCACGGCTATGAACTATGGCTGGCGTCGCGTACGACCAGGTAAGCGCACTTCGGCCGAGATTGCTGTACTGGTAGCAAAGAGAATCTGGCAAAGAGGGTTTGTTTGGTGTGGCCTGTCGGGGGTCTCTAGTTTTGTATCGCTTTCCGGTGGGATTCCTGCCCAGATCTTTCTGTTACCTCATGGACTAGTTCGGCAAGCATTTGTTGGTACGTTGAGCGTCTATTTTTTTGTAATCAATATCGCCAAGATCCCCTTTTACATGGAAATTGGCATCTTCACAGGAGAGACGATTCAGATCTCTTTGTGGCTGGTGCTAGTGATTCCGGTGGGTGTGTTGATTGGCAGGTGGCTAAATCAGAACATGAGTGACCAGATATTTTACGATATCAGTCATCTCGTTCTATTGGGGATGGGTGGTAGGTTGCTCTTCAGTGCATTGTAATTGGTAGCATCCTTCAGGGACGACGTTTGAAACCTTCATCTTCCCAGGTAAGGAAGCGGGTTCCAATCACTTCTGCAGTATCATTCACGACAACGAAGGCATCGGGATCTGTTTCGAAGAGATGTTGCTTGAGACGCCCAAGTTCTAATAAATTGATTACAGTGTAAACAACTCGTTTCGAAGCTTGAGAATGAGATCCTTCAGCAAGGAAGTAGGTGGCTCCTCGGTCAATTTTCCGAATGGCTTGGTGCACAACCTCTTCAGGATGTTCTGTGATGATGAAGACAGACTTGCGCTGTGAAAAGCCCGTCAGTACGCGCTGCATAACCCAGGAAAATACAAACATATAAATTCCGGTATAGAGCGCAATGTCCAAATTATAGAGCACCGCATTGGTGCTCAGAACGGTCAGGTTAATCACATTGAAGGTAGTACCAATTGGGATGGCAAAACGTTTTTTCAGAACTGTGCCGAGAATATCCATTCCTCCAATGGACCCACCAAGTCGCAAATAGAGTCCGGCTCCGATTCCACTGAGAACACCCGCCAAGATTGCGGCTGTCAAGGGATCCTTCGCCTCAATGGGCACATGAATCCACTCTAGTGCCAGAGAATAGATCAGCATTCCGCAGAGACTCAACATAATATAGCGCAGGGAAAACTCTCTAAAGCCAACAATGAAGATTGGAATGTTGATCAAGGCATAAAGAATTCCCAAAGATATCTGGTCAGTGAGCGAATAAATCAGCAGGGCCAAACCAGTTGCACCTCCAGCGAAATAATTCTGAGGGATGAGAATTGCGTTTACCACAGCGCCGAAGATGGCACACCCAATCCCCATCATCAGCAAGGTGTACCAGAAGCGCCAGGAGCGTAGATCGTTAAGCAACTCTTGAATCTGTTCCTTCATTTTTGTTTATAGGCAAAGCGTCGTTTTGCAGAAATGATGTTTCCTATTCTGAGCTCTATAAATTAGCATTATGAATGGATGTGACAAGGTGAGGACAGTTGAACTCAGTGGGTTAAATCTTTCATTTGTATAGCCAATGCAATTCTATGAGCGCATCAAATTATTTTTGTGGAGAAAACGATGATTGCCAAAAATTCATCTTACCTGCTGGGTATACTGCTCTGGTTATTCTGTGGAGGATTTATCCAGTCAGCGTGGGCCTATAACACTGAGGACTTGAGACGCCTAAAGGCAACGGGTAGCTGCCCACGGTGTGACCTCAGTGCAGCAGCTTTAGAAGAGTTGCAACTGTTTCGCTCGAATCTTTCCGGAGCGAATCTTTCCGGAGCGAATCTTTCCAGAACCAATCTCATTGCAGCAGATCTGAGTCGGGCGGACTTGTCTGGGGCAATTTTATCTGGAGCGAACCTTTCTGGGGCAGACTTGTCTTCAGCGAATCTAAGTACGGCTGAACTGTTGGCAACCGAACTGACACTTGTTGATTTCTCAGGAGCAAAGTTAGAACGTGCTAGCCTGGAGAAAGCTAATCTACTCAAGGCGAAACTTCCCAATGCTGATCTCAGTTGGGTTAGTTTGCGGGGAGCCAATCTGACGCTAGCGGATTTTTATAAGTCAGATCTTTGGGAAGCTGATCTGTGGGGTGCGACTCTATGGGGTGCCACGTTCTGGAATGCTGATCTGCGAACTGCCAAACTCCGCGGTTCTAACTTGGATGGAGCCAACTTTGAGGGTGCTAAGCTGAGTATCGACCTGGCGGAAGGAACGATTCTCTGTGATACGATTTTACCGGATGGTCACATTATCCGGAGTGGATGCTAGTTTGTTTTCTGGATGTGAAATTACCAGTCGAAGTCATCAGTACTTTTAGCTTTTTTCTCACGAACCTGATTGGCGATTGGAGATAACGAAAGGACGTATTCAGCGATAGCTTCCAGATCTTCATCAGGTAGCTTTTGGTAGTGCTCAATTGCCATTCCCATCAAATCTCCCAGAAAATCTCCATTAGGTACCATTCCCGTCTGCAGGGCATACACCAGATCATCATGGCTCCAACCTCCAATTCCAGTCTCTTTGTCAGGCGTAATGTTTGGGGTCAATTTTCCTTCAGGGCCCTCTTTGGCACCGGCATAAGCTAGATCAGATCGAAGAACTCCCAATTGATTCCGCGGCGTATGGCATTCTGCACAGTGTGCGACAGCTTCTGTCAGATAACGACCACGGTTCCATGATCCAGAGCGGCTTGGATCGGATTTGATAGGCTCTGGATCATGGAAGAGAATATTCCAGAACCAAGCATTCAAACGTAGATTGAAGGGGAACTTCAGTTCGTGGGGCTGATTGTTTTGCTGGATGGGAGGAAGGCTGAAGAGATAGTCTTTGAGATGCAATAGATCCTCTGCACTCATCTTGGAGAATGCGGGATAGGGAAAGCTCGGAAAGTAATGCTGCCCCTCTGGCCCTATCCCCTCTCGCATAGCACGAACGAAGTCTTCATCACTCCAAGAGCCAATTCCCGTGGTTGGATCTGGAGTGATGTTGTTGGCATAGAAGACCCCATAAGGTGTAGGAAGTGGCCGTCCCCCGGCTAGAAGTGATCCTTTATTCTCCACATCAGTGTGGCAGCCACAACCACCAGCCGCATGAAAAATCTGCTCTCCAGCAATCGGGTTAGGAGTGCGAGCCTGGGCACTGGTGAAAATCAGTAGACAAACCAGGCAACTCAGACCAAATAGCCCATACTTCAATTGGAGGCACGGTAGTTGTCGTGGCAGTTTTTGCACGCTCCTCCAACAGCCCCAACAGCTCTGCCAATGGCTTTCATATCACCGGATTGAGAAACAGTCACCAGTTCTCCACTAGCATCTACTAGGCGCTGGGAGGCCTTTCCAAAGCCCTTTTGATCTGTCCAAATGCTCTCCAAGGCCCCAGTATCACCAAAGTCAGATCCTTCTGGAAACATTGAGGGGACGATCTTCGCTGCATTCTGGATTGCGACTGCGTGATCTGTAATGTGTCCTTTGTAGTCTCCAAGTCCAGCTCGGACAATTCTTGAGATTGCTCCGATGTGCCCTCGCATTGAGGTATAGACTGCTTTCCGATATTTAATGACATCGTCTGTGTTATCTGCCCAGGAAACAGAGGGGATGAAGAGCCCTCCAAGTATAATTGCAATCAATAGGTTCTTAGGTTGAAGCATGAGAGCTGACTCGATTGGGGTTGGTGCGAATAAATATTTTTCATCGGGGATACAGATTTCTGCTGAGACTCCGATTTCAGCATAATATTGCTTCAATACAGGTTGAGCAGAGATTCTTTGGCCAATTATGGTGATCTTTACTGACAATAAATCAAGGACTCTATGTACAGTTCTTTTCAGTCTAGAGAAAATCATGGTGATTTGCTTTCTGAATTGGCAACATCTTCCCACGATTTTTATTTACTTAATTGATTTACAAAATCATTTATTTTAGCTTCAGATTATTTGAAAAATATTAACGATTTAATTAGCTGTAAAAAGGGAATAAGTTGACAGTAGTTGTGAATGTCGAAGACCTGAGAAAGCGTGCAAAGCGCCGATTACCCAAAATATTTTTTGATTATATTGATGGATCTGCATTTTCAGGCACTACTACACTACGTAACCAGGAGGACTTCAGCAATTGGTGCTTAATTCAGAAAGTTTTAGCATTGAAGGGTATGCCAGACCTGAGTTGTGAATTTCTTGGAGCTAGGCACACGCTTCCTTTTATGCTTGGACCGGTTGGCTTCCTTGGGCTTTACCGCGGTCGGGGAGAAATTCTTTGCGCAGAAGCTGCCAGGAAAAAAGGTATTCCTTTGTGTCTTTCAACCTTTTCGATCGCCAGTTTAGCGACTCTGCAGAGAGAAGTTGGAGGCACACTTCAGTTCCAACTTTATATGGACTGCCAGCGTTCTTTTGTCGAGAAGTTGGTGGAGTCAGCTGAAGACGCGGAAGTTGAGACTCTCTTCTACACTGCTGACACTGCAGTAACATCTATACGCGAAAGAGATGTCCGTAATGGATTTCGAGCGGTCAAGCGCCTTAACCCAACACTTCTTTTTTCAATGATGCAGCGTCCACTTTGGTGCTGGGATATGTGGCAATCAGGAATTCCAAGTGTAGAGGCGTTGGCTAAATACCCTGAATTTGGTACAGGTATTTTAGAGCAGGCATCTAATCTTTCTGGTCGTCTGGATTCTTCAATCATCTGGGAAGATATGAAGTGGCTTCGTAAGCTTTGGAAAAAACGACTAGTTATAAAAGGTATACTTAATTCAGATGACGCTCTTAAAGCAATAGATCACGGGGCGGATGCAATTGTCGTATCAAATCATGGCGGCCGACAACTGGATTTTGCGAATTCGACGATCTCCATCTTGCCAGAAGTTCGTAAGGCCGTCGGCAAAGATTATTGTGTGATGATTGATGGTGGGTTTCGTCGTGGATCGGAGGTCGTAACAGCCCTGGCTTTGGGGGCTAGTGGAGTGCTATTGGGCCGAGCTTATGCGTTTGGACTAGCTGCAGATGGGAAGCTAGGAGTTGAGAAAGCAATTGAGATATTTGCCAAAGAAATCTCAATCACAATGAAGTTGATGGGTGTGCCTAGTGTTGATGAGCTAAAGGAGTTTGGGGATCGCTACATTCGTCAAAGATAAAAAGACATGGTCAGAAAATTATGATCAAAACAGTAATTTTTGTGAATATCCTGAGAGAAAATGGATTCATAAAACTTTTGAACCAATCTCTTCAAGAGGCCTCAACCTGAGCGAGGTCCACTAGAAATTTTTCATTTTCCGCTGGTGTGCCAATCGACACGCGGAGAAAAGTGTCATAACCCGGCTGTGGCCAAGGTTTGACGATAGTGCCCAGTTTTAGGAGTTCTTCCGCAAATTTCGCTGAAGAACGGTTGGCATTGATGAATAGGAAATTCCCAAGAGATTCTCCAACTTGGTAGCCGCGAGATCGAAGTTCTTTGGCGAGATGCTCGCGTTGTAGGATTGTTTGCTGAACACTGTTGAGCATGTAGTCTTCGTGATCTAAGGCAACTTTGGCAGCAATCTGGGCTAAAGAATTGATGTTAAAAGGAGTGCGCGTTCGATCTAGTGCTTGACGAAGTTCGGTTGAACTGCACACGCCAAAGCCAATACGGAGTCCTGCAAGGCCCCAGCTCTTAGAAAACGTTCTAAGTAATATCCAATGTCCTTTAATTCGTTCTGTAAGCTCGAGACCACTGGTATAGTCTCCATGAACCGCGTATTCGTGGTAAGCTTCATCAAGTACTAGTAGCGTCTCGGGATGC
>Ga0209631_10002862_pt1 | contig 20321 bp, 16 predicted proteins | sample COG_08_FD_184752 | JGI IMG/M metagenome (GOLD analysis project Ga0209631, IMG submission 184752) | Pelagic Microbial community sample from North Sea - COGITO 998_met_08 (SPAdes) (version 2) | ecosystem: Environmental > Aquatic > Marine > Neritic zone/Coastal water | place: Helgoland, sampling...
AATTCCAATTAAAATTTATCAGCAATGCCACTATAAACAAAATGATCAATTATCTGAATTTTATAAAAGAGCTGGTATAGAAAGTGAAATATTTAATTTCACAAACAAAATCATTGATTATTATTCCAAAGTAAATCTAGTAATAACTCGTTCAGGCGCATCTGTCCTAGGAGAACTAATCAATGTTAAGATTCCATTTATTTCAATACCTCTTTCAACTTCAGCAGATAATCATCAATTTAAAAATGGGGATTATTACAAAAAAAAAGGTTTAGGTTATTTAATACATGAAAAAGATGTAAATAATCAATTATTTGATTTAATTAAATCTATTTTTAAAGATAAATCCTTAATAAAAAATATAATAGCAAAGCAGAGTCAATATTCTGACAAAAATATTTTTAAACATGTAAATACTGAAATAGAAAAAATTATTAATGAAAAAAATTAATTTAGCGCAAAAAGATTTAATTCACTTTGTGGGTATTGGTGGTATTGGCATGAGCGGTCTTGCTCAAATCATGAAAAATATGGGATTTAGAATACAAGGTAGCGATCAAATCAAAAATAAAAATACGATAAGTTGTTCAAAATATGGAATTAAAGTGTTTAAAGGACATTCACAAAACAATATTAAACAAGCAACTATTTTAGTTAGATCAACAGCGATAAAAAATAACAACCCCGAAATTAAATACGCAAAAAAAAATAAAATCCCAATTTATTCAAGGGTAGAAGTTTTGGCTGACGCAGTTTCTCTCAAAAAAAATATAATAATTACCGGATCCCATGGAAAGACTACTACCACATCTTTAGTAGCAAAAATTTTATCAGATCAAAAATTAGATCCAACTATTATAAATGGTGGGGTTATAAATTCCCTCAATAGCAACGCAAAATTAGGTAAGGGAAATTGGGCCATTTTAGAAGCAGACGAGTCAGACGGTAGTTTTTTGAAACTTCCAATTAATTATTCAATTGTAACTAATATTGACTATGAGCATTTGGATTATTATAAAAATTATAAAAATTTAGAAAATTCATTCATAAAGTTTATTAATAAAACTCCGCCAACAGGTAAATCCATTATTTGTGTAGATAGTAAAAATGTAAGGCAAATATTAAACAAGATTAAAAATAAAAATATTTTAACTTATGGTGAACATAAAGAAGCTAATTACCGGATCACAAAAATAAAATATAATCTTGATAACACTAGTTTTAATTTATGTTTTAGCAACATGAAAAAAGAAAAGAAAGAAGTTAAAAATATCAATGTTAAATTACTTGGAAAACATAATGCACTTAATGCTGCTGCAGCTTTTATAGTTTGTTTAAATTTGGGAGCTAATCAAAATATAATTAAAAAATCTTTGAAAAATTTTTCAGGAGTTCAAAGAAGAATGACTAAAGTTTTTTCAAAAAATTATAATGATTTCTACGATGATTATGCTCACCACCCAACAGAAATAAGTTCAATTTTAGAAGGAGTAAGCAATGTTAGCTCTAAAAGAAAAATTATAAGTATTTTTGAGCCACATCGATATTCTAGAGTTATTTCTTTAAAAAATGAATTTTCAAAATGTTTTTTTAGGTCTAGTTTAGTGATTATATGTCCATTGTATGCTGCCGGGGAAAAGAAAAATTATAAATTTAATTTAATTAATTTTGCTAATTTAATTTCAAAAAACTCCAAAACTCAGGTAATTATTGTAAAAAATGAGATCGAGTTAAATAAATTTTTAAAGAAAAATTTAATTAGTAATGAAATAGTTATCGGAATGGGTGCAGGAGTGGTATCAAAATGGATGACGGGACTTAAAACCACCTTATGAATTTAGATAATAACTTTATAAAAAAATTTGGGGCAAATTTAACTTCGAATGTTGATCTCTCCAAGTATAATTGGTTCGGCTTAGGTGGAGAGGCTGAATTTTTTTTTAAACCAGTAGATAGAACTCAACTTATTGAATTTCTAACAGAAGCCAAAAAAAAAAATTTAAACACTACAATTTTAGGTGCAGGTTCCAATACATTATTTAGAGATAAAGGTGTAAAAGGCGCTGTTATCAAATTAGGAGGAAAATTTTCATATATAAAGCTAATTAATGATAATATTATAGAAGCAGGAGCAGCAACACTTGATCGTAAAGTAGCTAATTTTGCTAAAGATAATAATTTGACTAATTTGGAATTTTTAGCCTGTATACCAGGATCTATTGGAGGCGCAATTATAATGAATAGTGGTTGCTATGAAAATGATATTTCTAAAGTTTTACTTTCAATACAAGTAATTGATAAAAAAAAATTAATTATAAAAGAGGTTAAAAGTGAAGATATAAAATTTTTATACAGAGGATCCAATTTAAATGAAAACTTAATTATTCTTTCAGCTAAATTTAAAGGAATTATTCAAGATAAAAGTAAAATAGAAAAAAAACAAGCAGATTTAATAAAAAAAAAAAAATTATCTCAACCAAATCAAATTAAAACTTGTGGAAGCACTTTTAAAAATATTAGTAAAGTTAAAAAAGCTTGGATGCTGATCAAGGAAGCAGGTTGTGAAAACTTTAAAGAGGGAGATGCAAAGATTTCTCAAAAACATTGTAATTTTTTTATTAATAATGGAAATGCAAAATCAGATGATATTGAGAATTTGATAAAAAAAGTTCAAAAAAAAGTTTATGAAAAAACAGGAATTAATCTAGAGCTAGAGATTAAAATTGTTGGTGAATAAAAATAAAATTAAAAATGTTTTAGTTGTATTGGGCGGAGTTTCAGGAGAGAGGACTGTAAGCTTGGATAGCGGTAGAGCATGCATCAAAGCATTAAAAAAAAAAAATTATAATGTTTCAAAATTTGATCCTAAATTTAAAAATTTAAATTTAATTGATAAAAATAAAGTAGACATTATTTTTAATGCTTTACATGGTAAAGATGGCGAAGACGGTGTAGCTCAAAGCTATTTTGAATATTTAAAAATACCCTACACACACTCTGGAGTTATCAGTTCTTACAATTCAATGAATAAAGTTATTTCTAAAGAATTATTTTTAAAAAATAGAATTAAAACTCCAAAATTTTTTACACTTACCAAAACAGATTATAATGAAGAGAAATTAATAAAAAATATTATGAAAGAGAAAATCAACTACCCAATAGTTGTCAAACCTATAAATGAAGGATCAAGTTTAGGAGTAAAAGTATGTAAAAATCAAAAAATATTAATCAAGATAACAAAAAATCTTCTAAAAAATTATAATGAATTAATATTTGAAGAGTACATAGGTGGACAGGAAATACAAGTCGCTGTTATTAACGGAAATCCGATTGGAGCAATAGAGCTAGTACCAAAAAGATTATTTTATGATTATAAAGCAAAATATACAAAAAAAGCCAAAACTAAACATATTATGCCGGCAAGATTAAATAAAAAAAAATATAAAGAAGTACTAAAAATAGCAAAAAAAACTCATCAAGTTCTAGGATGTAAAGGTGTAACGAGATCCGATTTTAAATTTTTTAATAATAAATTTAATCTTTTAGAAATTAATACGCAACCAGGTATGACAAATCTTTCATTAGTACCTGAGATAGCACAACATGCAGGTTTAAGTTTTGAAAATTTGGTTGAGAAAATACTTTTAGATGCAAGTATCAATAGATGAAAAAAAAGTTATTAATTTCATTAATATTATTTATATTGTTAAGTACTTACAAAACTCAAAAATCATTTTTAATTACTCGGTTTAATATTGCAAAGATAGAAGTAGTAAATAACTCTATACTTAGCGAAGAAGATGTTAAAAAAGATTTACTTTTTCTTTATGAAAAAAATTTATTTTTTTTAAATACTTTAGATATTGAAAAAATATTAATAAAAAAAAGTTTTATAGAGAGTTTTAGTATAAAAAAAATATACCCTAACAAAGTAAAAATTAAAATATTTGAAAAAAAGCCGATAGCCGTTTTACATATAAAAAAAAAAAAATTTTTTATAAGTAAAAATATTGAATTAATCAATTATTTAGATTTAGAGATATTTAAAAATCTTCCAAATATTTTTGGAAATAAAAATGATTTTAAAAAATTCTATGTAAATTTGAATAAAATAAACTTTCCAGTTGAAATTATTAAAAATTATTATCTATATCAATCAGGTAGATGGGACATTGAGATTTACGGCAATAAAATAGTAAAGTTGCCATCAAAAGATTACATAAAAAGTTTAAAAAATTTTATTAATCTAGATAAAGAAAAAAATTTTGATAAATATAAAGTTATTGATTATAGAATAAACAATCAACTTATTTTGAAATAGATAATGGAAATTAAATCACCTACGCTTTTTTTGGAAATTAATAATTCTAATACGATTTTTTCAGTGGGAGATGAAGATGAGGATAAAAATTTTAAACTTATTTATAAACACATTGTTTCTTTACAAGGCATTAAAAGTTGTGAATTTACAGATTTTGAATTGACTTTAAATGATTTAAAAAAAAATATTTATTTTATTGAACAAAAATTAAATTTTACTTTCAAAGAAATAACCCTGATTATAAATAATTTTAATTGCTCATTTGTAAATTTAGCAGGATTTAAAAAATTAAATGGATCACAAATTTTAAAAGAAAATATCACTTATATTTTAAATTCTTTAAAATCAAGTATAGATGAAACTGAAATAAAAAAAACAATACTTCATATTTTTAATTCAGAATATTCTCTAGATAAAAAAAAAATTGAAAATTTACCGATAGGTTTGTTTGGCAATTTTTACTCTCACGAATTATCTTTTTGTTTAATAAATAATAATGACTATAAAAATTTAAATAATCTTTTTAACAAATGCAATCTTAAGATAAGAAAAATATTTTTAAAAAACTTTATCGAAGGAATATGCACAAGCAATGACAATCCCAATCTAAATACTTTTTTTCAAATTCAAATAAATGATAAGAATTCACATATTTTTTATTTTGAAAATGACTCTTTGAAATTTGAACAAAATTTCAATTTTGGCATAGAACTTATAGCCAAAGATATATCAAAAGTTACATCATTAAAGATTGAAACAGTAAAAAAAATTATAGAAAATATTAAATTAAACAAAGATCATTTAGATGATGAATTAGTAGAAAAAAAATTAATTGATAATGAAATTTATAAAAAAATCAGAAAAAAGCTATTATACGAAATAGCTAGAGCTAGAATTGAGGAATTATTAGAAATAATAATAATTAATAATATTAACCTTGCGAGCCATAATAAAAAAGTAAAAGAAATTTTTTTAAATATAAATGACAATTCACATATGAATTGTTTTAAAGATATTTATAGTTATTTTTTCTCAAAAAATAATTTTAACTTAAAGTTTTCTAATAGTATTACGACTGAAGACTTGATTCACAACGTTAATAGATTAGTTCATTTTGGTTGGAAAAAAGAAGCAATACCTATAACCCAACTTAAAAAGTCAATACTTGCTAGGTTTTTTGACTTAATTTTTGGCTGATTCTTGTTATTTTTAGAAACATTAGTTGTTTTAAGATCAGCTAAATTTTTAAGTATAACAATCGCAATGCAAACTATTTTTCAAAAGACAATATCAAGACAAATTAATTTTAAAGGCATAGGCCTCCATTCGGGTAATAATTCAAGCATTACAGTTCTACCTGCACAAGAAAATCAAGGAATTGTTTTCAAGAGGATTGATTTAAAGCACAACAATTTAATTAAAGCAAATTACAAAAATGTAACTTCAGCAAAATTATGCACTACATTAGAAAATGAACATGGGGTTAAAGTTTCAACTGTGGAACATTTGCTCGCTGCTTTTTATGCATCAGGAATCGATAACGCAATTGTTGAAATTGATAACGAGGAAGTTCCTATTATGGATGGTTCTGCAAAGAATTTTTTAGATATCTTAAACGACATAGAAATTAAAACACTTACAAAAAAAAGAAAATATTTAAAGATTTTAAACAAAATTGAATTAATTGATGGTGAAAGAAAAATTTCTATTGAACCAAATAATTCTTTTTTTGAAGTAAATTTTCAACTTAATTATGAAAATAAAATTATAGGAAAGCAAAAAAACTCAATTAACTTTCATTCAGATAATTTGAAAGAAGTAATAGAGTCTAGAACTTTTTGTCTTTTTGAGGATATTGAAAAAATTAAAAAACTTGGTTTAGCCAAAGGCGGTTCACTTAATAATGCTGTAGTTGTTGAAAAAGATAAAGTTTTAAATGAAGAGGGTCTAAGAAACAAAAAGGAATTCGTTAATCATAAAATTTTAGATTTAGCTGGTGATTTCCTGCTTTCGGGATTTAGAATTTTGGGAAAAGTAGATTGCTATCAAGGTGGACATGAATTAACAAATATGTTTTTAAGAAAATTACTTAAATCAAATTCTGCATACGCACTCATTGAATTAGATGAGATGATTAATGCCAAAAAAATTGTTCCTGATCAGCAGGCAAAAATAGCTGTTAACGCTTAAAAAAAATAATTTATATACAAATTAAATTCTAATCTGTTATTAATCTAACATGTGGCTAAGAATTCTATTATTTATTACCTTCATTATATTCTTATCATCGTGTGCAAAAGACAACAATATTTACAAGCCTTCAGAAAAAAAAGATCCTTACTTAATATATAGCGAAGGATTAGAAGCATTTAAAAGTAATAGATTTTTTCTTGCAAATAAAAAATTTTCTGAAGCGGAGACTAATTTTTCATCACCAGAATTAGCTGCTAAATCAGCGATCATGTCATCTTTTTCTTTGTATGGAATAAACTTTTATAATGAGTCTGAAGAAAATTTAATTAGATATCTCAAGACATATCCTGCTGATAAACATGTAATGTATGCACATTATCTTTTGGCGATTATATATTATGAACAGATCGCAAATGAAAAAAATGATTTAAAGCCACTAATAGACGCAAGAAATAAAATTGATTTCTTTTTAAAAAATTATCCTGACAGTGATTATGCGATAGACTTAAACTTAAAAAGAAATTTAGTTGAAAATCAATTTGCGGCAAGAGAACTATACATTGCAAAATACTACATAGGAGTTCAAAAATGGGTTCCCGCTATTAATAGGTTAAAAATAATTACTAATGATTATGATAAAACAGTTTTTGTGGAAGAAGCATTGCATAGATTGGTTGAAATTCATTACCATATTGGTCTTGAGGAAGAAGCAAAAAAATTTGCAGCTATTTTGGGATACAATTACAACTCTAGTGAATGGTTTGAGCAATCATATAAAATATTTAACAAAAAATATAAAAAGTCACTTAATATAGAATTAAAAAAAGAAAAGAGTTTTTTTGATAAAATAATAAAGATGATCAAATAAAACAGATGAATAAAAAAAATGAGACTCTAAGTATATATAAGTCTAAAATTAAAATTTTACAAAAACATAATAATTTATATTACAATAATGATAAACCTATAATTAGTGATGCAGAATATGATATCCTTAAAAAGGAAATATTAAAGCTTGAACATGATTACAAATATTTAAAAAATTCTAGTTTATTCAGGAACATTGTCGGAGCAACTCCAACTAATAAATTTAATAAAATCAAACATCTAAAGCCAATGCTTTCGTTATCTAATGCATTTAACAAAAACGATATTGATGATTTTATAAAAAAAATAAATAACTTTTTAAATTTAAGAAATAATAATATTGAATTATTTTCTGAACCTAAAATAGATGGTATTTCAGCAACGCTAATTTATGAAAAAGGTTTACTGACAAAAGGTCTATCACGAGGGGACGGGGTAATTGGTGAAGACATTTTAGAAAACTTAAAAACAATTAAAAATATTCCAAAAAAAATTCAAGTAAAAGAAATTCCAAAATTACTTGAGATACGTTGTGAGATTTATATAAGCAAACAAGACTTTACCAAAATAGCAAATAAATTTGCAAATCCTAGAAATGCTGCTGGCGGATCACTTAGACAAAAAGATCCTAAAGAAACTTCGAAAATTCCTCTTAAATATTTTGCATATGGATTTGGTGCGATTGAACCAATGATATTTAAAAAACAATCAGATTTTTTAAAACAAATTGATAAATGGGGGTTTCAAGTAAACCCATTAACAGAAGCGGTTAAAGGTGCTGATGAAGCTCAAAAAAAACATTCTATAATTGATCAATTAAGATCTACTTTAGACTACGACATAGATGGACTTGTTTATAAAGTTAATGATTTAAGTTTGCAAAAAAGACTCGGTAATACATCTAATTCACCGCGATGGGCAATTGCATATAAATTTTCAGCAGAAAAAGCTGTAACTAAAATAAATGATATAACTATTCAAGTGGGTAGAACTGGTGCTATCACCCCAGTTGCAAAAGTAGATCCAGTGACCGTTGGAGGGGTAGTTGTTTCTAATGCTACTTTACATAATGAAGACGAAATCGAGAGAAAAGATATAAGAATTGGAGATATAATTAAAATTCAAAGAGCAGGTGATGTTATTCCTCAGGTTGTGTCTGTAGATATCTCGAAAAGAGATAACCGATCTAAAAAATACACCTTTCCAAAAAAATGCTTATGTGGGTCGGAAACAAAAAAAGAGTTTAGTAAAAGTAAGAATAAACACGATGCTGTGAGAAGATGCACTAAAGGATATGCTTGTAAATTTACAGCCAAAGAAAAACTTAAACATATAGTTTCAAAAGAAGCCTTTAATATAGATGGGCTTGGTAAAAAAGTTATTGAACAATTTTGGGATCTCAAAATAATTAAAAAACCTTCTAATATATTTGAATTAGACTACACGAAAATTAAAAACCTTGAAGGGTGGGGAGACTTATCAATTAATAATCTTAAAAAAGCTATTGAAAAATCTCGAGTAATTACTTTAGATAAATTCATTTTCTCGATAGGCATAAGACACATAGGTCAGGAAAATGCCAAAATTCTTGCAAGTTTTTTTTGCTCAATTAAAGAATTTGCAAAATTATTTAATATAAAAAATAGAAATCAGTTACTAACTAGTTTAGTTGATTTAGATGGAATAGGCCAAACACAGATTGAGTCAATTGATAATTTTTTTTTAAGTAACACAAATGTTATTATTATTAAAGAATTAATAAATAAATTAGATATCACCAATTATATAAACAAAAGTAATAATGGAAAGTTTTCTAACAAAAAAATGATGTTCACTGGTGGTTTTCAAAAAATGAGCAGGTCAGAAGCAAAAGCGGTTGTAGAAAATAACGGAGGCAAAGTTGTAAGTTCAATTTCTAAAAAATTAGATTTCTTAATTGTTGGAGAAACAAAACCAACAATAAAAAAAATCAATCAAGCTAGAGATCTAAATATTAAAATTATTTTAGAAAAGGAATGGAATAAAATTTTAAATAGCTGAGCAAGCCTCACTTAAATCTAAAATTTCTGATTTATTCATAAATTTTTTAAGTTTATTAAAAACATCTTTATGATAATTATTTATCAAGTTTTTTTCATTTTTATTAAGAATTGATAAATCAAACAAATCTTTATCTATAGGTGCCATTGTAAGATTTTCAAAAATAATTTTTTGTTTAAACTTTTTTACGTAAACTAAGTTTTCAATTCTTATTCCAAAGTTACCTTTTTCGTAGTATCCAGGTTCATTAGACACAATCATTCCTGCTTTAAAATGTATATTATTATTTTTAGATATTGCATGAGGTCCTTCATGAACATTAAGAAAATAACCCACGCCATGACCAGTACCATGTGCATAGTCCAAATTAATTTGTTTCAAATATTTCCGAGCTTGAATATCAATTATTGATCCTGTGGTATTTTTTTTAAGATTAAAATTTACAACTGCCAAATGACCTTTTAGAACTCTTGTGAAGATATTTTTAATTCTTTTATCTGAATTTTTAAGTGAAATTGTCCTAGTAACATCAGTAGTGCCATAATTGTATTGACCACCAGAGTCTACCAAATAGATATCACCTTTTTTTAATTTTCTATTACTTTTTTTTGTAGCTTTATAATGAATTATGGCTCCATTAGCGCCAGTACTTGATATAGTAGGAAAACTTAGGAATTTAAAATTTTTATTTTTTTTTCTAAAATTTAATAATTTTTTTTCGGCACTTATTTCAGTAATATCTTTTTTAATAAAATTTTTTTTTAACCAAAATAAATATTTTGTTAAGGCAGCACCATCAAATATATGAGCATTTTTTATATTTTTTATTTCTTTTTTTGTCTTAATCGCTTTTAATAGATAAATACAGTCATGATCGTTATTTATAGTATTGTTTTTTAAAAGAATATTTTCAAAATAAATCGAGCAAGTATTTCTATCAATAATAATTTTCTTTTTTTTTATTTTGAAGAGAATTTGGTTAGTAAATTTAATATCAAATAATTTAAATTTATCAAATTTTTTTTTGAAAGAAGGTGAAATTTTTTTTAAATCACAAAAAAAATATATATTCTTTTTTTGATCAATTAAAGTATAGCTATGAGGTATAGGTGTGTACTTTGAGTCCGCACCTCTTATGTTTAAAAGCCAAGCATTATTTTCACTCGCTGTAATAAATTGGTAATCAGCACCTTTTATTTTAAGATTGGAAACAATTTTCCTTATTTTTAATTTATAAGACTCATCAAACGAATTGTTTGGTAATGTATAAAATTTATTTGTTTCCTTTTTTTCTTTTTGAAACCAGATTTTGTCAATTAAATTTTCATCCAAAGACAAAAATTTGCAATTTGTTTTTCTGAAAAATATATTAAAAAATCTTTTTGTAAATAATTTTGGATCAAACCCAATTTTAAGTTTTTTATTTTTTAAAACATCTGCTGGAAGTTCCTCGGGTATTGTTTTTACTTTAAAAGTATTTCCGCATTGTTTGTTAGCTTGAAGTGAATATCTGCCATCAACAAACAAAAAATTTTTATCACTTAAAATTAAAGCAAAACCATATGAACCTGAAAAATTAGAAATATATTTTAATTTATCTTTGTAGTCAGGTATATACTCACCAAAAAATTCGTCATTTTTTGCAATAATATATCCATCAATTTTTAAAATTTTAAAAATCTTTTTTAATTTTTTTATTTTTTCCATTTAAGTATTTTATTTTTTTTATATCTATCCCATCCAGGGCTTCTATATTCTTCATCAAATTCTATGCTATTGTCTTGATTAAATTCAAAATCATCATTTGTTTTATCGATTCCAATTTCATTTTTTTCAACACTATCATCAGGAATTTCATTTATAAACCTGGAAGGTAATGCATCCATCCAGTCTCCATGGTAAGCTCTTTTCATTGCAAAGGATAAATAAGCTTCTTTTTTTGCTCTAGTAATACCAACGTAAGCCAACCTTCTTTCTTCTTCTAAAGCAAAATCACCTTTTTCTTCTAAAGATTTTTGATGAGGAAATAGTCCTTCTTCCCAACCTGGCAAAAATACTACATCGAACTCCAATCCTTTAGCAGCATGCATCGTCATTAAATTTACTTTTGCCCCCTCCCATTCTTGATCTATTGAAGTAGCTAAAGCAACATGTTCTAAAAAATTTTGTAAATTATCATAGTCTTGCATTGCCCTTAACAACTCTTTTATATTTTCTAATCTATTTTCATTCTCCAAATCTTTTTTATTTTTAAGCATTGATGAATAACCTGATTCATCTAAAACAAGTTTTAATAAATCAACATGCTTCATTTTAAGAGCGTTATTACGCCATTTTGTTATCATGCCAATTAATTGATTTAGTGCAGTTTTGATTTTAGGTTTCAAACTATCTTTTTCTAAAAGTTTAATAATTGAATCTTCTAAACATAGTTTGTAACTTTTTCCAAACTGATAAATTTGATTTAAAGTACTTTCCCCGACACCTCTTTTGGGCGAACCTATTACTCTTTCAAGAGCCAAATCATCGTATTTTTGATTTATTATCCTCAGATATGCAACTGCATCTTTTATTTCGGCACGTTCATAAAATTTGATACCACCCAAAACACGATAACCTATTCCAACTTGCAAAAATCTTTCTTCGAATTCTCTAGTTTGATAAATAGCTCTCACTAAAATTGAAACACTGTTTAGAGAAAATTTTTTTTTTAATTGACGTTCAATTATGTCGCTTACACCTTGAGCTTCCTCTTTACCTGTTCTATAACAATTTAATTTAACTAATTCTCCTTGATTTGCCGATGACCATAATTTTTTTCCAACTCTATTTGAATTGTTTGAAATTAGTGTAGATGCTGTTGCCAAAATATTTTTTGTAGATCTATAGTTTTGTTCTAATTTAAAAACTTTGCAGTTTTTATAAATTTGATCGAAAGTTAAAAAATTTTTTATTTCTGCTCCTCTCCAACTATAAATAGATTGATCATCATCACCAACACAGCAAATATTTTTATTTTCATTCACAAGTAAATTTAACCATTTATTTTGAATATAATTTGTATCTTGAAATTCATCTACAAGTATATATTTAAAATTATCTTGATAAATTTCTCTTATATCTTTGTGCTCTTCAAAAAGTTTAACACAAAATAAAATTAAGTCTCCAAAATCAAAAGCATTTAAATCTTTTGTTTTATTTTGATAAATTTTATAAACTTTTAAAATTGATTTTGTAATAGAACCTGATTTTTCTAATTTTACATTATCAGGTAAAAGACCTTTATTTTTCCATTGATCTATATGATACATTATTAATTGAGGTGAAAATTTCTTAGCATCTAAATCTTCACCTTTAACTATATTTCTTATTAACTTTTTTTGATCATCGGTATCCAAAATAGTAAAATTACTTTTGTAGTTTAATGCTTCAGCGTGCCTTCTTAGAAATTTAACACTTATCGAGTGAAATGTTCCTAGCCAGGGAACGGCATTAGAACTTCCTTTAACATATTGCATTACTCTATTTTGCATTTCTTTAGCAGCTTTATTCGTAAAAGTGACGCATAATATTTGATTAGGCCAAGCTTTTTTTTTATTTATTATATGAATGAGCCTTGTTGTTAGTACCTTTGTTTTTCCTGACCCAGCACCTGCTACTATTAAATTAGGACCTTCAGTATTTAAAACAGCTTCTTTTTGCTCTTTGTTTAGGTTTTTAATTAAATTATCTATGTTATTCATACACAAGAATTTTCATTTATATACTAGATATAAAAATAAAAAAAATGATAAATAAAATTTACAAAAGAATTCACAATAAATATTCAACACTTTTCAAATTTTTATTTTTTTTAAGACATCTTGTAGCAATTTTTTTTCTTTCAATAGTTTTATTTTTATCAATTCCACATTTTTTTGATTTTAAAAAAAAAGATGAAATAATTAAAAAATATTTGCTAGAAAATTATGATCTGAAACTAAACAAATATGACGATATCAAATATAATTCTTTTCCTTTACCTAACTTAGATATTCTTAACACTTCAAATACTTTAAATTCAACCATGATAAAACTCGATGTTCAAAATATAAGAATTTATCCTAAATTAATGAGCATCTATAATTTTAAAAAATTTAAAACAAAAAAAATAATTTTAAATAAAAATGAATTATCTTTAAGAGAAAATCAATTAAAACATACAAGAAAATTTTTTTTTGAATCTAAAAATAGAATAAAGATAAATAATTTAGAGCTAAAGATTTTTAAAGACAATAAATTATTAATAAACATAAATGAAATAAATTTTATGAATTACGGATATAAAAAAAATATTATTACAGGTCAAATATTTAAAAAAAAATTTAAAATTTTATTAAATGAAAATAATAAAAAATTAAATTTTAGATTGTTAAATACTGGAATAAATATTGATTTAGCTTTTAATGAAATTAAAAAAAAAGCATTTTCAAATGGCATTATAAAAGCAAAAATTCTTAATTCAAAATTAAGATTTTACTTTGAATATAATGACGAGGTAATAAAAATTGATAATTTTTATTTAAGAAATAAAAATTTATCTTTTAATCATAATGGATTAATAATTTATCAACCTTTTTTTAGCATAAACTCCAAATATAATATTGAAGAAATTAATATACCGTTTCTGAGAAATTTAAATATAAAAAAAATTTTGAATTCAAAAGACATGTTAAAAAAAATTAATAGCTATAATGAGGTAACATATAAATCAAAAAAATTTAGTAGAAATATAATAAATGATTTAAATTTGAAATTTAATTTAAAGTATGGAAGGCTTACTTATTCTAAGAAGTTTATAATTTCAGATCATTTGTTAAGTTGTAACGGAGATTCGAACTTGCTAGAAGAAAATCCAATTTTATATTTTGATTGCTTTATTGATTCTAAAAATAAAAAAAATTTATTTAAAAAATTTTCAATTAATTATAAAAAAAAAAATGAACCAATTTATTTAAATTTTAAAGGTAGAATTAACCTCTTAGATAAAAGGATAAATTTTACGAGTATTTCAATGAATAAAAATTACGAGGCTTCAAAAGAGGATTTAAATTATTTTAAAGATATTTTCGAAGATACTTTATATAATGGAAGCTTCTTGAGTATTTTTGACAGAAATAAAATTAAATCTTTTATTATAAAAATTTCTTAAAGTTTTGGTTTAGTCATTTTAATAGGACTCATAATTTTGTCATACTCTTTCTCTTTTATTAATCCCGATCTAATTACTTCTTGTTTTAATGTTGTCCCATTTTTATGAGCTGTTTTAGCAATTTGAGCCGCACGATCATAACCGATTTCGGGAGCTAATGCTGTGACTAGCATCAAAGAATTATCTAGTAGATGCTTTATTCTTTTTTTATCTGCTTTTATTCCTTTAACACAATACAAAGCAAAAGTATTTGATGAGTCGCTCATAATCTCAATTGACTGTAAAATATTATGAATTATCAAAGGTTTAAAAACATTTAATTCAAAATGCCCATGAGATCCAGCCATCGTGATACCGTTATGGTTTCCAATGACCTTTACACAAACCATGGTAACAGCTTCACATTGTGTAGGATTAACTTTTCCTGGCATAATTGATGAGCCAGGTTCATTCGAAGGAAGTATTAGTTCACCATATCCAGCTCTAGGACCAGAACCTAGAAATCTGATATCATTCGCAATCTTCATTAAACAAACTGCCGCAGTATTTAAAGCTCCAGAAAAATTTACTATTTCATCGTGAGCTGCTAATGCAGCAAATTTATTTTTTGTTGGTTTAAAAGGTAGTTTGGTAATTTTGCTTATTTCTTTAATAATCTTTTTATCAAAGTTTTTTTTTGTATTAAGTCCAGTTCCCACGGCTGTTCCACCCTGCGCTAGATGATAAATCTCTTTTAATGCATTTTCAATTCTTACAATACATTGTTTTAATTGTGCATTGTAACCTGAAAACTCTTGCCCTAAAGTTAGAGGTGTAGCATCTTGCAGGTGAGTTCTACCAACTTTCACTATAGACTTAAATTCTCTAGACTTTTTAAACAACTCTTTTTCAAGTAATTTTAACGAAGGAAGAAGTTTTTCCTTAGTTTTTAATGCTACAGCAATATGCATTGCAGTAGGAAAGACATCGTTCGTAGATTGAGATTTATTCACATGATCGTTTGGGTGCACAGGTTTTTTGGAACCTAATTTTCCCCCCATCATTTCAATTGCCCTGTTAGCAATAACTTCATTAACATTCATGTTTGTTTGAGTGCCAGAGCCTGTTTGCCAAACTTTTAAAGGGAAATGTTCGTCATGTTTTCCCTTAATTACTTCTTCTGCAGCTTTAATTATGTATTTACTTAATTTCGGATTTAGATCTTTATTTTTCGCATTAACAATAGCTGCTGCTTTTTTTATTATTGCAATTGAGTGAATAACTAGCGGCCTAACTAAAAAATCACCAATGTTAAAATATTTGTTAGATCTTTCGGTTGAAGCACCCCAATACTTATCACCAGGAACTTTAATTTTTCCAATACTGTCGTATTCATTTCTGTATTTCATATTTGAATCATTGATATAATACACTCTTATTAATTAATTATAAAATATAAAGGAAAAAAATGACCAATTTTGAAAGTGTAAGAAAATTTATGGAAACATTTGGTCAAGAAATTAGAGAAAAAACTGGTTTTCCAAATGAAAAAATTACTGCTTTAAGGTATGATCTTATCAAAGAAGAGCTTGATGAGCTAAAAGAAGCAATAGATAACAAAGATATTAAAGAAGTAGCAGATGCATTAACCGATATTCTTTACGTTACTTATGGAGCGGGCCATGCTTTTGGTCTTGATCTAGACAAATGTTTTTCTGAAGTTCAAAATTCTAATATGAGCAAACTAGGTTCAGATGGAAAGCCAATTTATAACGAAAAAGGAAAAGTCATGAAAGGTCCTAACTATTTCAAGCCAAATCTTATTAAATTTTTAACAAGATGAAAGATAACTATTATTGGATACTTTTAGGTGTAGCATTTGGAGTATTTTTTTACCTTATTGATAAACATATTTTTTAAAAAATGAAAAAAACATATTTTTTTTTAATATTATTTTTTTTGCTTTTGCTTTTTATCTCTTATGGGGCAATTTTAAAATATCATTACGATATCGGAGGAAATAAATATAAATATTTACAAAAAATATCAGTCTTTTTTGCAGACATACCATTTAAAGCAAAAAATTATATAGCAAATCAATACACAAATGATGAAGTAAAAAAAATTAATAATAATAAACTAAAAAAAAAAAAATTTAAAAAAAATTTAAAATCCTCAAGAGAAGAATTATTACTTCTATCACGCTACGATGGAGATTTAAAAATACCCGTAGTTGAAATAAGAGATTTAAATAACTTTAAAGTTTTGCATACATACAAGCCTAAGATCAAAGAAATTTACAAGAAAACAAACTTAAATAAACTTGAATTTGAAACATTAGTTAAAGATAAAGGTTTTAATAAATTTAGAATTTCAGGCTCTGTTATTACATCAAAAGGAGAATTAATTTTTCACAATAGCAGCCCGATAGTAAAAACAGATTTTTGTGGAAAAATAATTTGGGTAAACGATAATGATAAGTTTCATGGTTCTACAAATTTGGACTACTTAGAAAATATATATACTTCATCAAGAAAATTTCCTTTTTCAAAAAAAGTTGAATTTCTTGCAGGTAGTAATTATTTAAACTATGAAGATGATGCTATAAATATTTTAAATCAGGCAGGAAAAATAGTGTTCAACAAATCTGTAACTGAGATTTTAATTGAAAATAATTTAGGACATAGAATTTTCTCACAGCAAAATTTCAATCCAGATCCGATACAGCTTAACGATGTAGTGCCTGTTCAAATCAATGGTCCTTTCTTTAAAAAAGGGGATTTATTTCTAAGCTTAAGACACTTAAGTATGGTAGTTTTATACAGACCATCAAGTAATAAAATTATCAAAGTTATTGAAGGGGGATTTAACTTTCAAAGCGATGTAGATATAATTAATAATGAAACTATATCTATTTATAATCACAATGTTTTTTTGAATCATAAAAATAAACGAATTATTACCAATAATGAAATTGTATTCTACAATTTTAATACAAACACTTTTTCAAAAAAATTAGAGAATGTATTTAAAAAACTAAAAATTAATTCTAAAAGATATGGGTCTATCGAAGCAATTTCCGATGGTTCTACAGTGATTGAAGACGCTGAGAATGGAAGAATTATATACTTAAATAAAGAAAAAGAAATTATTTGGGAATTTAATAACTTGAGTAACGAAAACTACTTATATAATTTGTTTAATTTAAGTGTAATTAAGGGTAATCAAATAAATAAAATTAAGAATTTAATATTAGAAAAAAAACAATTGTGTTAAATATATAAAATGAATAACATATCTGCGGTATACCTACCTCAAGAAATCCTATTAAATCTAATACTATCTTTCATTCTTGGAGTAGTCATTAGTTTAATTTATAAAAGAACCCACAAAGGTTTAAGTTATTCTCAATCTTTTATGATTACTATTATTTTTATTTCAGTAATAGTATGTATGGTAATAATGATTATTGGAAACAATCTTGCTAGAGCTTTTGCTTTAGTAGGAGCGTTATCAATAATACGTTTTAGAACAGTTGTGAAAGACACAAAAGATACTGCTTACATCTTTTGGTCTTTAGCTGCAGGAATGGCCTCTGGTACAGGTAGTTATTTTTTAGCTACGGCCGGCACATCAGTTTTAACAGTTATAGCTTTTATTCTTCATTACACAAATTTTGGATCGATAATAAAAAGTGAATTTATTCTCCAATTTAGATTATTATCAAATGACCAAACACTTTCGAAAGAATATATACAAGTAATTTCTAAATACACTAAATCAAACACATTACTAAGTTCTGAGTCCTCAGAAGATGGAAAAAGTATTAAAGTTAGTTATGATTTAATTATGAAGGAGGAGCAACACCAAACTGAATTGTTGAAAAAACTTTCAGATTTAAAAGGTTTAAGCGAGATTGTTATTGTTGCTGCAAAAAGCGATGTTGATTATTAATTTTGTTTAACTAATGCTTAACAAAATTTACAAATATTTTTTTTACTTAGTATTTGTTCTTATTTTCCTATTTATAAGTTTTATCACCTTTAATTCAGATTTAAGAAGATCTATCTTGCACGCAGGAATTAATTCGTACAAAGTGTACATGATAGTCTCTATTCAAAGTGATCTTAAACAAGATATTCCGGATTTTTTATCTGTAAATAATAAAATTTTAGGTTTTATAAATTTTTCAAATAAAATTGCTAAAGGAAAAAGCAAACTTTTAATTGGAATTTACGATGCTACAAATCTAGCTCAATCAAAAATTATACACAAGAAAGACTTTGGAAAGTTGGAAAAAGTTTTTTCCGAATTAGTAAAAATGGATCCATTGCTTTTTGAAGCAAGAGTTTGGTATGCAAAATCATTAATTTCAAACGGAAAAAAAAGAGAAGCTATAGATCAAGCGGAAGAAGCTTTAAAACTTAATCCTTCAAGTGATGATGCTTATAGAATTTTAATAAGTTTAGCCTCAGAAAATAACGATATAAAGCTCTTAAATTTGTACTGTTCTCAATTTTTAAACGCTTCCTTAGGTGGTAAAAATCAAAGATTTAAAAGTATGCTGTTCAATGGTTCTAATTTAAACAAATTCGGAATTAAACTTAATCCAAAAATTAATAAATCAAATGAGATATACATTCATTCCGGTATCAGCTTAAATGAAAAAAGTAATTACGAAATCACTCCCTCAACAGCAACTGATATAAAAAATTTAAATATGCTTTTTAGTTTAATTCCTGGAGTTAGTTTAGAAATAAAAAAAATAACATTATTTTCAGAAAAAAATTCTATAGATATTGGTCAAAATGATTTTTTGATAACTTCAAAGAATTCTTTTTTTGATAGTTCAGGGAAAATTATTTTCATGGAAAATGAAGATGAAATTTTAAATATAACATTTGATCAAAACTATAAAAAAATTGATAGAATTACATTTGATATGATTTTTAGAAAATTAGATTTAAGTAGCCATAAATGTAAATTAAATGAAAAAAATAATTAAAAACATTTTAATATTTTTAATACCAGCAACTTGCTTGATTTATTTAATTTTTTCTTACAACGTTATAAAAACCGATTTTAAATATGCCCATCAATCATCAATGATTTACAACCATCCTTTTAATTGGCAAAAATATTTTACTTTTGTTGAAGTACATAATTTCATAAACAAATTTAAAAAACAAAATGATCTTTTAAATATAAAGAAAATTAATATTTATCTAAGCGAGCAAAAATCTAAATCTCTCCTTGATAATACACCTAAATCTACGAAAAAATGGGTAGATGCCAAGATAGAACATAATAAAAAGAGTGGGCTCAAAGATATTAAATTTAGATATCGAGGAGATAATCCAACAAACTGGTTGATGGCAAAAAAAACTTTTAGACTTAAAACTAAAAAGCGAGATCAAATAAATGGTTATAGAAATTTTGATTATTTAATTTACAGCGGTAAAATTTATTTATCTTATTTAATATCTGATAAAATGAAGTTAATTACTCAAAAAGCTACTTTAGCTCAAATATTTTTTAATGGAGAGTCTAAAGGGCTGTTTATTGAGTTAAACAAAATTGATGAAAATTTCTTGAGAAGAAATAGTCTCATGCCTGTAAATATTTATAAAGGGGAAAATCATGCAGCTGAAAAACGTATTGGTTTGAATAATAATTTATTCAATAATTATGGGCTTTGGTCAAAATTAGCAATTTTTAATCAAAAAAGAG
>Ga0209631_10002870_pt1 | contig 20281 bp, 51 predicted proteins | sample COG_08_FD_184752 | JGI IMG/M metagenome (GOLD analysis project Ga0209631, IMG submission 184752) | Pelagic Microbial community sample from North Sea - COGITO 998_met_08 (SPAdes) (version 2) | ecosystem: Environmental > Aquatic > Marine > Neritic zone/Coastal water | place: Helgoland, sampling...
CCCGTATGCTTCATAAGCTTATAGCTATTGCCGGACTTCATCCAGTGATGCCCCGCAGGCGCTTTTACCCGTTTGTTAGCCATCTATAACTCCTCTCCCTATAAGTACGTCTTTCTGAGTTACTTTACCATCTCCTGAAAGATCTATAAGTTTTTTAAGAGGTGATCCGCAGGGTTTGCTATTGGGGCTCATTCCTGCAGCACCTAAACTTTGTGGTCCTATTCCGTTTTTCATATTTTCTTTTTTATTTTATGAGTATGCTGTTATTTTTACAAAAGGTTTAACAATCAATGTATTATTTCCAGTCGAGCCTCTATAGTGATAATTGTGGTTTATTGCAAAAGTATAACTAGTAGAATATGCGGCTACAGTTGTTTTTATTGTTCTAGCAGAAGACCAAGAAGCTACCGTACCGTTTGCCAAGTTATCACTGGCACCGGTTATTCTTATAGGATATTTTATATTAAGTTGTTTTTCATAGGCAGCGGTTGTAAGCTCACAGGTAAATCTACTATTTAAAATATCTGTTCCATCCAAATTTACAGCAACACCGGGACTCAGTCTGCCATCACTACCAATTCCAGTCCAGTATCCATAACTCGCTGACATTTCATATAAAACAACGGAAGTGTTGTCTGGAGGCGTATAAGATATATTACTTCCACTCCAATCAACTACAGTTGTACTAACATCTGTACGAGCAGTTATATTCGGCACTGTTATGTTGCCTTTAGCTGTGGACACGAGGCTACCATCTGCTACATAAACAATCTGCTCTAGTATATTACCGAAAGATGCATCTATTAAATTCTGCTTTACCTTAGTCCGACTCATTTCTTTTTACCTTTATTCTTTCTGCACTTAGCTATAGCCCCTGAGGCGTATGCCGATGGAAAAACATCATACCTAGCCTTTACACTATAATAGCAACTGTCTTTATTAGACCCCGAGCGCCTTCTGCTTGATCTTCTTCTTGTTTTAGCCATACTAGTTGTGCATTATTTCGATGTATAGAATCTGAGCAAGCCGCAGCTCCTCTGGCGTATCTATACACATATCTTGTGTTAACTCTTTAAACTTATTCTTTTTTGTCTTTATACTTGCGCAGCCCGTCATCAGCAGACACAGCGCCATAATCATTGTAAACTTCATTGTGTTTGTTTGTGTGCGCCATCATTATAATAGCAGCTGTTAGTTTGTCCACAGCCTTACGTATCTCCTTAAGCTCATTTCTGATACCATTGGCTTTAATGTGGTAATAATCTTTGCTCATTGAATTTGATTTAATTAGTGTTCATATATGTAAGTATTGTATTACACATATGTATTTGATAACCAGGTATATAGGAAAGTCAATATAAAATATACCCCCATATTGATAATAAATGCATTGATCTACTACTAATTTAGTAACAATTACATACATTTATCACATATATGACAATGATCATACATTTTATTACAATATATTGCAACATTGTCAATAATTTATAGTTATTATCACACATATGACAACAATTACTACATTTTATCACATTATATACATAGATCTAATGGATTATACATACATATAACAATAATATATATTAATATAATATAGTATTTACTTTACATTATCATATTAACAATGTTTATTAATATTTATTAATAATATGATGGTAATGTTTAAGATCTTTTAAACTATTGTTTATATATATTATAATATAGTGCAATATTATTAAAATGTGACATTTTATATATTTAATATAAAAGTACACAACAATTATATATATAATGTGATAATATAAGTGTAATTAAAATAATAATAATCTTAATAAAAAAATATAAAATGTCAAATTTAAAAAACTTAAAAACTAATCACTATATTTCTAAAATATTAAAAGTTAAAAAATTAAAATTAAATAATAATACTTACTTTGGATTTTTAATAAATGATTTACAAAATATAAAATTAAAAAATAAATTAGAAATACAAAATGTTATAGAATTTAATTCAAAAGGTTTAACATTTATAAATAAAAATAATATTAAAAAAAGTACACTACAAAGTATTTAATAAAGTGATAATATAAGTGTAATTAAAAAATAAAAATATGACAATACAAATTTTTGACCAAAATACTAATAATTATATAGACGAATTATATTTAAGTGAAATAAGTTCTAAAAAAGAAATAGAAAAAAATATAAAAGAATTATATAATATAAATGAAATATATTATTCAATACTATAATAAATAAAAAATAAAAATATGAAAAGATTCCATTGGAATGTAGAAACTTTAGATTTTTTTCAACTATTAAAAAATAGTGAAGGAAATGAAAAAATGAAACAAAGTGTAGAAATGTTTGTTTATAATGAATGTGATTTAGAAGATAATGAAGATTATGAAGATTTAATTAAAGATTTATTATATCAAATTGAAAATACAACTTTAGAAGAAATAGAAAATTTAAAAAAATAAAATATGAATAATGAAATGTTAAAAAGAATTTATGATGAATTAATAAATTTACATGATTTTTATAATGACTTAAAAGATGAAGATGGATTAAGAAATGTAAGTTTCTTATTAGATGAATTAAATAAAAATATAAAAGAATAAAAATATGAAAGTAGAATTAACACAAAGAGAAATAGATAGATTATATTTTGATCTTAAAGATTATGTAAAAGTATTATATAATGTTGATAAATTAAATGAATTAACTGAAAATGAAAAAGAAGAATCTAAAATTGAATTAAACTTAATAGAAAAATTTAGTAAATTATAAGGTGTTGAAGTGTGTTTTTTCCTTAAACGAACAGACAAATGGATAAATGGTTAAAATGAGTTCGATTCTCATATATCCAACTAATATAAAAATAAATAATATGAAAAAACTAAACCAAATAATCGCATACGATATATTCGAAAGCAAAACCTTTGACAACTTTAAAAACAACAAAGACTATGCAACTCTGGACAAAGCAAATCAAATCATAGTATGTAGAATTGTAAACAATTTAATAAGAGAAGATTATTATTAAAACTAATGTGTGATCGATTCTTATATATACAACTAATATAAAAATAAATAATATGAATAAATATTTAATAATTTTAAGTTTAGAAACATTGTTAGAACAAGTAAAAAATTCTGATAATAATAAAGAAAGAATAAAAGAAATTAATGAACAAATACAAATAATAAAAGAATATACATATGCAAGTAATAATGAATCATAACGGAAAAGAATACGACTTCACAAGTTTAATATTAAAACAAATGAGTGGTGAAATTACACGTAAAGACGTAGAAAAAGAAATTTATAAAATTAAAAATAAAAAATAAAATGCAATTAACAAAACAAATGATTGATGATAAATTAAAACAAATTGCTATACATGAAAAGCGATTTGGTGAATGTACAATGACTCGAGCAATGAAAAAATATTGCACAAATGAAAAGTACAGAGAAAATGTAAAAGCTTTCAACAAAGCAAGTGGTGAAACAATTAAAAATTATATAAGATATGTATAGAGATGATTTAGTATATGAGTTTAACGATGATATGTGGAGTTTATATCATGATGGTACAATTAATGATAGCGATGATTTCACAAGAGAAACACATCAATGGCTTGAAAATAAAGTAATATACAGAGATGATTGTAAAAAATATTGTAATGAATTAGATGCAGATATATTTGAAGATCATCATATATTTGGTCGTGCAAATAACTGGTTTGAAGCAGGTTACAACGCTGTTTGGGATTTGTTACATGACCATGATGAAGCATTAAATTATAATGAAATGAAATTACAAAATGAAAATGCATAAAGTTTGGAGATTATATATTATAGACAATAAAAGCATAACTGAAATAAGTAAAGAATTAAATATTACAAAAAATAAATTAAAATTAAAATACGGATTAAAATGAAAAACTTAGAATTAACAATTAGAATTATTGCATTAACATTTATACTACCAAGTGTATTTTTAATTATGTACCACGGAATTTGGTTGAATAAATTTACATTATATAATGTAGGAGGTGCGGTATGAATTTAAAAAAAATTAAAGAATTAAGAAATGTTGCACATGATGCACAAACTAAAATGGATCTTATAAGCAAAAGAATTATGCAAGGTGGTTTATCATTAGATCAACAAATATTGCATCTTGATAACTTTACTGCAAATCAAACCAGACATATGCTCTGCAATGAAGAACTAATTAAATTATTAAAAAATGAATAAACAAATGAACAATTTAGCTGAAGAATTGTATGGCGAATTTGGTTATGATACTTGCAGCTACTGGGAAAAACAAGAAATACTAAAAGAAATTGAAAATAATTATGAAAAGTACACAACAAAATAATTTAGCAAGTGATAATATAAGTGAAGAAATTAATAAAATGTTTCTTGAACTACAAATAAATAAAACAGATTATAATGAATAAAAACGAAAACTTACAAAACTACATTACATTACAAAACAAATTTAACAGAATGAATAATATTGTCAGCGAATGGCAAGTTGAATATGCTGTTGAAAAGTTTAAACCATTAATTGATGATGGCTTTGACGGAAACGATATTATACAATATTTTACTGTAAAGCTAATTGATTATATTGAAAACAAATATGAACCAACAAAAACAACTGAAGATGGCGGGAAATAAATTTAACACAGAATTTGCTATACACAAACCAAAGTTTTACAAATTACAATTTGAAGATCAAAATGGTATTGTACAAAGCATGAACGGTACACCGCTACAAGTATTAAATTATATACTAAACCAACAATTATGAATTGTGAGATATGTAACAAACCAATGACCTTAGATGATTACGAATATTGTGACATTTGTGGTGATTGCTTAGAATAAATAAATATGAAATATTGTAAATGCGGTAATGAAGTACACCCTGTTCGAATTGAAATGGGTTATAAAAATTGTGTGCAATGCTCTGATACACAGTTATATAGTTATGTACCAATCATTGCAAACAAACAAGTACTAGAAGTACAAATCGTTGATCAAGCTACAAGTGCAAATGTTCACAGAGCTTGGCGACGCAAATAAAATATTAAGAGCACCGGAGGATTGCTGACGAGCGATATATACTAGTTATAAATGCAGGTCATGATCTGCGCCTCCGGCCATGGGCGTGACGGGTAAGTGTTGACAAAGTTCGAAAGTACACTATCAACAAACGGAGGTTCGACTCCTCCCACGTCCACTAAATTAAAATTATGACTAAAAAACAAATTGACTTAAGAATTGAATCAAAGCTGATTGGCAAAATGGCTAATCACAGATTAATGGTGCGTGATCTATTTAGAAAACGACACAAAGGTGCATTTCCAGAGTTAAATGCAAACCAATGTATGTACCATGTAAACGAGCTTAGAGTATGGAAGCGCATCGCTATACTTATAGATAATACAAATTCTATACCTTATGAAACTTATTATGCAAAAAAATTAACTAAATAAATATATATGACTGCAATTGAAAAACTACAAAACAAACTAAACATTGAAATTGATGAAACTTACACTTACAAAGATTATGACCTTGAAATTGGCACACGCACTACAGCAGATGGCTATGATGTGTATGTTATAAAAAATACCCCATATGATCACGACGTTGATATTGATTGGGAAAACAATATATTTTATTATCAACCATCATTTGATGAAATTATGTCACGCATTCTAGAGTTAGATGAGTTTGCTAAAGTATATATTGATGATATTGAAGAGTATTTGCCCGAGTATGAAATTGAAAGATGGATTAACGATAACGAAGATACAGATGACTAGCGAACAATTAGAAAAGCTTGCTCAGCTTATTGCTGACAAAGTTACTGATAAGCTTGAAGAGCTTTTTGAAGAAGAGCCACCTAAGCCATCATGGCCAATGACTCCCACAGAATTCTTTCATCATCAAGTAGACGGCTTTGGCAATATAAAGCATGTAAGTCGTAAAGATTTGCTATACACGCAAATGCTACAACTTGACGAGCAAAGATCAAAATTATTAGAAGAAGAAAAATATGAATTATTAATTGAATTAGAAGAAATTTATGACAAACTTAAAAAAGAACATGACAAACTTTAAACCAATGCTGGCACACCCAGTATCCAAAACAATCAATTTTAATGAAACACTATTCATTCAACCAAAGCTGGACGGAGTTAGATGCTTTATTACAGCAGATGGCGCCTATAGCAGAAACGGTAAGCAATTCCACAATTGTAAACATATACTCACTGAGCTTAAGCCAGTTTTTACCGATAATCCTAATCTTATTCTTGATGGCGAGCTTTATAATCATAGATTTAAAAATAACTTTAACAAAATAATTTCTCTTGTTCGCAAACAAAAACCAACACAACAAGATAAATTTGAATCAGCAAGCTATTTGCAATTTCATTGCTACGATTTGTTTTCTGATTATGTAGATCCTGAACCTGCAAATTTATTTGCTAACTTAAATTTTATTGATCGTACACAAGCTATTACCAATTTTGTTTATTTTTACAAACTTAAATTTACTCGTGAAGTTGACACCAAAGTCATTTACTCCGAGCACGAGCTAAACAAACACCACAAACAAAACAAAGCAAACGGCTACGAAGGCTCTATGCTCAGACAAAACAAACCTTATGAACAAAAACGAAGTTACACACTACAAAAAGTCAAAGACTGGTCGGACACCGAGATCACAATCACTGATTATATTGAAGGCCGCGGCAAATTCAAAAACGGTCTTGGCAAATTCATCGGTATTGATTCAGACGATCGAATAGTCGAAGTACCTTGGCCATCCCTAACAATACTTGATCGTCAAGGCATATGGCACAACAGAGCATCTTATATTGGCAAACAACTAACCTTCGAGTATTTCGAGCGTACACCATCTGGTGCATATCGTTTCCCTCGAGCTAAAGCAATGCGTAGTTATGAGTAAACTTATATGGCAATTATACAACGACAACTTAATTAGTGAAGAAGTAGCAAACAAATTATTAGATAAATTATATGAATAAACCAATTAAATTAACAGGCATGAACGGTAACACTATTAAATTTAAACCTTACCAAATTGGTAATATACCAAACAGCTTTGATAAACATAAAGATAAATACTTTAACAAAGGCGGTATAACTTATATTGAAGAAAAAATTCACTGGTCAGCTTCATTATGAAAATAAAAATAGGCAATAAAACAATTTTATGCACAAGACGAAAAGATCACAAAGATTTTTTATTTGAAAGAATTTTAGAATTAAGAGCTGAAATAATTCAAGAAGTACTTGTAGCCTCACTTGGCAAAAAAATGCCTGTAAAGCTGCTTAAACACAAAGCAGGGCTAATTAGAAAATACAGTAGACGACTAAAAATATTATCATGAGCGTACTTGGAAAACTTATTGTTGATTGCCCAAAATATGGCCACGACGAATTTTTAATTAATACAGAAGTTGCTATACACGTTCAAGAAGCAGCTGTTGCTAATATATTAAAATATTTTTCAGACGAAGCTGTTATTGATTTTGAAGAAATATGTTAAAAAAAACATGGAGAATATGGGCTAAAGCTTTAGGCGAAAAGGCTGCTGATAATGCAGATGCAGTTGCTTTTGTAAGAACTTTATTGATAGCACAAGCTGTTATAACAAATTTATTAATATCTATAAACATTATAATTAACTGGTTATGAGCGCAATACAACAATACAAACATTATTTAAAAACAAACGTATTTAATGTACGTGATAAAATTAAAGCTGATAAGAAAATTAAAAAGAGAAAATGAAAAACTTTAACAAGAAAATATTTTCATTAAATATATCTTCTTTACAGAAAGTTAATTCACCTATTCCTCAAAAGTATTTTAATTTAGCTATAAATATTGCTAATAGTTTTTCAAAAGAATATTCATCAATTGGCGTTATGAATACCAATGATCTTATACAAGAAGCTTGTTATGCTTTATTAAAATCATGGAACAATATCAATTGGGAATATATTGATAGCATAGACGATAAATTAAATCGTAAAAAATCAATAACTAACTTTTTGAAAAAAAGTATTACAGGTTTAGTTAAAGATGAGATTAAGAAGAATATGGATGGCACTAAAAAGCCTATTAAAGGAATATGGGATAATGAAACCAAAACTCGCAGGACTGATGTATTTGGTTTTTTATCTATATTATTTCCAAATTGGTTTGATAATAATGTTTTAACTTTAATAGAAGATGAAGTTTATGATTATGATTATGAGCAGCTAGGTAACTATTTAGAAACATGGTTAGAAAACCATGAACCCAAATACAAAGACATGATTTTAATGTTATACGGTATAGACGATGTTTATTCTAAACCAAAGACTATATCAGAGATAGCAATAAAATTTATGATGAAACCAGAAGCTGTTCGTAAGCAAAAACAAAGATTAATTAATCGCATAAAGCTTAATGAGCAGGCACTCAATGAGTTATCATATTTTGTGGTAACGCATGGAATTAAGTCGTCTTCTCAGGTTTATGATTATGCAGCAAATAATTTAAAAATTTATGCAGATTAGGGTCACTTTTGACTAAAATTGCACTATATTATATATACCTTATGAATACATTTAAAAGTAAACTTAAACTAGTGAATGATAATGTTGACACATTATCTTATATAAGACATTCTAATGATGCTATAAATATAAGTACAGATCTTAAGATGAAAGAAGGCAATTACAATATAAATAACAATAAAGCTGTTTCTTCATCTAAAGATATTAATTTATCATTTGATAGGCTTACAGGTAGAGGTGTTAATGTTAGCACTAAAATTGTAAATGATTATGATAGCATTGATAATCCAGATGATGTTAATACTGTTTTTGCTAAATTAGAAAGCTGCTACAAGCGTAGGTTATTTAAAAAGAATGGTATAGTTTATGACTTACTTAACTAAAGTACACAACAAAATATGAAATCAAGTGATTATATAGATGACAGTGTAAGTTATACCATTGGTGATGGTATCATTACTTATTATAAAAACGGATTATATTACAAACATAAATTTATTGAATCAAATGACAACAGCAGAAAAATTAAGTAAAATTCAAATTGAATTTAAAGCTAAAAAGTCTAGGTTTAATTCTTTTGGTAAATACAACTTCAGGTCAGCTGAAGATATACTAGAAGCATTAAAGCCTATGAATGAAAAATACCGAGTGTATTTTACAATTGATGAAAAGTATATACATACTGATCAATTACCTATCATTGAAACTAAAGCAAGCATGTTTGATATAGACGAAAATAATGCTATACATTCAACCGCTATTGTAGGTGTTGATTTGCATCAAAAAGGTATGGCAACTCCTCAACAGTTTGGGAGTGCCTCTAGCTACGCTAAAAAGTATGCCTTAGGTAATCTATTATTAATAGACGATACTGCGGATGCGGATGCTACAAACGATCATGGGGCTACACGCAAGCCTAAGATTACTTCCAGTAATATTGATAAAGCTAAAAAGTTCTTATCAAACGGTGGCTTACTTAAAACATTACAAGATAAATATGATATAGAGCCTGAAGCTCTTAAACAATTACAGAATGGATAGACAAGAGACGTTAAATAAATTGCGTGATGATGAGAGTTATTACGGTGAGTTTGGAAAACAATACCTAAGTAATTCTGATATATCGGCATTATTAAATAATCCTCTTGATTTTAAGAAGCAAATGCCACCGACTGCTGCACTAGTAATTGGTGGTTATTTTCACACATGCATCCTTGAGCCTCATAAGCTTGATAAGTACAAAATAATTAAATCTAGTACACGCAACACAAAAGCGTATAAAGAACTTTCAGACGGAGATATTTGTTTATTAGAGCATGAGGCTGACAATATCCAATTAATGAGAGAAACAGTTTTAGACAATGAACTGTTTAAAGATTTAATCCAAGAAGGTGAAGTTGAATATGAAGTACCTGGCTTAGTAGAGCTCGAGGGCATGACGTGGAAAGGTAAAGCGGATATTGTAAATCATTCGCATCAATTAGTAATTGATTTAAAGACTACTGGAAATATTAATGCGTTTCAAAGTAGCGCTTATAAATATAATTACGATAGTCAGGCATACATATATTCAAAAATGTTTGGCTACGAACTTGTTTTTATTGTAATTGATAAAAACACTAAGCAGCTTGGTTTATTTGATTGCAGTGATAAATTTATGCACTCAGGTTCAAACAAAGTTGCTCGAGCCGTACAGGCTTATAACGAATTTTTTGTAAATGGCGAAGGAGATTTTAGCCAATATTATATCTCCAAAACACTTTAATTTTATTTATTATGGCAAGAACAAGAAAACAAACTTGTAATGTTACAGGAGTAACAACTAGTGTAAACAATTTTTACAGCAAACAGAATCATGTTAAAGCTGTAGACAATTTGCGTAGAACTACTGGCGCTAACAAAGACCAGTTAAGAAGAATGTTTAATCAATTAGCTACATACTAATGGCAAGTATTATTTCAGCAAACATTGACTTAACCAAAATTGATAAGTCAAAAATTTACGAAGGTAAAAAGGGTAAGTACTACCCAATTACTATTGTTCTTAATGATGAGCCTGGTCAATACGGTGACTCTGGTTATATTCAAACAGAACAAACTAAAGAGGAACGTGATGCTAAGCAACCTAAAAGTTATTTAGGTAACGTTAAAGTAGTCTGGACTAATGGCGAGAATGTTACTACCGCTGCTAGAGAAGATTCACCTCAACAAGGTTCTATGCAAGCGCAAGCTCCTGCAGAGCCTGATCTTCCTTTCTAATGAATGAAGATTTTGACTTTTTGCACGTCGAATATGACGAAGACGGTGAAATAACTTTAATTGAAGATTAGATGAATACAACAGAGATCAATGGATTTACGATTGACCAGTTCAATCAATATGACCTTGAAGTTGGTAAGAAGGAAGGTGTATGCCCTAAATGCTCACATGATAGGAAACCTGAAAATCGTAAAGCAAAATGCGCTATGTATGATTGGGAACGTGGTCTCGGCACTTGTATGAATTGCGATGAAGTATTTCAACTGCACACCTTTAAACGCAAAGGTGGTAGTGATAAGGTTTATGTTAGACCTGAGTGGAAAAATACCACTGAGTTATCTGACAAGGCTATTAAATGGTTTGAGGGTAGAGGTATTTCACAATCTACCCTTAACCGTTTAAAAGTATCTGAGGGGGTAGAATGGATGCCTCAAACAAGCAAGAATGAAAATACTATTCAATTTAATTATTTTATAAATAACGAATTAATAAATATAAAATATAGAGATGGTAGAAAAAACTTTAAACTTGTTAAAGACGCAGAAAAAGTATTCTATAATCTTGATAATATTGTTGGCCATGACTGGTGCGTTATTGTGGAGGGCGAAATGGATGCTCTTAGTCTTTACGAAGCTGGTATACATAATGTGGTTTCCGTACCCAATGGTGCTACACTTAATAGGCTTAACCTTGATTATCTTGATAACTGTATTGAGTATTTTGATGATAAATCAAAGATCATACTCGCTACAGACGCTGATGAAGCTGGTCAAAACTTACAACAAGAGCTTATACGTCGCTTTGGGGCGGAAATATGCTGGTTGGCAAGTTTCGGAGAGTATAAAGATGCTAATGACCTTATTATTGCTGATGGCAGGAACGCTCTTTGCGATGCTATACATAATGCACAACCCGTTCCTTTAGAGAACGTTGTAACAATAGGAGATATAAATGAGGAACTTGAGGAATTTATTTATGAAGGTTTTAAACCTGGGTATCAAATCGGTCTTGATAACTTTGATAGCATATTCAGTACTTACACAGGGCAATTCATCACCGTTACAGGAGTGCCTAGTTCTGGTAAGTCTGATTTTGTTGATCGAATGGCGGTGGGTTACCAAATGAAGTACGGCTGGAAAACAGCATTTGCTTCACCAGAAAATAAACCTACATTTTTACATGCACACAAACTAATTAGAAAGATCGGTGGTTGGATGCCTAAAGAAAGTGATTTAGGAACCGAAAAGTGGAATCGTTGCTTTGAAGTTGTAGATGATAATTTCTATTTCATAGAAGCAGAACGATATGACTTAGACACAGTTCTTAAAAAAGGTGCTGAGTTAGTTAAAAGAAAAGGCATTAAATGCTTAGTTATTGATCCTTATAATAAGGTTAAAATGAAAGGTGCTTCTGATATGTCTATACCAGACGCAACAATGGAATATTTAGCTAGAATTGAAGCTTTTGCAAAAAAGTATGATGTTTTAGTAATTGTTGTAGCGCACCCAACTAAAATGTACAAAAAAGATGATGGCACTATTGATGAACCTACTATGTATAATATTAAAGGTGGTGGTGAATGGTATGACGCATCTTATCACGGGTTGTTAGTCCATAGAGATTATACTAACAATTCTGTAAAAGTTAAAGTACTTAAAGTAAAATTTCAAAACCTGGGTGAGAATCAAGCAGAAGCACATTTTAAATGGAATCATGCTTCTGGTGACTATATGCCTTTAACTACTTTTAGCAATGAAACAATGCCTTGGGACTAATGGCAAAGAAAAAAGAAAACTGGATGCCACAATATCTTCCAACACAAGAAGAAAACAAAGCTTATATTTATTGTGTTAAAAATAATATAAGAATATCACCAATTGGAATGCAAGGCGAAATTGGTAAATGGAGAATAGGTATTAATGTTGGGCCATATGTAAAAGGTGAAAAAACTAACATAGCGCCTCATATATATGATAAACATACTATATGGCCTAGTTATTACGAAATGTGTAAATATTATTATGATAAACGTACAAGATGAATACAGAGGACTATTATCAGGTGTACTCCACGGTGGAGCACAAAAAGAGGATAGAACAAAGACTGGGACGCAAGCTGTCTTTGGAAGAATGCTTCGACATGACATGGAACTTGGGTTTCCATTGTTAACAACTAAAAAAATATTTTTCAAACATGCAGTTACGGAACTATTATGGATCTTACAGGGACGCACTGATATTGCTTACCTCAACGACCACGGTCTTACTTACTGGGATGCTGATTATAAGCGATCAGGTAGAACTGATGGTACGCTTGGCCCTGTTTACGGGCATCAGCTTAGGAACTTCAATGGTGTTGATCAGCTTGAAAAAATACTCAAGCAAATTAAACAAGAGCCAACCTCAAGGCGCATTATGGCAAGCTTATGGAATCCCAATGATATGGACGATATGGCATTACCTCCTTGTCATTATGGCTTTCAAATATATATAAACGATGGAAAACTTGATTTATTATGGACACAACGATCCGCTGATGTTTTTCTTGGTTTGCCTTATGATTTTGCCATGTATGGTTTATTATTACTTATGCTGGCAAAAGGATCAGGTTATAGACCTGGGAGGCTTACTGCTTCACTTGGTGATTGTCACCTTTACAATAACCATATCGAACAAGCTAAGCAGCAGTTATCCCGTGATTTTAGGAAACTTCCTAGTGTGGGAATTGATTTTGGATTATCTATTGAAGGAGGGGCAGGAAACTTTATAAGAATACCAACACACAAAATGATTCATTTAGTAAATTATAATCCTCATGAGCCAATCAAAGCAGAACTCAACGTCGGAATTTGAATACTGGTTTAAAAAAAATAACTATATGGGCGAATTCTTAAGTAAAAAAAGTTTAAATATAATTGATAAATTAAATAAAAAAAAATGAAAAAAATATTATTTTTATTATTTCCAATAATTTCATTTGCTCAAAGCGAAAGTGAAATAAAAGCTTTAGATTTTCAAAATACAATTAGATTTTATAATTTTTTAGACCCTTTAGCATATTGTGATACTTTATCTACCAACGCCCAAGAATGGGCTGAACATTTAGCTAAAACTGATAACCTTAGAGTAAGTAAAGATGTTTTTGGAGAAAATGTTTATAGTGTAAAAAAAATATCTAAAACGATAATGCCAAATTTTAATCATGCTGTAGATGCTGCTGTTTTTTGGGTAACAACAAACGAGGATGCTTTAGAACAAATTATAAATCCTGAAGCTACAAAGATTGGTTTTGGCATTTCTGAAAATAAATATAAATATTTTATCGTAGCTAAATATAATAATATAATAGAATAATATGGAAACAACGCTAAGCAAAGGTAAATATAAGATTTACCATATACCAGGAGTTAAGATTGGTTGTACAACAAGTATTCAAAGGCGTATAATTGAAGCACAGGGTTATAAGCCCGGTGAGTTTGAAATACTATTTGAAACAGACAACGTAGCTGAAGCATCAAGAGTAGAGCGTACTCTTCAAGAAGATTTAGGTTACAAGGTTGATAGAAAACTTTATAAAGATTTATTTAAAAAGACTATGAATAAGCACAGCTCATCACCCACAACAACTACATTTAAAACATCTTCTAAAGACTTAGACGCAAGTTTTTTAGCAGACTTAGAAATAAAAACACAATATGGCACATTTAAACTTGATTCAACCGATAAAATTGATTGGGTTATATCTAATGTACATAATAGTCAATTTGGTCCTAACTCCTGTTATATTTATAATAAAGCTATGGCTGAAGCGGGGGAATTCCAAACATTAACTAAAGAAAAGTTATATTCTCACCAAGATCAATTTGAATTGATTAGAGAGTGGGCTAAAGAAAGAGGCTTATATGACAAAGGAGATATTAAAACACAACTAATTAAATTATATGAAGAATCAGGAGAGCTATCCCAAGCTATACTTAAAGATGATAAGGCAGGTATTATTGATGCTATTGGTGATAGCGTTGTTGTTCTTACTAATCTTGCCCACCTTGTCGGTACCGATATTGAAGTTTGCATTAAGTCTGCTTATGATGAAATATCTAACAGAACTGGTAGAATGATTAACGGAACATTTGTAAAAGATGCGTGATAAAATTATACAACAAGTAGTAAGTAAGATACAAAAACGATCTGATGTTGGCTTTAAAAAGTACGGCGTAACACTTAACGACGATAACCAACCATTAGATGCGTGGCTTAACCATTTACAAGAAGAACTTATGGATGCAGTTAATTATATTGAAAAAGCTCGTATGTCATTGCGCGAAGAAATTGAAGAGTGTTATGTTAAAGACCTAGAAGTTGATTCAGAGCTTATCTCTGCATATCCAGATCCTGGACCACCTGACCAATTAGGTTATAATATAAATAAAACATGGGCAACTAATCATACATGAGACGAAAGAAAAATAAAAAGCGTGGTCCTGTAACGGCAAAAAAAATAACATATGACGGTATTAATTTTGCATCAGGCCTTGAGCGTTACACTTATATGGCTTTAAAAAAAGAAAAATTATTTGAATATTATGAAGGTGAAGTTTTCCAGCTTATCGAAAGTTTTAATTTTTCAAATGAGTCTTATGAAAAACAAGCAAACGGGAAAGGTGATTACACTAACCGAGGGAGCAAAAAAGTGCTGGGCATTAAATATACGCCTGACTTTACTGGAAAAGATTATATAATAGAATGCAAAGGGCGGGCTAATGAATCTTTCCCTTTGCGGTGGAAATTATTTAAATTATGGCTTACAAAAAACAATATTGGAAAGACACTTTACAAACCGCAAAACCAGAAAGAAGTGGACTTAACAGTTCAAATGATCAAGAACAACAGAAAAAACAAGCGCGAATAATGTACAATAGGCGAAAGCTAGAAAAAGATATTAAAAGGTATATTAAAAATGACAGAATCAACGGAGAAGCAATCGAAAGAATTGGAAGACAGCATGGATTTTACATTGAAGAGTCACCATTCAGAAAGAATAGAGTATCACATGAAGATGCTTAACTATTATTTAAAAGAAGAAAAATTATGGGATGGGAGTTATCATTAGGATTATATCCGGGAATAGTGGTGGGGTTAAGAAGTTATATTAATGAAACCACTACAGATCACGTGCTATACATACCATTTGTAGAATTATGTTTAACAATATATAAGGATGAATAAAGTGGAAGAATACGTGTTAAAGAGATACCCTAAAAGATTTAAAAATAAAAAAATTTTAATAAAAGAATTTGATAGCCATTATGAGGTTAATCACAATAAAGACGCAAGTCCAATTATATTAAGTAAAGGCATATGAAAGAGTCAAAATTAATTGAAATGCAAAACAAGCTGGAGTCCTTAGGGGCGGCTGTAAATAAACTTATTAATGAAGTAGCTAATTTAAAAGATCTTAGTGTTGGAACACTAGAGTTAGTCAAGAGATTACCCGACTACGAAAAAGCTTTAGAAATATTAAAAGATAACTATAAAAAGAAAGAAGAGAATGAGTCTATTCAAGGAGAGGATACCGTATAAACCTTTTGAATACCCTGAGTATTATAATGACGGCTGGCTAAAGCAAGCGCAAGCATTTTGGTTACATACAGAAATACCAATGTCTGGCGACGTTAAAGATTGGAATGAAAAGTTAACTAAAGAAGAAAAAAACTTAGTTGGCAACATACTCTTAGGCTTTGCGCAAACAGAATGTGCAGTGTCTGATTATTGGACGCAAAAGGTTGTTGGTTGGTTTCCTAAGCATGAGATCCAACAGATGGCTATGATGTTTGGTAGTCAAGAAACAATACACGCTGTGGCGTATAGTTATTTAAATGAAACATTAGGTCTTGAAAACTTTGAAGCATTTTTACAAGATGAAGCAACTATGGAAAGATTTGATAACCTCGTCGCTTATAAAGGAAATGAGCTGGTTGGTATCGCAAAGTCCTTGGCTATTTTTTCTGCTTTTGCTGAAGGAGTTAGTCTTTATTCTGCTTTTGCTGTATTATATTCTTTTCAATTAAGAAATTTGTTAAAAGGTATTGGGCAGCAAATGAAGTGGTCTGTAAGAGATGAATCATTACACAGTAAAATGGGTTGTAGGTTGTTTAATCATATGTGTAAAGAGATGCCTAACTTATTAGAAGAATGTAGAGATGACGTTATTGCAGCAGCAACATCAATGCTTAAAGCAGAAGAAAAGTATATTGATAAAATGTTCGAACTTGGAGACATTGAAAACCTTAAAGCTTATGACCTTAAACAATTCATTAGAAAACGTCTCAATGAAAAATTACAAGAACTTGGTTACTTCGACCTCGGGGAGTACTTTGCTTTTAACAAAAAAGGAGCAGAAAACCTCGACTGGTTCTATCACCTTACTGGTGGTCATACTCATACTGACTTTTTTGCTGTCAGGCCAACGGACTATTCTAAAGCAAACGAGGGAGAAGACTTTGAAGATATTTGGTAATGAAAATTTGTAACAAATGCTTAAAGAGCAAAAGCGAAGACAAGTTTAGAAATGATAAAAAAACTTGTAGACAATGCGAGTGGAGGTTTGGGCAAAGGTGGTTAAGAGTTTTAGTAAAAGAACGCAAGCTCAGTCCTTTAGAAAGAATAGTTAACAGGCTTGGTTATATGGGTGCTGCATTTATAATGATGTCTCCATATTTATTATCTTATGGTAAAGTTGGTGCAATAACATATATATTCGGTGGTATGCTTTGCACACCCCAAGTTTGGGTGGCTAAGCAGTGGAACTTAGTAGTGGTTAATTTAAATGTAACATTAGGTTATTTAATTTATTTATACAATTTATAATGTGGAATAATGAGTGGAAAAAAGGTGAAGACTACCCCAGCTGGGGAGATACCGAAGTATACAAGAAGACTATATCCGGGGGATATTTGGTTAACGGAGAATCCCCCAAAGACGCATATTGGCGAGTCTCAAAAACAGTAGCTAAGCGTTTATATAAGCCAGAACTGGCTGAAAAGTTTTTTGAGTATATATGGCAAGGTTGGTTGTGTTTAGCGTCTCCTGTGCTGTCTAATACAGGTACAGACAGAGGTTTACCAATTAGTTGCTTTGGTATTGACGTAGCGGATAGTATACAAGATATTGGTAATAAAAATTTAGAAATGATGCTCCTAGCGAAGCACGGCGGAGGAGTTGGGATAGGCATCAATCAAATAAGACCCGCTGGTAAAAGAATAACAGGTAATGGAACTTCAGACGGCGTTGTCCCTTTTTGCAAAATCTACGACTCAACTATACTCGCAACCAACCAAGGTAGCGTTAGAAGAGGAGCTGCATCAGTTAATATCAATATTGAACACGATGACTTCCTCGATTGGATTGAAATTAGGGAACCAAAGGGAGACGTCAATAGACAATCTCTTAACCTACACCAGTGTGCTGTCGTTGGCGATAAGTTTATGCGAAGACTTGAAACGGGAGATCAAGACGCTAGGCAAAGATGGTCGAAGCTACTCCAAAAGCGTAAAGCAACTGGTGAGCCATATATCCTTTTTAAAGGCAACACGAACAAGTCTAATCCAGAAGCATATAAGAAAAATAGTTTAAAGGTACATATGACTAATATATGTAGTGAGATTACGCTACATACAGATGAAAGTCATAGCTTTGTTTGCTGCTTATCGTCTTTGAATTTAGATAAATATGATGAATGGAAGAATACGAATTTGATTTACGACGCAACATGGTTCCTGGACGGTGTGCTAGAAGAGTTTATCCAGAGAGCGAAGAATATGAAGGGATTCGAGAACTCTGTACGCAGTGCGGAGAAAGGCAGGGCACTTGGACTTGGTGTCCTTGGTTGGCACAGCCTGCTGCAGAAAAACGGAATTTCTTTCGAAGGGTTATTAGCACAATTCAAAACGCGCGAAATATTTTCAAAAATAAAAATTGAAACCGAAAGAGCCTCAAGAGCATTAGCTGAAGTGTATGGTGAACCGCTGTGGTGTTCTGGAACTGGATTTAGAAATACGCACTTAAGAGCTGTAGCTCCAACTGTATCTAATTCAAAACTATCGGGTAATGTTTCACCTGGTATTGAGCCATGGGCTGCTAATGTATTTACAGAGCAATCTGCTAAAGGAACATTTATACGTAAAAATAAAGAACTTAAAAAAGTATTAAGAAAAATTGGTATCGATAATAAAGAAACTTGGGATAAGATTCTGGAAGATGGTGGATCCGTTCAAGGAATTAAACAACTTGACGGATGGTATTACGATCACGGAGGAAGACTTACTGAAGAAGAAGGAGAGCCTGTAAAAAGTGTATTTAAAACATTCAAAGAGATAAATCAATTAGAACTGGTTAGACAGGCTGGCATAAGACAAGACTATATAGATCAGTCTGTAAGTTTAAACTTAGCGTTCCCTTCTGAGGCAACCCCTAAGTGGATGAATCAAGTACACTTTGAGGCATGGAAACGTGGAATTAAAACATTATATTATGTACGAACAGAAAGCGTCTTACGCGGCGACATTGCTGCTGCGGCTATGGATCCTGATTGCTTGTCTTGCGACGGTTAGTTGTGAAGATGAAGAGGATTACTGTGTGATAACATTAACGACTGTATGGGATGAGTCAACGAACACCTATGTTACAATAGAAGAATCTTATTGCGAATATTATTAATTAAATTTTATATTATGACACTTAAACAAAAAGTACAAAAATTAGAAGCTGAATTGCTTGAAGCTAAGCAAAAAGCAGCTGATGTTATCTTAGACACAAAAGATAATGTATTCACTCAAAAAGAACTTAAAAAAATTAGGTTTCTTGAGGGGTGGGCAATAATCGGACCTATTGCAGGTTTAGGTATTGGTTTACTATTTTAAATAATTAAAGGGGATGACGCCGTAATTGGTATCATCCCCTTTTTTTTAATTAAACCTCCAAGTCATCTAAATATGACATATTGCCTAATGTAGAATTTGGTGCGTTAGCCATTGATTCAAAAAGACTTTTATATTTTTTGGTATTGCTTTCTGTATCTATTTTATTAGATTTTTGTTGATCGCTTACGATATTACTTTCAGCGTTTTCATCATTATTCTTTTTGTAATTTTCGTAATCTTTAGTGTTAAATTCACCTCTATTCATTTCAACACCAGCTAAGTTAGCTGCAAAGTTCTTTAAAAACTGTTTTCTACTAGCTTTTCTTTGTCCTTGCAATTCTTTAGCTTGGTCAAAAGTAATATCTTTTCTTAAGGCTATTCTTTCCGCGCGATTATCTTGTCTTTCTTTTCTTTTTTCTGATCTTTTAGCTATTCTTTTATTTTTATTAGAAATATTAGGATCATCAAAATATTTTGATTCAGGCTTTTTATTTTCTTTTGTT
>Ga0209631_10002875_pt1 | contig 20240 bp, 22 predicted proteins | sample COG_08_FD_184752 | JGI IMG/M metagenome (GOLD analysis project Ga0209631, IMG submission 184752) | Pelagic Microbial community sample from North Sea - COGITO 998_met_08 (SPAdes) (version 2) | ecosystem: Environmental > Aquatic > Marine > Neritic zone/Coastal water | place: Helgoland, sampling...
TAACATCGTGTCGGTAACATAATATCTTTGGAGAGGTACCGAATTATCTGGTCTGTGAGTATCATCCTATTTTAAATCATCTTTAAAAATTGGGTCTCAATTTTTAAATGTGAAATTTTAACGATAATTACTAAAATACCTCGTATGAGTATTTAGTTAGAGAAGGCGAGACCACCCATGCCTGATTGGATACGGAGGACGTTGTAGTTGGTCGCGAACATGTGGAGGTTGGTCGCGTTAAGGGCGCCGGCCGTGGTGATGGACACCTGCGCGTTGTCGATGCGGCTGAAGTTGCACGTGCCGGTAGGCTGGTGTTCTTCGGGTTTCAATGCGAAAGAGTAACTATACACACCGGGGAAGGGGGAACCGGTGAAGTGGTGGTAGGGCTGCACCTGGTTGAAGTACTTACCACCCTGAGCCTTGAAGCGGTCCTGACCGTTCAGGACGAGCTTGAAGTCGGTCATCGCACCCTGAGCCTCCTCGGTCCAGGCCACACGATCGGTAACAGCGGCAGTGCCGGTACCACCGGTGATGACCATGGGGACACCGGTAGCGCCAGTGATGGGCATGGTGTTCCTGGAGGTGTCGGAGACGGAGAAGGGGTCGGCGGAAAGAGCGATCTTACCGACGCCAGCATCCTTACCGAAGTTCCAGAGAGAGTCCGCGCCGGTGCCGGAAAGGCACCACATCAGGCTCTTGACCGGATGATTGAACGAGAGACGAATCTGCTTGGTTCCGGTGGCTTCAACTGTATCAACACCAGTGTGTTGCGTCTGCTCAATTAGGTATTCGTGACCTTTCTGGGCAAAACGCCTACGTTCTTCAGTGTCGAGGTAGATGTAATTGGCATATACCTTGAAGGTGCCGGGGTTGCAGTAGGTGGTGAAGTCGGACGCGAGGTCGAAGTCCACACGAACTTCGTGGTATTGAAGTGCGATGAGCGGCAGCGCGAGCCCCGGGTTCCTGTTGAAGAAGAACAGGAGGGGGAGGAACACCTTGTTGCCGTCGCTGGCGGTCGTCATCTTGGAGTACTGAGCCTTCTTCGCCTCGTCGTAGTACAGCTCGGAGTAGAGACGCCAGTACTTCTGGTAGAGTTTGTCCACCCTTTGACCCCCCACTGATAATTCTACGGAGGAGACAGCACGCTCGGCGATCCAGCAAGAGACACCGTCGGAAGCCGCGTTGGACTCGAGCTCCACGTACATTTCGCCGACGAGGTCACCGTTACGGGCGATGGTCACGGAGACGCGACCGGAGTTGCCGGGGTTGCCGTTGAGGGTCTGCTCGATGTTCTCCATAGCGAAGTTGGTATGGCGCTTGTACTTGGCCTGGTAGAAGGTAACTTCGGGGTTACCGGTGAGGTACACGTCCTGCGCGCCGTAGGCGACTAACTGCATGAGTCCGCCAGCCATTTTGAAAGTTGTTGTACTATAAGCAGAGAAAATAATTTTGGACCATGTCCACGCGCGCGGAAATTTTCGTCTCGATTTTTCTCAGTAGATTTTAAATGTCTACCAAGCCGCAGCCTGAAGAAATTCCCGAAGACCAGATGGAGGAAGGCGAGATCATCGACGACGACGAGGAGATCGACGACGACGAACTCATGGAATTCGAAGATGAAGTTGACATCGCGTCTCTGATGACATCGCTCCTCGCGACCGACGAGGGCGACACGATCTGCACCGCTCTGGTCGCGATCGGGCAGCAGCTTCAGACCCAAAATAGGATACTGGTTAAAATTTTCAGCGAACTTAAGGGATAAAATCAGTTAAGGAGAAATTTTGTATAATATGTAACATGGAAGAACTTCACTTCATCGATGACGAACCGGATCGCTACCAAGCACTACTGGAGCTGGAGAAACGGTCAATCGAGTCTATGAATGTTGAACAAATAATCTCAACCCTAGAAATTTTTGAAAATGCTTGGGATCTCAGGCGGAGCTGTCATCGCAACGCCCGCGAGTTGGGGTACAGACAATTCATCCACAAGGACCACTGGGACCACAATGGCGAACCCCTCATTTCAAAAATAGACATTCGTGCCATAAAAGGAATCAAAGATCGTCAGAGGCGGTACCTTCTCAACCTTCGAACGAGGATGGGTGTTCTGAACATAAAAAACAAACCAGACGAAGACGGTATCACCCTCTTGAAGAGGGTCAACTCGGTCGGAAAACAACTCAAAGATGGTTTTGACAACGTCAGGCGCCACTGGAACGCTTTCGAACGTGTAGTCAACCCCACGGCCGAACCTCTCATCAGCTGCTTCTCCGACCCCCTTGCCATGGACGAAGACGAAGTCGAGAAGTGCAGTCCGTACCAGAAGTGCATCATCCATTCCCTGGAGGAGGCGCACAGACAGGGATTGAGACGATACCATGACTCGTGTTACGAAGAGATTCGCAGTCCTTCCGGATACGGCACGCGCGCTTGGAAACCCAAGTTCGAAATCATCCAGTTTGTGTATTCTCTCGCACCGAAAGATGATGAGTTTGAAAATTGGAAAAATTTCACGAGTAAAGGTGGTTGTTACAAGGACGTGGCCAATCACCTGACTAACTGCTACGATCCCCAGTTTCCGGCCATAGAGAAGAGGAGACACGTTTGGTCGTTTCGCAACGGTCTCTTCTGTGGAAAAGAGGACGGCCCACAAAACAAAGGTCATCCGACCTGCAAGTTTTACCCGTACGACAGCCACGACTTTCGAGTCCTGGACCCTTCCATCATCTCCTGTAAGTATTTCGATCAAGACTTTATCGACTTTTCGCATATCGACGATTGGTTCCATATCCCCACACCCAACTTCGACACCATCCTACAATACCAGGGTTTCGAAGAGGATGTGCAAAAGTGGGCCTACGTGATGGGAGGTAGGTTATGCTACGACGTTTCAGAATTAGACAAGTGGCAGGTTATACCGTTCATGAAAGGAATCGCGAGAAGTGGAAAGAGTACCCTGATAAACAACGTCTTTCAGCGTTTTTATCAAAGCGAAGATGTGAAGACACTTGGCAACAACATCGAGCGAAAGTTCGGGCTTTCGGCAATCAAGGACGCGCTGATGTTCGTCGCGCCGGAGGTCAAAGGTGACCTGGCACTCGAACAGGCGGAGTTCCAGTCGCTCGTTTCGGGTGAGGGGATCGCGATCAACGTCAAGAACAAGACGGCGCAGAGCCTCCCAAACTGGAAAGTTCCCGGTATTCTGGGCGGCAACGAAGTTCCCAACTGGAACGATAAATCCGGTTCCGTCCTTCGTCGTATTCTTCCCTGGAACTTTACGAAGCAGGTACAGGAGGCGGATCCCAACCTAGACAAAAAGCTCGCGGCCGAGCTTCCGGCGATCCTGTGCAAATGCATCCGCGGGTACCTCGAATATTCCGAGAAGTACAGCGGCCGAGATATTTGGAATGTAGTTCCCCCGTACTTCAAAATTATCCAGAACCAAGTGGCTATGGTGGCGAATACCCTTCATCACTTCCTGAACTCGGTGCGTGTTATCAAGGAGGAGGGTAAGTTCGTACCCGAGGACATCTTTCATCAGGCGTACAACTCACACTGCGCGCGCTCACTCAAGGGTAAGAAGCCGGATCTGTTCAATCCGGATTTTTACATTGGACCGTTCTCCACGTATGGAATCACTGTCAGGACCTGTGCGATCAATTACAATGGCCGCGAGTACCCAGCTCAGCCCGTGTTTTTCGGGGTCGATGTGATCGAGGAGGAATTGATGATTGGCAACAATCACTAAAAAAATCTGTCTGTATAGTAATATGGACGCTCGGAACTTCGTCAAAGAGTCCGGTTTCAAGGTTCAGACCGAGAATGAAACCGCGAGACGCGCGCGAATGGCTCGAAGGGAGGATATCGTGCGTAAACAACTCCTCCGTGATCCCACCCCCATCACGACTCCTCCTCCACCACGACCACAACCCATGTGTCGAAACCCTCTCGAGAACGAGTTCTCCCCTCGACCCGCACCACCCGTGATCGTTAGGGCTGCACCGATCCCACCTCCGGCTCAACCTAGAGTTAGAACTGTCATTAAATATAAGATTGTGCGACGTCCCGTTAGAACCACACATCATCACGACGACGATGCGATTCGTAATCAACTCAAGCGCTGCTTCGGGTGCAAGTGGATGCGTCGTTACAAACCAAACCTGACCAGGGATATGTGGAGGGTGAAACGTGAACTCGCCAACGGTGGTAGCGCCAGGGAGGTGGAGCGTCGTATGGTCAACCACTGGAAGCGAATCCGGATGAAAAAGTTAGAAAAGATCTACTTGATGAAAAACGCCTCCGTGCGTGGAATTCCCTATCACTCCCGAAACGCGTGGCGAGACGCCGTCTCCAATTATATAATGAACTATAAGAGGACACATAATCGTCGCTCTCCCACCAAAAAGCGTATGCGACTTTACAAGAAAAGGTGGTTAAAAAGGAGACGCGAGGAATTGAAAAATGCAACTTCTGCAAAGCGTAGACGAAAGGCTTCGACTGGGCGTAAGAAGGTACGGGCACGGCGTTAGAGTCCGGGCACCCAAACATTCGTGGATGGAGATGTGCAGAGAAGAACTTCTTGACGCGTTCATATATATCATTGCCGATTACATACGCTACAAGGGTATTATATCTAATGGACGAGATGACAACGAGCTCATAAGATCCGTAGCTAATAACTGGTCGGAAATAGACAGCTCACAACACAGGATGCTCCTATGGAATCTCATCAGGATGTTGGACAACGAACTCTTCTGTGATGTACATCGCAACGTTTGTCATGACTAAGTTGACAACATCTATCAAACGTGGATGTCAAAAACATCTTATTCTTCTATTTATAGTTTTCGTCGGTTCCGCGAGTTGCTTAAGATGGATCGTATGGTAGCTAAAGGTGAACTCTGGGAACGTCTCCTTTATTTTTTTTGAGATTGCGTTCCCCTGCTGCGAGTACGGAATGCCGGTACAGACCGCATTCTGCTCCAGTCCCAAAAGTTGGTTCTCCATGTCGACGAAATCCTTCAGCTTTTGGGCACTGACACCGCCTCTGTGCATATTGTGATACATCGCGTCGCTCTCTCCATCACTGAGGTGGAAGAAGCGAGACCCCTGAACAGACTGTTTCTCGTGCATAAGACAAAGTATCACGAGAAAGAGTATGACGATGTGTAACATCCTTACTACTTAACTATATTTTTTCACAGCCTCCTCGTATTCACCCTTCTTCACGTAGGTCAATTTACCATTCGCGGGAAAATGTAATGGCATCTCGAAATCCGCCATTCGCTTCGCCCAACACCTTGTCATATTCGCGTCGAACACCACAGCTTTACAACCGTCGTCCAACGCGCAGTGGTTGAGGCACTTATCCTTATCATATTCGTACGTGGGATCGGGTGCGCCGGGGTGATAATGATATATATCACCCGCACCGTAATCCACGTTGCGCAGGAGTTTAAACTTTGCCTTCTTCTCCGGTTTCTTCTCTTCCTCAACCAAGAACATCTTCTCATCATCGAACGGTCTGGGTTCAACTTCATCGACGAACCCTTCTTCCTCCTCCTCCACAGGATCGGTATCTGTTATCATCACCGCACTGGCCGCGGATGATGACAGTATGCAACACATGCAGCATACTAACATGATCAACACCGCGGTTGTCGCGTCCATTACTCTTTGTAAATATTTTTTACTTGATGCCGTTATATCCGATCCCAGTTCGACGAATTTGTTCCTCCTATATAATCATATTTTCTGTTAGCGTGACCAGGCGTGCAGAATTGTTGCATTGTATTAGTCGGCACACACATATTCATCAGCTTATCGGAGCAGCACCTACCTTTAGGGCAGTACCCAGGACTGGGACTTCCGTCGGTACCGCACTTTAAGTTAGTACTTGCATATATGGTATTATCCTGTGGTAAGAAACATGCGAAACCGGTGCAGCCCTCCTCCTTTTTCTTCTCCGCCTTGACGGTAGTTGAAGCCGGTTTGTTTTTTTTGGACCAGAATTTAGTCCGCTTCCCGTGATATTTAGCGTTGTTCTTATTCACACCGGTTGTCGAACATGCTTTTCCACTTTCCCGACATAGTTTTGAGGGATACGTGCAACAGAAATTATCCGGACACCGAGCCTTGTAAGGTCGGGCTCGAGTACCACATTTCCCGTTTGTGCTGACCTTCTCTTCTGGTTTGGGTGGAGGAGGGGGAGGAGGTGGCGGTTTCCATTCATCTTTCCTTGCATTGTAATCCGAGGGTAACACCCTTTTCCAGTACAAACCTCCACCCGCGTACTGATTGTTGTTGTCGTCGTTATCGACCCATCTTTCACCCGGTGCTTTGCTTAAACAACTTTTCTTCAGCCACGGTGCGTCGACGCACGCTGGGTCGGTCCCTTTCCCATTATTACCCGTATACACCCGACATTTGTATTGGTCGTTGGTTCGCCAAACGGACATTCCGACTGATTTATATGCCCGTACTTTCGTCTTCTGGTGTTCCCGAAACAATTCCTCAGACTTTTCTGAGCACTTATCCGCATACTTGAGTGGAGCCTGACCACCGTACGTGCCCATACCGTGTTCAGAGCCGAGGTTGAAATCCTGAGACTCCCACCCACTCTTATCTTCCCTCACTATCACCGGTCGACCCTGTAGGTATCTTGTACCACGATCACCCATACTAGTAGACACCTGCACGGAATTTATCGTATCCGCATTCTTTGGGATGTCACACGCTCCTGTTTTCTCGTAGTATGTATTTTTGATTTTAAATCGTTTCGAATCGGGTAAAGTGTCGTACCTACCTTTCAATATTTCTTCTTGTTCATCGTCGAAGGTGTACACGCAATCACACGTACCGTCCATCTTATTTGAGAGTAGGATGGAACGATTCTGATTGTTCCCGCAGTTGAACCTGGGGGGTTTAGGTGGTGGAGGTGGTGGAGGGGGAGGAGGTGGTGGAGGGGGAGGAGGTGGTGGAGGTGGTGGAGGTGGAGGTGGAGGTTTGCTACGTTTGTTGGCCCAACTCTTATCCTGACCGGTACCCTTGGATTTGGTTTTGCAGTTGTCGTAATCGTACAGGGTAAACCTCGAGTCTTTCATCACCGAAGTGAATTTACAGTCGTTCGTATCTTCACATTTCTTGGCTGCATCTTGTGCGTATTTCAGATAGAGGCGATCGCTGAACTTACCAGCTTTGGGTTGGACCTTTGTGCTCTCGTACATCGGTTTTCCGTCGCACGTTCCCTCACCGACTGCCCTGTACCCGTCCTTGTCGGGATTCCAAGGGGGGATACCCGCCACGCTGGGATCCTTCTTTTTCCACGTCTTCACTCCCGAGATTTGATGGAACAGTGGCGTCTTCTCACACGTGTCGCCATCGAAGGTTCGGTACGTGCCGTTTTTGAAAACTGAAACGTATTTGCAGTTAGGATCCGCGTTGCATATCTGCGCGCCAGACTCGACATAAGAACTGTAGACGGGGTCCACCTTGGAAAAACCACCCGTGGTGAAAGCCTTCGCCTCGCCCTTAGATCCCGGTCCCCTCGCACCATTGACGTATCCCTGGTCGAGCCACGTCTTGTCCCACATAGACTTCGCATCCTTGATTCCACATATACCGTATTGCTTGGTATGAGGATCTCTCGACCCGAACTGCTCGTAGCCATGTATCGGATTCTGCACGTACGGATCATCCCACTCGATCTTCTCCCAGATTTTAACTGCGGGATCGTCCACCATTTCATTACAATCAGCTTTGGTGTACGTTTTGGCGATCGAGTTTCCGTGTTGTAGTTCGACGTACTGACAGAATTTGCTCTTGTTACACTTCTCTATTCCGCGCTCTAAGAGACGTTGATATTTCCACGATAACACATCACTCTCATTCACTTTCGATTCACCCGGTTTCCGTACGAAATCGCTGCTGATAAACCGATCGGATCGGGCGCACCTCTTACCTTTAACGGCCGGTCTGTACCCATTGAAATTCGTATCCTCGTTCGCGAGGGGTGGCGCTCCGGTACATTTTTTAGTGTTACACGCGCGCGTCTCCCTGAGAGGGTCGGGACAAGCTTTCCCGCCGTTCGCAGGGTCGGCCTCCTTTGTGAATTCACGCGTCTGAGTGCCCCCGTCGCACTCCTCGTCACACGCGGACCACGGACTCCAGAATCCCTTGCAGTCCTCAACGTAATTGGAATCCCCGTCGACCACCGTCTTTTCATCTTGTTTAAGACGCATGACTTCTTCTGACCAAAACGACGAGCTCGATTTCTTCTTCTGATCAGATGAAGGAGGGGGATCCTCCTCCTTGACCGAAAACTGACCCGCCGCGGCGACCGCCATCGCAGAGCCCAGCATAAGAATGTACGTGGCCATCTACTATACTGTCAAGGTTTTTTTCATAAAATTCTTGCGACGTCATTGATTTTCTGGATGATGTTGTAAAATCGAGCGTCGGAATCCACCTCACTCGGCTTGATGATCTCCAACTCCACCTGATACGTCGCCTCCTCCTCTGAATCTTTGTCAATCGGGTCACCGGATGAGATCGTCATGTCGATGGAAAGGTTCTTTCGAATGAACGAGTGGCGGGTCTTGGACCTCTTCCTGTCCATCTCGTATTCACCGGACGTTGGTATTTCTCGCGCGATGCAGAACCGCACGTCGAGAGGTTGCCTACTATCAAAAAAGTCTTCCTTCTGGATGGTCACCTTCTGGATGCACTCCTGTTCTCCTGTGTTCTCGTCGGAAGTTATGCGAATACCTTCGGAGTCGTTGTAGTACACGTCCACAACCTTATCAGTCTTCTGCTCCCACCCATCGAATCTCTGCAGCGCCCTTAAAATTTTATTCCACGCATCCTTGCCAACGTTCGTATCGAACAACGAACCGTTGTGACGACCGAGTCGGATTTCAACTTCAACGTCTTCCTCATTTTTGTGCGACTCGAAAATGGGCAGGACCTTGTCGACGATCCGTTGGATGTCCATTTATTTATAAATAGAACGCGCGAATACTCTAAGTAACTTATGTCAACAATCAATAATGAAAGGTTTCTTTAACGGGGGACAGACGTGTTACTTCAACACCGCCCTCCAGTGCCTTTTGTACATTCCTCTGTTGTCGAATTATTACATCAGGAGGCCTTACACGGGAGTGTGCGAATTCACGCGCGCGTACAGTGAACTCGTTAGGGTGTACTGGACGAAGGGATACCGGACAATCAGCGCCGAGAGTGTCCTTCAGGAGTTCGTGAAAAAGTTCCCACGATTTGAGGGAGACGAGCAACAGGACGTTCAAGAGGCGGTGCTCTGCATCCTGGACATACTGGAGAACTCCACGCCGGATATCAACCCGTGGTTTTACGGGAAGAAGGTACAAGAAACGATCTGGCCCGACGGAAAATCACTGAGCGAGGAAATTTTCTCCGTGCACCTGGTGACGCCCACGTGTAAAGACCTGGGTCGAATTCTCCAGAAAAGTACAGACTGGAACGTCATAGAGAACTTTACGGACGATCAAGGGAAGCAGCACAACCTGGCCACGTCGCGCATGGTCTTCTCTAAACTTCCCCGAATTTTGATGATATCATTCGATCAAAAGAGTCACGTGGAGATCATAGAAAAGTTGATCATCCAAGGACAGGAATACAACCTGATATCCACCGCACTACACGTCGGCGAACAGGACGACGGTCACTACGTGAGTTTCGTCAGGAAAAAAAGCAAATGGTACCTGATCAACGACGATAAGATTGAAGAGCACGAATTACCGTCGGAAGGTGGCTTCTATTTCATGGTCTACAATCAGAAATAAGGACGTTAAAGACATTTCTTATTATATATGGTATATGAACATCAACCTGGTCAACGTGAACAACGGCAAATACAACCTGTTCGTCATACACAACGACAGGTATTTAACTCCAGTACTCGCTAACGGACACGAATGGGACGGGTGGATGCGCGAGGACGTCGAAAAGTGTTATAAATCAGGAACGGACATCCTCGACATAGGGGCCAATATCGGGTACAACGCCCTGATATTTTCGGAGTTCGGACCGGTCCAGGCGTGGGAACCGTTGTACGGCGAGGTGGTCAAGAAGAACGCACTTTCGAACACACTGAAAAACGCAGTGACCGTTCACGACTATGCGCTCTCCGACACCACGGGAGACGCGGACATATACATACCCAAACCCGACGCTAAACTTCTTGAGCGTGATCTGACCGTCATAAACTACGGTAACAGTGGATTCGATATTCCGGAGGAGACGCGATCTGTCTCCATATCCGTGCAAAAAAAGAGGTTGGACGACGTGTACGATGGCACACCTTCGTTCATAAAAATGGACGTCGAAGGCCACGAAATAAACGTACTCAAAGGCGCTATTGATGTCATTACAAAACACAAACCAGCTATCATGGTGGAAATCCACGACATGAGCAACAGTGAAGTTGATCCGTTCCTCAAGGAGCACGGATACGGTCAGCCCATCGAGCGTCCCGAACACATGTATCTGTATCAGGCAGTCTAAAAACAAAATTCCTTCATCTCGATCGCCTCCTTGATGTTAACTATCGTCCTGTAGAATGTTCTCCGGTTATTGGGGTATGTCTTATCGGTGCGACGCTTCACTGGACGCCACCACATTGGCTGCTCCCACGTCACGTATTCGCACTCTACGATAGCACCTTCCTCCATCCAGCTTCTCTCGAATTTTCCATCGGGAATTTCCGATTCATAAAATAGTTTACCCCTCTCTTGGATGTAAAGGCGCCAGGTCGATCTTCCTCTCTTGAAGCCCGGCGTCTCCCGTGAGGGTTCCCACTTCAACTGAAAATCCACCGTGTTCTGGTGAACGGGTTTCCATTTGAAGAGTGTCTCGTGCGTTCCAACCCTGATAGGTTCGTCGACCGGTGTGAAAACCAGGCCGTCTTGTTTCTGGGTCACGGTCGGGAGGTAGTCGTTCATGAAGGTTTTGAAATTCTTCATCGGATGAAACCTTTTACACTTCAGTTTGTACTGGTCGGATTTCATAGAGATGAGACCTTTCAACATTACCTTGACCGAGTCCATTCTGTTGTTAAGGTTCAGATTCCAAACGGATTCTCCACTGACCCGAACGGCGTCATAAATCATCAACGTATTTTCGTACAACTCTCCGTCAAGAATGGTCCCGTCGAAGGCACTCTTCTTGAGATTGATAGGAACCTCTACCATATTGAAAGAGCGGTTCACGAGAAGGCACTTTTTCTTCCCTTCAAACATGAGCGCGACGAGCATTTGACGCTCACCGTCGGTCTTTTCACAAACAACATACTCCTTCGATTTGAGGATCGGGAAATGGCGTCGCTCTACAGAAACAGGTTGAGGCCCGGGGAAATAGTCACGGCTCCCCCACACCCGATGGATGTAGTTGACCACGAAACTGTGTAACGGCGAATCCTTTTGTATAGAAGACATGTTTAGAATACGAAGCTAATCTTTAATTTAATTTCACAGATGCGGCGTTTAATATGTTACTCACACACTCGTGGGTATAGGTCTGGATCAGCTTTGCTCCGGAGTACGCGTATATTTTAACTCCTTGCTCCTTGAGATACTCGAACATGGGTGGTCGTAATTTTATCTTTTTCTTCACCTGTTTCACCACGGTCTTCGGGACCATCATCCACACCTTCGCGTCCGTGTCTCTGACGTGATAAAACTGTGGCGCCGTCTTCTTTCCCAGAACCGTGTCGAACTCCAGTCCCATCTGCGACGTTGGTTCGGTCGAATCGGATCTGACCTTGTCCTTGAACCGCTGCCAGTTAATGCCTTCTTTGACCCCGGGAAAAACGACGAGTCCCGCACTGTCGTTGATCTCCAGGCATTTGTGCAGAGATTTCTCGTCGACACCAATACCAAAGTCTATGAAGAAAATCCGATCGTAGGTTTTCATGCATCGCTCGACGATGGAGACTTTATCGAAAGGGTCGTCCGGGCAGTAGAGGATCTGGTGATCCACAGAATTTTGAACGCATAGAATGTTGAGTTTCAAAATTGTGTGCAGTGTCTTCACGTGGCAGGATTTGGAACGGGTGACCGCGATAGTGACCAACTTCATATTTTAATTAGACGTTAAACCCTTAAGTCCATACACGCACTGAAGGGAAGGTTTCCCACGTGCCCGAGGGTCGTGTTCACGTCCGCGTATATTTTTCCACCGGTCTGCTGCCACCTACGACAAAAAGCATAATCTTCCGACAGGTACCGTCGGGTTTCGGGGTCTATCATACAGTCGAAGCAGGCGTGGTAATCGTCGAAGTCACGGTTTTGGTGGTCGTTTTTGCACCATAACTCCGGGAATGCCTCCTCCAGTTTTTTGAAGACGTCGCGACGAATACACATGAACCCCGTGGGTCCGTCTAAAACTTCGACAAATCCATCCTCTATGGAACGTTTCGTGGCGCCGATATTGACCACGAGGCTGGATGAGAGCATTGCCATATCTCGTTCGTCACCGTTCTTGATGGCCGACGCTGCCTGGTCCCACATGACAACTTTCTTTGGATAGCACGCCACGGACAGGTCGTGTCCCGACCGAACGAGGCGGACGACCGCCGCCGGGTCAAAGTCAATATCGGCGTCGATAAACATCATGTAGTCGCATTCGGTCTTCTGTATGAACCGACCGACGCTCACATTCCTCGCTCGGTGGACCAAACTTTCATTCTCTGTAGTGTCGATCATCAAGTGAATTCCCTCTTTTAACATCAACATCTGAAGTTTAATCACACTGGACATGTACCTCTCGAGACAGAGACCCCCGTAACACGGGGTTGATAAAAACACCTTGGTCGTCATTGATCAAATATCGATCTGAAACTTTAAGTTATGCCGTTTTGGGTCGCGACGTGGATTGTTTTCTAGTAGTCTTCACGACCGTCTGTGGTCGGCGAACAGGTGTAGTATTTTTCTTGACGGATCTGGGTATAATAGTTGACGTCTTACGCATAGACGGTCGGGGTGTATCGAATCGGGTTTTCTTGGGTGTCTTGAAACTGTCTTTTCTGGGTCGCCACGCCTTGGAAGCTTTCACCAGACCGGTCACAAATCCGTTGTTCTGCTTGGCGAAGAATGGGTGGGTCAAGAATTTTGTGAACGACGGGAGGTTGAGGTTATGGTTTTTGGTGAGACCCAACCTAATTCTGTGTTCCTTGGTCACCTTGCTGGTCTCCGCGAAGTAGTCGTCGTTAGGAATGAGTTCCTTGATGAAGTTGTACACCGCGACGTCCGTGGCGGTCTTCTTACGTTCCACCTTGGCGAAGACCGCCGAGAGGAAAAAGTGCAGGTCGTAGAGGTTGTGACTACTCCGCGAAATACCCACGTCTTCGTGTTGACCACGGCTGATGGAATAGTTTATCATGCCCGGCATGTGAGCGAGTCCGAAGTCGATGATGACCGCCTCCACACCCCCGTTGGATATCGTGTAGGTCTTTCCGAGGACATTCACCGTGAAGTTCTTCTCTGGAACCTGGTTAATTATGACATTTCCTCCGTGGAGGTCGTGATGACGGAAACCCGGGATCCTCTTATTGATCATATACAGGGTGTGAATTACCTGTAAAAGTACCGATTTGGCCGCCTTGAGAGAAATCTGTGAGTTCCACCAATCGTTGAGCTCTTTACCGTTGAAGTATTCGAGGTAAAGGATGTCTAGGTCACGGCACCGCTTATACAGATACATCTGCGGAACCTTGAACGCTTTCAGTTTTTGCGCCACCTTAAACTCAAATTCCGCCATGCCTAAGGTGTTCTTCGCCGTGTTGATCTCTTTGTACGCGACGAACTTCCTGCCGTTACGATTTATCGCACCGCGGTACACTCGACCGTAGGCCCCCTCACCCAACTTCATCTTTTTCTTTAGTCGGTTGCCTGGTGCACAGGACTTGTTATTTGGTTTAAGCAAAACTTTTTTGAGATTGTTAAGCATATATATTAAACGGCTAAAAAATTTCTGACTATGATTTCTATTTTATTGAGTGTTGGAACGGAGACTGCACACTTTGCACACAGTTCCTGCTTTGTGACGCGGTGTCCGATCACAATGAAAATGATCACGGACGCCACCGAATTCGGCGTCTTGCTCATTAGCTTCACACACTTCTCCGTGCGATCGCACAGCTTCAAGCACTGCAGTCTCTCATCCTTGGTCACCTCGAAAGAGTTGAGGAGACGATTCATAACATCGTAGGCTTTGGTGACAAACACGTTTTTCGTGTGCGCTTCCACCTTATCTTTGAATAGTTGCGTCGTTCTGGATACGTCTTTTGGTTGGATGCCAAACATTTCCGCGATTTCTTTAGTGGTTCGGGGGTGCTTCGAGAGTCTGCACGCGTGCAGCACGCAGTTCGCTTTGATACCGAGTCGCACCGCGCCGCGCGTCAGCTTCTCTTCGTTGAATTTTTTGTAAAATTGTTTCGCCTCCTTGAGAACACAGTCGGGGAGAGAGTGGCACGCCTCGTCTATGTCTTTGTACGCGTGATACAGCGATCGATCCTTGTGATTCATCGACATGTGGAAATTGATCTTCGCCATCCGCCTTTGCTCGTATGAGAAATTACCCTTCATCATCGTTCCTTTACCCCAACCCTGACTGAACAGGTGCTGACTGTAATTAGGGTTTGCACACCTCGACGGGTCGCTCACTCGTCCGTCTGAGGTCATGCCACTCGTCCACTCCGGTCTCTCGTCGATGTAGTTGTCCTCGACGAGTCCGCATTCCGAGCAGACGGGGAGGCCCTCTGGACTGATGATTTTCACGGCGTCGCATTCCGGGCATAAGTTGACATCTAGCAGCTTTTCATTCTTTTTTTTGGGGAGAAGGGCGTCGACTTGCGACCAGATTGTGGATAGTTGCATTTTTTGGGTACTATACCAATATACTAGTTCCCTAGGGTTCTGACGCGAGCCTCGATTTTATCAATCGTCTCCTTAAAAGATTGACCACCTGAAGTCGTGGGTTCCCACTCGTTCCAATCTCGATCAATCGATTCGTGGTCAATCGGTACACCACCAATTTCACTGTCTGACACGACGAATCCACTCAAATCCGATTCCGAATCACCGGATCCAACTTCGTCGTATATCTCCGAGTCTGAATCTTCTATATCTATTTCAGAGTAGTAGACGAACCTGTTGGTTCCCAGAGGTTTCAACTCAAGATCGGCGATGGTCGTCCCCGTCGGGTAGTGCTCCATCACCGACTCGTACGGCGCGGGGGTAATCTGTTCCGTGCTCAGTTTCCAGACACACGCTGACTTGTAGAACATTTCGGTGGGTTCGAGGTAGTGCATCCCAAGCGTCAGGCCAGTGTTCATCGCCACGACCCCGTACATTTCCTCCTCGATTCCTTCTTCGTTTACTAGCACTTTCACTATATCATTTTCGTTTATTTCTTTTGGCACAATCATATGCTTAGAGTTTTCTCACAAAATATTATCATCGCATATCACACAGATGAAAGTTACTATTTATTCCAAGGAGGGGTGCGAGTACTGTGGTCATGCAGTCAAATTATGCGAGTCAGAGGGTCTCGAATTTGAAAAGAAAATGGTCAACGGGGCTGAACTGAAATCCCTGTGTGGTAAAGCGACTGCCACCTATCCTCAGATAAGTATCGACGGAAGTCTTGTCGGGACGTACTTTAACTTCCAGGATTTCATGGAGGACGAGTACGAACCTATCCTAGCCGAGACGCTCAACCGGTTTACTGTGTTTCCACTGCAGTACCCCGACCTGTGGCAACTCTACAAAAAAGCTCAGATGAGCAACTGGACGGCGGAGGAGATTGATATGAGCAAAGACATGGATGACTGGAAAGAACTCACATCCAACGAACAGAAGTTTGTAAAGTACATCCTCGCGTTCTTCGCTGGTAGCGACGGCATAGTCTTCGAGAACATCAACAACAACTTCGCCGACGAGGTTCAAATTTCAGAGGCGCGTTCTTTCTATGCGTACCAGTCACACAACGAGATGGTCCACGGTGAGACGTACTCAAAGTTAATAGATAAATACATCAAAGACAGCAGCGAGAAGAAACACTTGTTCCAAGCGATTCAGACCGTCCCCTGTATAAAACAGAAGGCGGACTGGGCGCTGAAGTGGTTCGAAAAATCCCGACCTTTCGCCGAACGCCTTTTCGCTTTTGCGTGTGTAGAGGGTATATTCTTTTCCGGGTCGTTCTGTGCCATATTCTGGCTCAAAAAGAGGGGTCTGATGCCCGGTTTATGCTTTTCGAACGAACTCATCTCTCGCGACGAGGGTCTTCACCAGGAGTTCGCGGTCGAGCTGTTCAAGCACCTGCGTCACAAACCTAACACCGAGACGCTTCATTCGATCGTGAAGGATGCAGTTGCGATCGAGAAGGCGTTCATCACGGACGCGCTTCCCTGTGCACTGATTGGCATGAACGGTGACAAGATGAATGAGTATATCGAATATGTGAGCGATAGACTGCTCAAATCGATCGGTCAGCCGGCGATTTGGAACTCGTCAAATCCGTTCGAGTTCATGGAAAATATCTCTCTCGATGGAAAAACGAACTTTTTCGAAAAGAGGGTGGGTGATTACGGGAAGATGGATGACGACACGGGTGACATAGGCTTCGACGAAGAATTTTAACCCTCGCGCTCTTTGTTCTTCAAGTTGTTAATGATAAACTTTATGTCTTTGGGTAAATATTTCTCACTCGAGCGCACGGAACACGCGATTATGATTAAAAATCCGATTACGTAAAAGAACGACATATTATTATTACATGACTTTTTAAAAAAAAGTTTTTTTAAAAAGTCATGGTGGAAAAAAAGTTAATAAAATTTTCATGGCGGATCCGATGAATATACCTGGATTTTTATCCGAATAAAGTGCCCTGCGGTGAAATGTCGAGGGAACCGAGGACCGCGCCACTATCCTCTAAGGTTATGGGTTCATCCGCGAAACCTGGTTGGGGTGCGGGAGCATCCACCATTTCTGGTTGGGTCTTGACCTTCTTCTCACCCTTCTTGCCACCGCATCCACAGCTCCCCTTCTTCTTGTTGGCGACGGGTTCCTGTCGAATGTTCATCATACCCCAAACCACGAGGATAAACACCACCGTGTGGAGTAGGAGACCCATCGTGGACGGACACCCAGTGGGAGTCGCGATGCGAGCACCGAAGACGGAGCGCATCAACCGAAACGTTTCAGGGTTGGCCACGACAAAAAAGGTTAGGCCTGAGATGATGGAAGTTATAAGCTTCTCCTCCTGTTTGCGACCATTGCAGCCACAACCACAATCTTTAAAAATGCCCATTGTTATTTATAAGTAACACCGAAAAAAAATATTATTCAGTCTTGAAAAATCGAGAGACTTTTTTTTTTAAAATTTTTTGAAAAGTCATGGCGAAAAAAAATAGTAACTTAGTAATAAGTATGGTGGCCAACCTGTTGGGTGGGATAGTTTTTCTACTCATCCTGGTGGTCATTTTTTTCATCAGTAAGCAGAATGCTGCGTCGAAAGAAAAGATTCGACAGATGGAAGTCGAAAGAGAGGCGAACATCAAACCACAGATTCGTCTGGATGAGCTGGTAGTCACCGCGGAACCTGAACCGACGGAAGACCCTGCACCGGGAGATACCAAGGTGTCGACCGCTCGTGTTGAAAAGCCAAAAGTGCAAGACAAATGTGGGCGCTCTCCGTTTGACCCTGATAATGGCAAACCCTGCTCGGTGGATACCCCTTCAGCCAATTTAATCGAACTCGGATCCTTACCCCCGGCTCCTGCCCCGACTCCGGCTCCTGCTCGGTCTCCCCCTGCCCCTGCCCCGGCTCCTGCTCAGTCTCCCCCTGCCCCGGCTCCGGCTCCTGCTCAGTCTCCCCCTGCCCCTGCCCCGGCTCCTGCTCGGTCTCCCCCTGCCCCTGCCCCGGCTCCGGACGTTTTGTTATGGGGTATAGTTAAGAAAAAGGATCTTAGTGGTGGGGGGTTTCATCTTCACAAGAATTCAAGTCCGAAACTCCAGGGTACAAAAGCGGAAAGGACAAAAATATGCACCGACAAATGTGCGGATCAGTCTGACTGTAAAGCAGTTGTTTTTGACACGCGTCACAACTTGTGCTGGGCTAAGAGATCCATACATAAGTCCAATGAAAAAACAGCGTCGAACCGCGAATATTTTTACAAGTGTGAAGCTGGTAACACCGATTGCAAGACGATAGAAGAACTTTTGAAACCCCCACCTGCTACGGCTCTCACTACCACCACCCAGGCTCCGGCTCCGGCTCCACCGACCGACGGGTGTATGTTCGAGCCATTTAACGCTAAGAAAACTTACGTGGGCACACATTCTGATAACTACGTCAATTACTGTAAGGATTTGATAAATACAAAGACTTCGGACTGCAGGAAAAAGTTGTGTACAACGACCCAAGCTAAAAGTGCATGCAAGGAAGAATGTGTTAATCCGACCCCCGCCCCGGCTCCTGTCACATCCTCGGAGCCCTCGACGAACGGGAGGTGTGGCAGTTCTGGAAATAATAACAAGCGATGTCCAGGGAGACAGTGTTGCAGTAACTCTAATTGGTGTGGTGGAACGCAGGGGACGCGTTCAGCTTGGTGTAACGGGTCGGGCAATAAAGGGGGTACGAGTCGCTATGACGGACAGGCACCACCGACACCTTCACCACCATCGGGCTTCGCCGCGCAAGCCGCCGCCGCCGCCGCCAAAAAAGTCGAGGCTGCCAAAAAAGCCGAGGCTGCCAAAAAAGCCGAGGCTGCCAAAAAAGCCGCCGAGGCCGCCAAACCGGTTAACTGCGAAGGGATGTGGAACAATTGGGGTACGTGTTCTAAAGAGTGTGATGGTGGGACCCAGAGCATGACATTCACGCAAACGCTTGCACCCAAGAATGGTGGCTTTGGGTGTCCACGGACGAAAACGCGACCGTGCAACATAAAACCATGTGCTACTACTGCTACGGCTCTCACTACCACCACTGCTACGGCTCTCACTACCACCACCCAGGCTCCGGCTCCGGCTCCGGCTCCGGCTCCGGCTCCGGCTCCGGTCTCGAATCCCTCGACGAACGGGAGGTGTGGTCGGTATGGAAATAATGATAAGCGATGCCCGGGGAGACAGTGTTGCAGTAACTCTAAATGGTGTGGTGGAACGCAGGGGACGCGTTCAGCTTGGTGTAACGGGTCGGGGAATAAAGGAGGTATTAGTCGGTATGACGGACAGGGTTAAAGTACTTAAAGATATTGGAGCACTAATATATATAACCACTAAACAACAATGTCACTCACAATCCAAGATTTCAACGAATTTAACCCCACCGCCGTCCAATTTTCAAAGTTCCGTAGGAACAAGAATGGAGGAAAATCAGTGTACCTGAACGCGGGTGACAACAAAAAAATTTACGTTCAATTCCCTTTCATGCGCTCACCGTACGGTCTTAGCGCCTTCACCGACGAAGGTACCGGCCGAACTTCTTACTCACTCGATCTCTCCTTTGACCCCGAAAACACCGAGGCCATGGAGCTTCACAAGAAGCTTCAGGAACTCGACGACATCATCGTAGACACTGTCGCCACTAACTCTAAGGAGTGGCTCGGTAAGGAGTTTAACAAGGCTGTGCTCAAGGAGGCTCTCTACAAGCCGATCGTCAAGCCCGGTAAGGAACAGTACGCACCGACTATCAAGCTAAAGATTCTCGCGAAGCCCGATGGAGGTTTCGTTCCCGAGTGCTACTCCATGCAGAAGTTGCCGGTCGAACTGGATTCAATCGAGAAGGGTCAGAAGGTCTGTGCGATCGTCGACCTCAGCCAGATTTGGTTCATCGACAACAAGTTCGGAGTCACCATCCGTCTTCAGCAAGCGCTCTTCGAGCAATCCGCCAAACTTCCGTCGTTCGCCTTCAAGGGCGTCACCTTCCCCGAGGAGGTGGTCGAAGATATAGACGACGACGTTGATGATATCGAGGAAGAGGAAATGTAGAAATTAATAAATATCTTTTGATACTATATATGACTTGGATTCAACCTGAATTCGTAGGTTTTCTTTTTGGAAGTAGCTCAGTAATCGCTTTAATATTATTGATTATAGATCGCGCCACAAAACCATGAGGTTCATTTTTCCAAAGCGCAAACGCCTCCGAGCCGCATCACGGTCCGGAATCGACTTTCACGAAAAGCGTGTTTGAACGCTTAAAACG
>Ga0209631_10002879_pt1 | contig 20226 bp, 23 predicted proteins | sample COG_08_FD_184752 | JGI IMG/M metagenome (GOLD analysis project Ga0209631, IMG submission 184752) | Pelagic Microbial community sample from North Sea - COGITO 998_met_08 (SPAdes) (version 2) | ecosystem: Environmental > Aquatic > Marine > Neritic zone/Coastal water | place: Helgoland, sampling...
ACAAGGGATGCTTTTGTTCCGATCAATCAACAAAAAATTTTGATAGATAAATATAAAATATTTGATGAAAACGATTGTCCTAATGCAAACTATATAATGGAAAATGGTTTTTATTTGCCTTCTGGTAATACGATTACAAACGAGGAAATCGATTACGTTTGTGAAGAAATAAAAAAAATTTCTCTACAAAAATCTTAAATGAACTTAAATGAACTTAGAAGATTTTAAGCAATTTGTTATAAATTATAAAACTTTTAATTGGGAAAGCCGTGATTATGGTGAAAGTGATTTCAGAGACACCATGAAGTTTAAACATAGCTTTTTAATGAGCTTTATCAGGTTTTATAAAGTAAACAAATACTTGGAAAATCTCATTGATGAGAAAAATATAAGTAATCCAAAAATAGTCGATGTTGGCGCTTATCCAGGCAATATGGCTGTATTAAGTAAAAAAATTTTCAAAGATATATCAGAATATTGTGCAATAGGACTAGATCTGGATAAAGAATTTATTGAAAAAATGAGAGAACACGGTGTCAAATGTATTAATACAGAGATTGATCCTAACTTTCCTGAACCAAAAGAAAAAGTTGAATGGAATATTAAAAATTTTGACATCTGTTATTTATTAGACACAATAGAGCATTTGGTAGATCCAACTTTTTGTTTAGATAAAATTAATATGTCCATGAAAAATAATGGATATTTGTTAATTACAACAGACAACATAACTAATTTTTTGTATATTGCAGATATGATTAGAAAAGGAAAAAGTCCAAATGTGCCTCCGCTTTTGTCTTCAATGGTTTATAGGGGCGATCACAGACCTCACCACAGGGAATATAGTAAAGAAGAGTTAATTTTTACTTTGAAAAGATCAGGATTTGAAGTGGTAAAACATGAATTTTTCGATAGAAAACAAGGTGATTTCTACATTGATGAAGAAAAGAAAACAATTAAGAAACACAAAGTCAAAAAAAAAATAAAAAATATAGTTTATGAACTTATAAAAAATGCAGGTTTTTTAATCCCACATTTTAGAAACCATCATATAATTTTAGCAAAAAAAACTAAAAATATATCTGATGATATTGAAGAACGAAAGGTAACGTATACAATTAAGGACTGGCTAGAGTTAAGAAAAAATACAATTGGATATTAAAAAAATATGAATTTTGCTGTAATTGGGTTAGGGTCTTTCGGAGTTAAAAGAGCTAAAGCTATTAAAAGTTCAAAAATAGCAAAATTAGTTTGCATTTCCGACCCCGATGAAAACAATGCTAAAAAAGCAGAAAAAGAGCTAGATGTTCCTATCAAGAGCTTTCAGGAAATTTTAAACAGTAAAGAAATTGATGTTGTTAGCATTTGTGCACCGAATAAATTCCACAAAGAATTAATCATCGACTCGCTAAAAAATGATAAACATGTTTTTTGCGAAAAACCAATCTCAAGAAATTTTCAAGAGGCACAAGATATATTTAATTCAACAAAAAAATATAGTAAAATTTTACAAGTTGGTTCAAATCACCGTTTTTTTGAAAGTGTTTTACATGCAAAAAAATTAGTTGACGATGGCGTTATAGGAAAAGTTCTAAGTTTTAATGGAAGAATAGGACATAACGGAGAAAGATTAAAAGATAGTTGGTTTTGGAAAAAAGATATTAGTGGTGGTGGAACTCTGCTAGATAATGGTTGTCATTTACTAGATTTATCAAGATACTTTATTGGAAATTTTGTATCTGGGACTGGTATAACATCAAACACTTATTGGAAAAATATCGAGGTAGAAGACTCAGCAAGCGGAGTATTTAAAACAGAAGATGGTAGAACAGCTTCAATTTTTTGTTCTTGGCGACTACTTTCAGGATATTTTTTTTTCGAACTTAATGGATCTGAAGGATACATAAACGTAGACGGTCGTTTTGATACTCATGGTGGCGATAAAATCTTTTGGTCTACAAAAAAAGAAGGAAAAATTTATAATAAAGATTTTAGTCATTTAAAACCAAATTCGTATCAATTAGAAATAGATAATTTTGTAAATAATTTAAAAAATAATAAACCTTGTTCTCCAAATGCCAATGATGCTTTGGAAGTAATGAGAATGATAGATTTTATTTATAAAAATAAATAAAATAATAAAATGAAATGTTTCGATAAAGACTATTCAAAAATCTACGATTTTTTATACACAAATAAAGATTATACAAAAGAAACAAACTTAATAAAAAAAATTTTAAAAAAATACTTACCAAATTCAAAATCCTTATTAGATCTTGGATGTGGTACAGGCTTATATTCAAATTTAATGACAAAATTTAATTTTAACGTTGTTGGAGTAGATAGAAGTTCTAATATGTTAAATATCGCAAAACACAAATACAAGAAAAATAAAAAACTTTCATTTATAAAATCGAGCATAGAAAATATTAGATTAAATAAAAAATTTGATATTATTTCAGCTCTATTTCATATTTTGAGTTATCATACAACTGAAAGAGAAATAGATAAATTTTTTTCAAAATCACACATGCACCTAAATAAGAATGGAATTCTTATTTTTGATTTTTGGTATGAGGACGGAGTTTTCAGTTTGCAATCTCCTTTAAGAGTAAGAGAAATAAACAACTCAAATTATAAAATTATAAGAATTACAGTTTCCAAATGGTATAAAAAGATTAGTCAGATTTTTGACATTCATAATTTAGTTATCTTAAATAAAAAAAATAAAAAAATATCTAAATTTCAAGAAATTCATAGAATGAGATATTTTAATATGAAATCAATAAAAAAAAAATTGATAAAGCATAAGTTTAATTTTTTAGAAAGTTTAGACTTGCAAGCAGGAAAATCAGTTTCAAAAAATAGCTGGGGTGCACTAGTTGTGGCTAGAAAATTGTAAAATGAAATTTGAAGAAAAGAAAGTAGCAATCTTTATCGACTCAAGTAAAAAATCTGGTGGAGCTTATCAGGAGTTTTTATATACTTTAAAAAATATAAAAAAAGGAAACAAACACAAAATAAAATTTGTAATAATTGCAACTTCAAAAAATCTAGATCTTGAATTAGAAAAAGAAAATTACGAATTATATTATTTTTCTTTAAATTCTTTATCTAGGTATGTAGCTTTTTTAAGAAATGATAGCCAATTTGTAAGAGCAATAAAAAAATTTTACTTTTTTGAAAATAAATTTGAAAAATTTTTAAAAAGTAAAAATATAGATTTAGTATATTTTGTTGGGCCTTCTCAATATTCTCTTTATTTAGAAGATACAAAGTTTTTCATAACTGTTCCAGACGTAAGCGTTAGGGAAAATTTAGAATTTCCAGAAATAGTAGATAATTCAGAATTTTCAAGAAAAGATATTATTTTTAAAAAATCACTTCCTCGAGCGTTAGGAGTTATAACAAATTCAGAAATTATTAAAGAAAGAATCTCTTTTTTTTATAATGTTTTAAAAGAAAGAATCTTTTTAGTTAGTCATCAGCCCTCTTCATCTATTGATGAATTTGATAAAATTGATCTCACTTTGCAGAAAGAAGTCAGGGAAAAATTTAAATTACCTGAAAATTATATTTTTTATCCCTCAATGTATCTTCCACATAAAAATCATAGAACATTAATTGAAGCTTTAAGTATTTTAAAACAGAATAATCAAAATATGAAGTTAGTTTGTTGTGGTAATGATATTGGTTATCTTCAAGGGTTAAAAGATTTTACTAAAAAAAAAAATTTAGAGAGTGAAATAATCTTTCTTAACTTTGTAAAAGACGAGTATTTGCCTTACTTATATTTAGACTCTTCAATCTTAGTTATGCCAAGTTTAATTGGACCGACAAATATTCCTCCATGGGAGGCGTTTAAAATGAAAAAACCAGTTATTTATTCCAATCTTAAAGGTATTAAAGACGTTTTAGGTGATGCAGTTTTTTATGTTGACCCTATTAATCCTAATGAAATAGCTAATTCAATTTCAAAAATCATAAGAGATACTAAACTAAAAGAGGATCTTGTTAAAAAAGGGTCTATTAAATTAGTAGAAAATATTAAAAGAAATGATTTTTCAATTTTTTTTCAAATTATAAAAGAATATCGCACAATCCAAAAATTATGGAATTTCGATAATTAAGACGTGATTAAAAAAATATTAAAAAAGATTATACCTAAAAAAATTTTGAAATTTAGAAGAGACTTCTTGAATAAGAGAAATGAGAGAAAGTATTCTTCTATGCAAATTAATGATATATTTAAAGAAATTTACAAAAAAAAATTATGGACACCTGAAAATGAAAAAGATGAAAATAATTTTTATTCTGGAATTGGTTCTCGATATGAGGAATTTACTGAAGTTTATGTCGATAAAATTAAAAATTTTTTAATTTCACTTCCTTCAAAACCATCAGTAGTTGACTTAGGATGTGGTGATTTCTTTATTGGATCTAGACTTAGGGAATATTGTAATAAATTTATAGCAATTGATATATTTGAGGATTTAATAGAATTTAATAAAAAAAAATTTATGAATCAAGATGTGGACTTTCAAACTTTAGATATTACAAAAGATCAGTTGCCCTCAGGGGATATTTGCTTTTTACGCCAAGTGCTTCAACATCTGTCTAACGATCATATTCAAAATTTTTTGAAATTGATGTTGGGCAAATACAAATATTTAATAATAACAGAGCATTTACCCAACGAGGAGGGATATTTTGAGCCTAATAAAGATAAAATTACAGGTCCTAATATTAGAATTCATAGTAATAGTGGTATAATATTGACTGAGCCCCCATTTAATCTAAAATTTTTAGAAAAAAAAATTGTTTGTGATGTTTATCCAAAAAAAATTTTAGGTTTTGAAGGATTTTTACGTACAACTATTTTAAAACTATTATAATGAAAGTAGTTATCTTAGCAGGTGGAAAAGGAACAAGAATTTCTGAGTACACAAAAACAATACCTAAACCAATGATAAAAATTGGTAACAAGCCAATTTTAGTACATATAATTAATCATTATTTAAAATTTGGTAATAAAGAGTTCTTTATCGCCTTAGGTTATAAAAGCAAAGTTGTTCAAAATTATTTTAAAAATTTCAAAAAATTTGATCAACCATTTTCATTTAAAACAAATAAAAAAAAAATTTCAATAACTTTATCCTATACTGGTAAAAATACCCTTACAGGAGGAAGGATTAAACGAATGTCAAAATTTATAGATAAAAATGAAAACTTCATGTTTACCTACGGCGATGGAGTTTCTAACGTAAATATTAGACAATTAATGAAATTTCATAAAAAGAATAAAAAAATAATTACTGTTACTGCTGTAAGACCACCCGCAAGATTTGGGGAGATCACAATAAAAAATAAATGCGTTGATACTTTTAAAGAAAAACCACAAGTGAAAGAAGGTTGGATCAATGGTGGTTTCTTTGTAGCAAAATATGAGTTTTTTAATTATATAAAAAACGATAACACTATTTTGGAAAATAAACCTTTAGAAAAAGTAACTAAACTAAAACAGCTATATGCCTTTAAACATAATGGATTTTGGAAATGCATGGATACACTGCGAGATAAAGAAGTTTTAGAAAAAATTTACAAAATAAATAAATTTAATTGAAAAAAAATAAAAGAATATTAATTGTTGGAGGAACTGGTTTTATTGGATTTTATTTAGCCAAGAAATGTCTTAGTAAAAAGTGGACTGTTGTTAGTTTTTCAAAAAATATTCCAAGAAAAGTAAGATATCTTAAAAATGTAAAATATATTAAAGGTGATTTATCAATTAAAAAAGACTTAGAAGTTCTCACGCAAAGTTTTGATTATGTGGTAAACCTTGGTGGTTATGTTGATCATAAAAACAAGGAAAAAACTTTTAGTAGTCATTATATAGGTTGCAAAAATCTTAGTAACTTTTTAATAAACAAAAATATAAAGTCATTCATTCAATTAGGAAGTAGCGGAGAATATGGAAAAATTAAATCTCCACAAAAAGAAAAGTCAATAGGAAACCCTAAATCTTTTTATACAAGAGCAAAATTTTTAGCTACCAACCATTTAATGGGATTATATAAAAAAAAAAAATTTCCAGTTACTATACTCAGGCTTTATCAAGCTTATGGTCCCAAACAAGATATTAATAGATTCATACCTATTATTATCGATGCTTGCATTAAAAAGAAAATTTTTGACTGTTCAGACGGAAAACAATTTAGAGATTTTGTTCACGTAGAAGATGTGGTGGCAGCTATAATAAAGTCTATTGAAAATTCAGAAGTAAAAGGAGAAATTTTAAATATTGGAACAGGTAAACCAAAAAAGATAAAAGATATTATAACTTTTTTAGTTAAACGTCTTAAAGGGGGAACACCTAATTTTGGTAAAATAAAGTTAAGAAGTGACGAAATGACAAAAATATACCCAGATATTACAAAAGTAAAAAAATTTTTAAAATGGTCTCCAAAAATTAAATTTACCAAAGGTTTGGAAGATACAGTAAGATATTATGAAAAAAATAAGAATAAGTTATCAAAAATTCATTAACAACTAATTATAAAAAAATGTTTAACAAATTTAAAAACAAGACAATAGTTGTTACAGGACACACTGGCTTCAAAGGATCGTGGTTAACATTATGGTTGAATTTATTAGGAGCTAAAGTTGTAGGTGTCTCTATTGATTTGCCAAGTAAGCCGTCTCATTACGAAAAACTAAACTTATCAAAAGAAGTTATCAACATAAAACAAGATATAAGAAATTTAGAGAAATTAGAAAAAATTTTTAAAAAATATCAGCCAGATTTTATTTTTCACTTAGCGGCACAGGCTCTAGTACAAAAATCTTATAAAGATCCTATAACAACATTTAACACTAACACAATCGGAACAATGAATGTATTAGAGTCGTTAAAAAAAATTAATAAGAAATTTGCAGCAGTGATCATAACAAGTGACAAAAGTTATAAAAATATTGAGATTGAAAGAGGTTATCGTGAAAATGATTTATTGGGTGGTAAAGATCCTTACAGCGCCTCAAAGGGAGCTGCTGAAATTATAATTCAATCATTTATAAATTCTTATTTTATTAAAAAAAAACAAAATATTGCTATTGCTAGAGCTGGAAACGTAATTGGGGGAGGAGACTGGTCTGAAAATAGACTAATACCAGATTGTATAAAGTCTTGGTCAAAAAATAAAAAAGCTAAAATAAGAAATCCTAAATCAACACGTCCCTGGCAACATGTATTAGAGGCAGTTAGGGGATATCTAAAATTAGCTGAGTGCTTATATAATAATCGTAAATTACATGGAGAACCATTCAACTTTGGTCCAAAACAATCTCAAAATAAAAATGTAATTACTTTAGTTAAGACAATGAAAAAATTTTGGAGCAATGTATCTTGGACAGAAAATAAAAATCATAAAGCACTTTATGAGTCTAAGTTGCTTAAACTAAACTCTAATAAAGCAAAAAAAAAATTGAAATGGATACCTATGATTGATTTTGAGGACACTGTTAAGATGACAACGGTTTGGTATAAGAATTTTTATGTAAAAAAAAAAATTAATGTTCGAAAATTTTCAGAAAACCAAATTATGAAATATATAAAAAAAATTAAGATTTAATTGTTAAATTTAATCTATTTTGGGCGTGTAGTTCAGTGGTAGAACGCTTCGTTGACATCGAAGAGGTCATAAGTTCAATTCTTATCTCGCCCACCAAACTTAGATAATTAGCCAATTATAAGTTGTTTACATATAAATTTAAAAATACTATAACAATTTGCCTGGTAATTTTTGCGAAGGGGCCACACCCGATCCCATCCCGAACTCGGAAGTTAAGTCCTTCAGCGCCGATGGTACTTTGTCTTAAGACATGGAAGAGTAGGACGTTGCCAGGCTTTAAAATTATGAAAATAGCTAGCTCATTAAAATCTTTAAAAAAAAGGGACCTTAATTCAAAGTTGGTTAAGCGTAGAGGAAAGCTATACGTTATAAATAAAAAAAATCCTAAGTTTAAAGCTCGTCAAGGTTAAAGATGAGTAACAACGATTTCAAAAAAACGTACGACGGTTTCACTAAATTTGTACTCTGGGGAACAATTGCAGTGATTGCTATTTTAGTAATACTTGCAATTATTTTACTTTAGAATCTAAAAATTAACAAAATGATAGTCGGTTCAATTAAAGAAAATATAACATTAGAAAGACGAGTTTCAATTACTCCAGAGTCTGCAAAAAACATTATTGGGCTTGGATTAAAAGTATGTGTTGAAAAAGGATATGCACTGCATCTTGGAATTGATGATAATCAATATAAAGATTTTGGAGTTGAAATAAAAGACTCATCAAGAGAAGTAATGAACACTAGCAACTTGATTACAAAAGTTAATTGTCCCCTTGAAGACGAAATTAGAATTTTGAAAGAAAATACAATTCTTATTGGTATGCTTAATCCATCAAAAAATAAAAACCAAATTGATAAAATTATTGATAAAAAGATTAAGCCTTTTTCTTTAGAATTATTACCTAGAATTACTAGAGCTCAATCAATGGACGTTTTATCTTCTCAATCTAATTTAGCTGGATATAGAGCAGTCGTTGATTGTGTTGCAGAATTTGAAAAAGCTGTGCCCATGATGATGACAGCTGCAGGAACGGTGCCAGCGGCTAAAGTTTTAGTTGTTGGAGCAGGTGTAGCTGGTTTACAAGCTATCGCAACAGCTAAAAGATTAGGTGCGATTGTTTCAGCAACAGACGTTAGAGCTGCATCAAAAGAGCAAGTAGAAAGCTTAGGTGGTAAATTTTTAACAGTTGAACAAAACGAAGATATGGAAACTACTGGAGGGTATGCAAAAGAAGCATCAGATGAATATAAAAAAAAACAAGCTGAAATGATGAAGGAAGCTCTTAAAAAAAATGACATAGTAATATGCACAGCTTTAATTCCCGGAAAACCTGCTCCAAGAATATTAACAGAGGATTTAATTAAATTTATGAAACCTGGATCCATTGTTTATGATTTAGCAGCAGAACAAGGAGGAAACTCTGCATTTTCAGAACCAGGTAAGATTAATTCAGTTAAAGGGATAAAGATAATAGGTGTTAAAAGTTTGATGAATAGATTACCACTTACTGCTTCAAGCTTATATGCTAAAAACTTATTTAGTTTTATACGTAACTTATATAGTAAAGAGATAAATGATTTTAATATTAATTTAGAAGATGAAATAATAGAAAAATCATTAATTAAAAAAGTTTAATTATGGAAATAGATCCGTTTATATTTAGACTAAGTATTTTTATTTTATCAATTTTCATTGGTTATTATGTTGTATGGAGTGTCACTCCATCTCTTCATACTCCACTGATGTCAGTAACTAACGCCATTTCGTCGGTTATTATTGTAGGCGCTATCATTGCAGCTTTAGCAGGGACTTCCGAGAGTATTTTTAATACGTCGAATATTTTTGGATTCATAGCTATCATTTTGGCAGCGATAAATATTTTTGGGGGGTTCCTAGTGACCCAAAGAATGCTTCAAATGTACAAAAAAAAGAAAGATAAAAAGTAATGATTTCGGCAAATCTAGCAGCAGTTTTTTATTTAGTATCTGGGATATTATTTATTCTTGCACTGAGGGGGTTATCATCACCAAATACATCTAGGCAAGGAAATTACTTCGGAATTGTTGGAATGATAATCGCAATTGTTGTGACATTCTTGTCGGTCGGCAATTTTTCTACATCATTAATTTATGTAATAATATTTTTAGTTATCGGTGGAGCAATCGGTGCTTTTATAGCTTTTAAAATTCCCATGACTGCAATGCCAGAATTAGTTGCTGGTTTTCATAGTTTAGTTGGTTTAGCGGCTGTTTTTGTTGCAATAGCAGCTTTTTTAAATCCTACAGTTTTTAATCTAGGAAATATTGGTGATATTAATTTAGCAAGCCTCATTGAAATGTCCATCGGGGCAGCAGTAGGAGCGATAACCTTTTCAGGATCTATAATAGCTTTTTTAAAGCTAAGAGGAATAATGTCTGGTGCACCTATTACTTTCAGCGGTCAGCATATTTTAAATTTGGTGCTTGGAATAAGTATTTTTGTTTTAATTTTTTATTTATGTAAAACTCAGTCCACAAATATTTTTTGGACAGTAATTGTAATCTCATTTCTTGTTGGTATTTTATTAATCATACCTATTGGCGGAGCAGATATGCCTGTGGTAATTTCAATGCTTAATTCTTATTCAGGTTGGGCTGCAGCTGGAATAGGTTTTACATTAGAAAATACTGCTTTGATTATAACAGGTGCGCTTGTTGGGTCCTCCGGAGCAATTCTTTCATATATAATGTGTAAAGCAATGAATAGATCTTTTGTGAGCGTAATACTTGGCGGTTTTGGAGCAGACAATTCTGCTGACGATAAAAAACAAAAGAAGGATCAAAAGCCAGTTAAAAGTGGTAATGCTGAAGATGCAGCATTTCTAATGAAAAATGCCTCATCCGTCATTATAGTCCCTGGTTACGGTATGGCAGTAGCACAAGCTCAACATGCTCTTCGAGAGATGGTAGATAAGTTAAAAAAAAATGATATTAAAGTTACATATGCTATCCATCCCGTAGCTGGTAGAATGCCTGGTCACATGAATGTATTGTTAGCAGAAGCAAATGTACCTTATGATGAAGTGTTTGAATTAGAAGATATAAATAATGATTTTGCTAACTCTGATGTTGCATTTGTAATTGGAGCAAACGACGTAACGAATCCTGTAGCAAAAACAGATCCCAAAAGCCCAATATTTGGTATGCCCGTACTTGATGTTGAAAAATGTAAATCAGTTCTTTTCGTTAAAAGAAGCTTATCCCCAGGTTATGCCGGAATAGACAACGAATTATTTTATAAAGACAATACTTTAATGCTGTTCGCTGATGCAAAAAAAATGACCGAAGACATAGTTAAAAATTTAGACTGATGAAAACAAAAATATTTTGCGACATTGCTGATTTAAAAACAATTAAATTTTTTAACAATAAATCTATTGTTGATGGTTTTACTACCAATCCAAGTTTAATGAGAAAAGCAGGAGCAAAAAGCTATAAGAATTATTCTTTAGAAATATTGAAAGTTTGTAAAAAAAAACCAATTTCATTTGAGGTTTTTGCAGATAAACCTAATGAAATGCTCGAACAAGCTTACAAAATAAATTCGTGGGGTAAAAATGTGTATGTTAAAATACCAGTTGTTAACTCAAAAGGAATTTTTATGGGGTCAGTAATTAAAGAATTAAGCGAAAAGGGCATTAAACTTAATATCACAGCTGTATATACCTTTGAACAAACAAAAAAGATTTATAAAAAACTAAATAAAAAAACGAAGTCTATTATTTCCATATTTGCAGGTAGAATGGCTGATAGAGGAAAAGACCCTCTTCCAATTTTCAAAAAAAGTATCAATTTAATTAAAAAAAATAAAAATATTGAAATTCTCTGGGCTAGTACACGAGAAGCATATAATTTCACTCAAGCTAAACAAATAAAATGTAATATTGTTACCATGCCTCCAAAAGTAATAAATCAAATTGATGAATTTGGTAAAAGTTTTAAGTCAATGACGCTGGAAACTGTAAAAGGATTTTTAATTGATAGCAAAAAATCTAAATTTAAAATTTGATTAAAATATTTTTCTTTTCAAAATTAAAATAAAATAAATTAATTTGTTAAATAATTTATCAATTTTTTTATCTGAAAGTAAACTTAAAGCCGTATCATAGTTGACAATATTTTGGTTTTTCTTTTCAATTAAGTCTTTTAAGAGATTAAAGTCATCTTCATTCATATCATTAAGATGAATTTGAGTTGTTTGTAAGCCAAATGGAAGAAAAAAAATTTTAAAGAATAATTGAGGAATAAATTTTATTTCATTTTGAGTGTATGGTTTAAATCCGTAACCATCTATAACTTCAAAAATACCTGATCTCTTTAGAGCAACAAAAGTGTTATCATCATAAGTATGGTTTGGTGCAAAAAAGGATCTAATGTGAATTTGATTTTTTTTGAAAATTTCAAGCCCTTTAATAATTTTGTCTGATTGATTGTTGAGCGTTTCACCAAAAAATTCAGATCTTCCACCATGTTTAAAATAATCTTTTTTAAATGTCTTTTGATTGTAAAGGTGATTATATCCATGCATAGAAATTTCCCAACCTTTCTGTTGCCAACTCTTCACAACTTTCCAAAAATTATCTCTTTTTGGAAATGATTTTAAAATTGGATCTTGATTATTTGGAATAACACCCATTACAGGCTTAATGTTATATTCATCGAAAAGTTTTTCACATTTATCCATTAAATGCCAATTCATATTTTCGGTTATATCATCGAATCTAAGAAGTATTTTCACTTTAATTTATTTTTATTAAGTTTATTAATAGTTCGAGTAAATTTATATACTAATGCAAAAAAATAAAAACAAAAAGCTCCCTTTAGTATCAATTATATTAAATTGTTATAATTCAGCAAAGTTTTTAAAAAAAAGTATCAGTAGTGTGATCTTTCAAAATTACAAGAACTGGGAATTAATTATTTTTGACAACTGTTCAAATGATAATACAAAATCTGAAATATTAAAATTTAAAAAAAATAAAAAAATTAAGTATTTTAGGTCAAAAAAACTTTACAGTTTATATAACGCTAGAAACCTTGCGATTGAAAAAACCAAAGGATCTTTAATCACTTTTTTAGACGCAGATGATTGGTGGTTAAAAAATAGATTAAAAAAACAAGTGGAATTCCTAGAACAAAACAAACAATGTAATATTATTTATTCTAATCTCTATTTATTCAACGAAAAAAAAAACAAGATATCACTATTTTCAAAAAAAAAATTATACAATGGAAAAATTACACAATTATTATTAGATAATTTTAAAATGCCTATATTAACAACAATGATTAGAAAAAAAATTTTTTCGGAATATAGTTTTGATAAAACTTATAACATTATAGGTGACTTCGATTTATTTGTGAGAATAAGCTTAAAAGAAGAAATTTTTTCAATACAGGATCCGCTAGCTTTTTATAGAATACATGACTCTAACATGACCACAAAAAAAATTGATTTAAATATTTTTGAATTAGAAAAATGGTTTTTAAAAAACCGAAATAAAAAAAAATTTAATAATTATAATTTTTTAAATATAAAAAAAATTATTCAAACTTTAAAAGTAAAAAAATTTTGTATATCTGGAAATATATTAAAAGTTTTTTTAGAAGTATTTAAAAGACCTGTAAATCTTTCAAACTTGAAATATATATTTTTTTTAATTTTACCAAAAAATTTAATAAATAGACTATAAATTATGCTTAATAATTTTCTTACAAAATTAGAAAAAAAATTTTATACGAACCTTAAAGTTGAGCCTATTTTTAAAGATGAGGAAAAACATGTTTATGTTTTAAAATTTTTAAAAAATCAAAAATTTATTAATTCTGAAGAAGTTTTAGAAATTTTAAAAATAAATTTTGATCAAAAAAAACCTATTGGATATGTTTTAGTAAATAATGAAAAAAAAATTGTTGGTTTTTTGGGTACTATTTTTTGTATAAGACCAATCAAAGATCAATTAGTTGAACATTGTTACCTTCATAGCTGGGTAGTCTCTGAAAAACATAGACTAGAAGCATTTAAACTTATTATTCCGATTATCAAAAAAAATATCTTTTTATCCACATACTCTCCAATAAAATCTCTTGAAGGTCTATATAAAAAACTTGGTTTTGTAGAGGCTCAATTCTTTTCAAAATTTGTATTATCTTTTTCATTTTTTAACTTTAAGAAAAATAATACTCACATGAATGAAGAAAAAACTTTCTATGAACAATACATTAAAGAAGATGAAAAAATCTTACTTAAAGATCATGCGTTAACAGATACAAAAAAAATATTTATGTATTTTGACAACAATAAAAATGATAATATTTTTATTATAGTTAAAAAAAAATTCAAAAACTTTCTTTTTCCTATTTTAGAGATCTTATATGTCTCAAATCTAAAAAAATTTAAATCTCATGAAGAAAAAATAGGATTTGAATTATTCAAGAAGTTTAAAACAATTTTTTTCAAAGTAAATATTCTTGAAAAAAATGATATTTTTTCAAAAAATTTTTTACTTGAAAAGAATATAAAAAAAAAAGTTTTCTATTACAATAAGCCCTCGAATTTTAAATTTGATGTATTGTATTCTGAGTTAGTAAGATAATTTTTTACAGACTTTTTGCTCTAGATTGTTTTTTTCTTTCATGCGGATCTAAAATTAACTTTCGTAATCTGCATGAATTTGGAGTGATTTCTAAAGCCTCATCAGTATTGAGAATACTTAATTGTTCAGCTATTGCCATTTTTCTCACAGGTGTTAAAACCACATTTTCATCAGTTCCCTGAGTTCTCATATTTGTTAATTTTTTTCCTTTTAAAACATTTATTTCAAGGTCGCCGCTTTTTGAAGAAAGCCCAACTATCATGCCTTCATAAACTGGATCGTTATGAGCAACAAACATTTCTCCACGAGCTTGCAAATTAAAAATTGCAAAAGCAACGGCTTTACCATTCTCCATAGATATTAAAGCACCATTTCTTCTTCCCTCCATATCGCCAGTATATTCTCCGTAAGAATGAAAAATTCTATTAATTACTCCAGTGCCTTTTGTTAAAGTTAAAAATCTACTTGTATAACCCATCAATCCTCTAGTTGGAGCATGAAAAATTAATCTTTTTTTATTTTTTCCAGTATCTTTAAGATCAATCAGTTTACCTTTTCTTTTATTCATCGAGTCAATAATTTTTGATGAAAATTCTTCATCTAAATCTATTGTTATTTCCTCTATTGGCTCAACTTTATTTCCTTTATCATCCTTTTTAATTAAAACCTTTGGTGGACTTACTGTCATTTCAAAGCCTTCTCTTCGCATTTGAGTCAAAAGTATTTCTAACATTAGCTCACCTCTACCACTTATTACAAACGCATCTTTATTTTCATTTTCTTCAAAGTTAATTCCAACATTATTTTCAGCCTCTAAAATTAAGCGTTCTCTAATTTGAGTACTTGTTAATTTTTTACCCTCAATTCCTGCCAAAGGAGAACTGTTAACCGTTATTGTTATAGACATAGTAGGTGGGTCAATTGGAGTTGCATTAATTGGATCGCTAATTTCTAAATCGCAAATTGTATCAGCAACATTTGCTTTTTCTAATCCTGCAATAATTACTATATCTCCAGCTTCACCTTCTTCTATAGGAACTTTTTTTGTGCCTTCATATCTGAAAATTTTTGTCAATCTTCCCTCATCAACTTTTTTTCCTTCAAGATTTATAGCTTTAATTCGTTGATTTGCCTTTGCAGTCCCCTGAGCTATTCTTCCTACCAAGCTTCTTCCTAGAAAACTATCAGCATAAAGAAGGGTAGAAAGCATAGCGAATGGTTTTGTTTTATCAAAAGTTGATGGTTTTACATGTTTAATTATCAAATTTAAAAGTGGTTGTAAATTTTTCCTTGGTCCATTAATTTCTTTAGAGGCCCATCCAGATCTACCACTTGCATAAAGAACTGGAAAATCTAACTGTTCTTCATTAGCATCTAGGCTAACAAATAAATCAAATGTTTCATCTAACACCTCGTTTGCCCGTTGATCAGGTTTATCCAATTTATTGATTACAACAATTGGTTTTAAACCTTGCTTTAAAGCTTTTGAAAGCACAAATTTTGTTTGTGGCATCACACCTTCAGCAGAGTCTATTAACAACAAGGCACCATCAGCCATGTGTAAAACTCTTTCAACTTCTGCAGCAAAGTCTCTATGGCCTGGAGTGTCGATAATGTTAATTCTTGAGTTTTTCCAGTTTATTGAGGTAGGCTTAGCAAGAATTGTAATTCCTCTTTCTTTTTCTAATTCACCTGAGTCCATTACTCGCTCTTCAATATTTTCATTATCTCTAAAAGTTCCACTTTGTTTCATTAAGCTGTCAATCAAGGTGGTTTTACCGTGATCCACGTGAGCAATGATAGTTATATTTCTGATTGTATCTGTCATTTTGGTTGCGGGGGTAGGATTTGAACCTACGACCTTCAGGTTATGAGCCTGACGAGCTACCAGACTGCTCCACCCCGCGTTAAACTACTTTTTTTTTATATTAATAGCTTGAAGTTTATCTTTTTCCTCTTTTATATCAAAAATTATTTTTTGTTCTTCTTTTAAAACTCGCAACTTAGACACTTCTAATGCTGATACATGAAGAAAAATATCTTTTTGTGTTTCATCATCAGTAATAAATCCGTAACCTTTTTTGGCGTTAAACCATTTTACTTTACCAGATGGCATTGTTAATCCTCTCATTTTAATTAAATTAGTACCTTTGTTTTAATTTTTGGAGTTTTTTAATTCTTTTTAGATTTTCTGTTTGAACTCTCTTTTTTTTTTCAGATGGTTTTTCATAAGTACTCTTCATCTTCATTACTTTAAAAAAACCTTCTTTTTGAAGCTTTCTTTTTAGAACTCTAATAGCTTGTTCTACATTATTGTCTTTAACGTCTATTTTAATAAAAACCTCCAGTTAATTTTCATGGTAGTTATCATTAGAAAATATATTTGTCTAGAGAGAAGCAGCTTGAGCCTTTTTTTCCTCTCTAATTTTGGCCTTTTTCTCTCTTTCAACTCTTCTTTTGGCTTTATCTAATGCTTTTTGAAAAGTTTCTTGTGTACATAATGCTAATATTACAGGGTCTCTAGGTTTTAAATTAGAAAAGTTCCAATAACTTCTTTTTCTTATCAATGAAACAGTACTCTTTGTGCTACCGACTAATTTTGCAATTTGACCATCAGTTAATTCTGAAGCATTTTTACATAACCATAAAATTGCATCCGGTCTATCCTGTCTTTTAGAAAGTGGAGTATACTTAGGTTTTTTTCGTTCTTTTAATTCCACTTCTTCAATTTTTTTGAGAAGTTTGAGTTTTTTTTCAGGGTTTTTCGAACATGTCTCTATTTCATCTCTAGATAATTGACCAGCTAAAATTGGATTATATGCCTTTATACCTTTAGCAACATCTCCATCAGCTATACCCTTAATTTCTAATTCATGTAAATTACAAAATTCTGCAATTTGTTTAAAAGTTAATGTCGTGTTTTCAACCAACCAAACAGCTGTTGCTTTTGGCATAAATGGATTTTCAGTCATAAATTATTTTTTTGCTCTAAGATTAGTAAATTTTTTATTATATTTGCTTACTCTACCCTTATCTAAAATTTTTTGACTTCCGCCTGTCCAAGCATAATGAGATTTTGGATCAATATCTAACTTTAAAACATCATTTTCTTTTCCCCAAGTAGAACGAGTTTCAAACTCTGTTCCATCAGTCATTACTACTTTAATCTTGTGGTAATTTGGATGTATATTTTTTTTCATTTGCGAAGTTTTATATTAATAATAGTTTTTACTCAATATCTTTTTTGTTTATAAGGCTTCTTAATTCTTCATGAATATTGGCATTAGTAGCTAAAACATTCTTTTTTAAAGGTAAGAGAACGTCTTCCTCAAAAAAATCAACAAAACCTCCAGCCTCCTTGAGAATTATTATTCCTGCTGCTACATCCCAATAATTAATTTCTCTTTGCCAATATCCGTCAAATCTACCACATGCAACATAGGCAATATCTAAGGCTGCGCTTCCAAATTTTCTAATATTAGAAACATTTTTTGAAACATTAATATATTCTGAAAAAATCTTATCTTTTATTTTACTCACACCTTTGGGACCACCAGTTACAAGTAATGCGTCATTAATTTTTTTTTTATTTGAAACCCTTATTCTTGAATTATTTAAATAAGCTCCGTTTCCTTTTTCAGCACAAAACATTTCATTCATTATCGGGTTAAATATTACACCACATTTTACTTCACCTTCTTCTTCATAGCCAATAGAAATGGCAAATTGAGGAACACCATTTAAGAAATTCATTGTTCCATCTATAGGATCAATAATCCATCTATTTTTTATATTAGATTTATTTATTATTCCTCTTTCTTCAGAAACAATTCCATATTCAGGGTGAGCTTTCTGCAGTTCATCAATTAAAATTTTTTCAGTTCTTTTATCTGCAGAAGTTACAAAGTCTCCAGGGCCCTTTGCTAAAACTTGTAGATTTTCTATTTCTCCAAAATCTCTTATTAAAGATCTCGAAGCTTTCATGCATGCTCTAGTTATTAAATTAATTTGAGGAGAATTTAATCTCATTAATTTATTCTTTTAACATATTCTAATGTTCGAGTATCAATTATAATTTTTTCTCCACTCTCAATAAAAGGCGGTACATTAATCTTAATACCACAATCAAGCAATGCAGGTTTATAAGAAGATGAAGCAGTTTGATTTTTTATTGAAGCATCAGTCGTTTCAATAATGCATTCAATATTATTTGGCAATTCTATAGATATAGGTTTTTCCTCCATGAACGATATTGTAACTTCTAGATTTTCTTTTAAAAGTTTATATTGTTCTCCAGTAATAGTTTTAGGAATTTCAACTTGTTCAAAATTTGTGTTATCCATAAAATGACAATTATCTCCATCTATATATAAAAAATTAAATTTTTTTTCATCAACTTCCGCTTTTTCAACGGTTTCACTTGATCTAAATCTTTCATTTAATTTAGTTCCTTTGACGATACTTTTTAATTCTACTTGATTAAAAGCTCCACCTTTTCCAGGTTTAACATGTTGAGTCTTTAAAACATTCCAATAGTCATTTTTATGTTCGATTATCATTCCAGGCTTTATTTCGTTAGCAGTAATTTTCATTTAAATTTTCTTATTGCAAATTCAGGTTTTAATTTTGGGTTATCCCAAATAAAACTTGATATTGCAATATATTTTGCTCCAGCTTTTATTAATTTTTTATAGTTTAAATTGTTTATTCCACCAATTACTACAATTGGCTTTTTAATATTCTTTTTTGACCAATTTAATATCTTTATGTCTGCTTTTTTTGCATTTGGTTTAAGTTTTGATTTAAAAAACGATCCAAGTGCAATGTAATCTGCTTTAAATTTTTCAGCATTTTTTGCAAGATTTTTAGAGTTATGGCAAGTGATTCCCAAAATTTTATTTTTAAGTGTTTTTCTTGCAATCTTGAAAGATCCATCAATTTGACCCATATGACAACCATCAGCTTTTATTTTAGAAGCCAAAACAAAGCTGTCATTAATAATAAATTTAACTTTATGTTTTGCAGTTATTTCTTTTATTTTGTTTGAAATTTTAAGAAGTCTATCTTTATTAATATTTTTTAATCTTAATTGAAAAAATTTTACATTTTTAAAAGATAAAACTTTATCTAAATTTAGATAAAAGTTTTTATTTATTCTATTTGGTGAAATTAAATAAACTAATCTCTTCAATGTTTAAGTCGTTGACTCTTTTTCTAAGTCCTCAGACCATTCTCCCTTTGAGGATAAACCGTTCATCATAGCTCTATGATTGAAGGCTTTTTGAATATTTTCAATATTATTTTGATTTTTTCCAAATTCTTTTAAAGCACTTGCTTGCAATCCCCTGCCATAAGAAAAGGTAATTAGAAAATTACTATCATTTATTTTATTGATTTCATTTAAATTTCTACTAGACTCAATTTCTGATTGACCGCCCGATAAAAATGCTATTCCAGGAACTTCATTAGGAACATTTTTTTTTAAACAATCTAAAGTTTTTTTGGCTATTTCCTCTGAACTTGATTTATCTTTACACTCAGAGCCAGGAATAATCATATTAGGTTTTAAAACAGTTCCCTTTAAATTAACTTTATGTATTTCTAATTCGTTATAGCATTCATTTAAAACATCTGTAGTGACTTTATAACATTTATCAATATTATGTGAGCCATCCATTAGAACTTCTGGCTCAACTATTGGTACCATTTGTGCTTCTTGAACTAATGCCGCATATCTCGCTAAAGCGTGGGCATTAGATTTAATTGACTGAGGCGAGGGAAATTTTTCTGTAATATTATATACAGCTCTCCACTTAGTAAACCTGGCTCCTAAATCGTAATATTCTTTTAATCTTTCTCTCAAACCATCTAAACCTTCCGTAATCGTCTCATCATTTGATCCTGCCATAGGTTTAGCTCCTTTATCAACTTTTATTCCAGGAATGGCACCATGCTTTGAAATT